>Ga0105054_10007373_pt1 | contig 14968 bp, 14 predicted proteins | sample BON02_FD_78091 | JGI IMG/M metagenome (GOLD analysis project Ga0105054, IMG submission 78091) | Freshwater microbial communities from Lake Bonney liftoff mats and glacier meltwater in Antarctica - BON-02 (megahit assembly) | ecosystem: Environmental > Aquatic > Freshwater > Ice > Glacier...
GAGACCCGTGACAAGGCGACACTGTTTAAGCAGCAAAAACCAACTGAAGAATGTTAGGGGAAAAAAAAGTCTATCACTTTTTGCGCATGAGTCTGATCTATAATTGGGCAAATTTGTGGAGCACTTCCATACAGGATCTATGAGATGCTTGCGATACTGCAAGGGGCCTGCAGTGCCCAAAAAGGACCAGCAAAAGATGGACGGAAGGAAAATCGCTTTATGGCATGCTCTTTGGACGCACGTGATGAAATTTTCCGCACCTTGTCCAGTAGTAAAACAGAAACAACACGCAGGGAACACAGTGTTTGGCTCCTATCTCAAGATTCGGAGCAATGATGACAGAGATTTTATTCCAAAAATGACTTTCCTTCGAACGTTTGAAATATTTTGTGAGTTAGGGATGTGTGGTAAAATGCCCATTTCCCAAAATCTCGAACTAAACACATAACAAAAACGGTTACATTTAAAGAGGCTTGGAGGATGAAATCCGCAATAATCCGACGAAACCTTCTCTGCGCAAAGATGCACACCTGAAGGAGAGTTTGAATGGGTGCATCACCGAAATCCAGCGGCAGCATAGCCCCGAGTTCCGTAGTTTTGCAATCAACGAGGTCGATTTAACAGGCTATACTGATGAGCACAACATGTTGCAGGCAATGATCACTCTGAAAGGCGACAAAAGGTAGAAATAGGTCTAGATCAGATCACGGGCTTAACTCTAGCATTTTCTATTTTGAACTCTACATTGAGCACAGATTCAGGCCACGAGTACAAGTGGTGTCCAGCAAGCAACATAATTGGGGTCATGTCCTGTGGAGTCACACAAATCACGAAAGCACCTCCTGGTGGCAAACAAGCCGCTCGCAAGTCGTGCTAGGAGCCAACTCCGATGCCGACGGTAAGTTGATCATGACAATTGCGCGACAATAAAGAGACTTGTATGCAGTAAAGAAAATAACATCTCAGAATCTTGGGCCCGAATTAATTCATTAATTAAAACTGCGCGAAGTGCGGTTTGAAAAAACCGCGTGCAACGCGATTTTTTTTGGCGGCGTCAGCCGCGAAATTTTGAAAACGTGACATTAGTACCGCGTCGGAGATAGCATTTCTGGGGTTTTTGGGCAATGTTTTTAGTTGCTCAACTCCCTCCAAAAAGAGGTATCTTAGTACACAAGAATTCACTTGCTTCTTGTCACTGTAACGGTATCGTCACAGCGTCGGTTCACGCGCTCTGACGTGTCCTTTCAAATAAAGTAATCTGAGTGCTTGGTCACTATTCAATTGACACCCCACACATGCATATCTTTGAGGGAGACACTATTTTATCCAAATTGTCTGCTCCCTACTGTCACGGTCACGCCGAGTGACTCAGATTATGTCAACAGAAGCGCTTCTCTCAAACGCTTCTCTTGAATCATTTTCGCCACCAATGAATAGGTAGACAGATTAAGAAACTTCAAATCGAATGCATCCCAGAATGATTAAAAAGAGGATTTTATATGAAAACATGCGCCGCAGGCCAGATTTTTTATGAAAAAAAATGCGCCACAGGCAAGACTTATGAAACAAAATGCGCCGCTGGCCGGATTTTTAGACTCAGTCCGAATGGGTACTCTGTCCTTTTGATATGGTGTGTAATTTATTTTCACACGAATCACAGCTCAGAATCTTCCTTTCTTCATTAATGAATAAATCAATTAATCAATTAATTATCAATGAATTAATCTTGGGCCGGCCTGCAGTACTTTTGTTTTCCCCACTGCTCTCCAGTCGACAAGGTATGGCCAGATAATAGCAGTAGCGAGATTGTTGCAACGGAGAGCATCGGTTGGACGGAACGCAAACCTGCGGCGAATCATCCTTAATGCCAAGCACAAGCTCTTAGGGGGCTAAACTTGGACGCGCAACGCGCACTAGCTACATCATTTCAGGAAAGCATTTCTTCAAACCCACCCTCTCAGAGAAACCAGCGGAGAGAGTAAAAGGATGTGAGTCAGAGATTGCCGAATCACTGGTACAAGATTTCTGGGCAGCTATAGACTATGGCGGAGTGTCAGAATTCTTGAGTAGGCTCAGAAACAGATGCCACATGCTCATAGCAAGATGGGGGGAATTTTTTTGCTGGAAGCCTCTGGATATCAGGAAAGGTGGATTTCAATTTCGGGCTGGGAGCAGTGGCAGTGGCAACGTGCCCTGGAATCGTGCCAGAAATGCAAACCGCAGGACCAGCCTGACGGGGAATGTGATCTCTTGGAATCTAGGACCGCTGCATCTGTCCACGGTGCTACCATGTATTGCGCAGACAATGCAGGAAAAAGCTGCGGTAGTCCTGCTACAGGAGGTACTTATACGTAAAGGAACTGCAGTCAGAGTCAGAAGAGAGCTCAGAAATAAGTTCCTAGAGTACGAATGCTATATTGCAGTGGGAAGCCACGTGGATGTAGGAAACAACAAAAATGACAGAATGTTAATTGAGGAGTATGCACTCAGTAAAGCGCAAATCACACTAGTCATATACCTCCGCAAACGATTTTTTCAAGCTAACGCCCTGGTTCGCACCTGGCAAAACCCTCACGAAATGTCAGCGCTTGAGCATATGGCTCAAGGCCATGTCCTATAGCTGGAGGCTAAAACACACGGCAATGTGAGCATCAGAATAGTCCATGTCCATCACGCTACGGCGAATTGGCATGAATTGCAACAGCAAGTCACCCATCTTCTTAGAGTGATGATAGATGCAGCGCCAACGCAGTGTCAAATAACAGGAGGTGACTTCAACGTGGCACTCCCTCGCTATGGCTACACTAAGTCTACAAGTGCACTATATGACAATTTGGACAAGTTTTCCCAAGACTTCGTGCGTTCAACGCACGGGACACTGAATGAATTAGAAGCACACACGCGCAGGGATCTCCTCAGGGGATCAAGCGCGTCGCTCGACCACATCTTCACGTGGAACCTGACGTGCCAGTAAGAATACATGCACAACGCAAAGCTCAACGATCGAAGTTCATTGGGTGGGTGCAAAATGCAATGACCATGCATCAATATCGTGCACAGTCGGTGGAGATTTGCTTACATACCTGAACTCCGAAGGCCAAGTGTGAGACCCAGGAGGCCGACTAGGTGAGTTGAAGCTGAAGAAGATAGACCCAAAGCAGCTCCACCACCTCCAGCCAAAACTTAGCGTAACCACAAGCCCAATAGCGCAAGAAATATGCAGAAGCTATACGGCAGGTGAGTGTAGCACTGAGCAGGCAATGGTGCAGATCATTGATGTGCTAGTCACAATAGCCAGACAGCTCATTCCAGACAGCTCAATTGCCAGACAGCTCAAGACTGGAAGGTAGAAGCAACCCAAGAACAAAGCCCCCACAGAAGCCGAGAACAAGTCAGTATCTTGAAGGAAGTGGGGACATTACCTTTAAGGCGGCATTGATATCTGTGGGGAAACCTGGATAAGCATCAGTAGCAATCATGCAATGTCTAGCAGAATTTAGACTCTGCCATTACCTCCAAATGACGCCGCAGGAGGCACATCACGCCACCCTACGCCCACGGTGGAAGATTGTGCTGAACGCAATGATCCAGTCCCGTAACACGAACTGCACCTTAAAGCCATCAAACAAGACTGCTGATACAACAGAGAAGCTGACAGGTAAGCCAAGAAGGCCTTCCTGGAAGAGCACACGGGACCTGGCAAATGCTCCGGTATGTATAGGCCGCAGCCAACGCAGACGGAACTGGTCTGGAGGATGCTTTGGGGCTGCTGGCTCGAATACAATGACGACCAGACGCTCTCGGAGGCTTGGAAAGCTGCAACCGAGGAGTTCTCTGAAGATTGGCCAAGCCTGTAGTCCATCAGATACAAGGCGCGCATATTATCCTCAGCATAAGCTACGATCAGAACTTGAAGGACTGGGGAGCCATGCAAGAATAGGTCTCTGCGTGTTCTACATGGCACAGCAAAGCCGACTCGGCAAGTGCAGTTTCCAATCTTACAATCGCCGAGGCTGCAGTCTCTTCAACGGCATTATCCGACACCGCGAACCGTGATCCCTCAACAGGCACTGCCACAGTGTCAGCGTATGCAGCTACCAACCCATCAGACGTTCGTGCTGCAGACCCATCACCAGACGCTGTCTTGCACCTCGCGGAGGCAGCTAATGCCCCCTCAAGCAACGTTGTGCGCTGAGCTGCCTCAGCCTCAGCAGATATAGCCGCTCTCCCACAAGGTTTGAGCGCTGCAAACTTCTTCACAGGCACTATCTTTGTCTCAGCAGGAGTAGCTGCTACCACATCAGTAGCTGGTGCTGTCCACTTTTCAACAGATGCTGCCTTGGCCCCAACGAGTGCAGCCGCCACTCCCATAGGTGCCAACACTGCAGCCCTGGCAGCGAATGCAGCCCCAGCTGCCCCAGTTACCAACGCTGCAGCTTCTTCAAAATGCCCCTGTGTTGGTGGCTACACAGCAGGGACATTGGCAGCCATAATGCATGACTGTGTCTTAGTGAGTGGGTTTTCACAGGGCAACGCATTGAAGTGGGCACAAGAGTGGCAAACGGTGTTGGAATTGGCGCAACTAAAGCGTCAAAACGATCACGATGCCCCCTGATGCCCCTTCTCAGAGTTCCTCGCTACAGAGTCGAGCCAAGGGGGCATGATTACACTCATGACTACAAAAATCAATGAAGAGCATGACACAGTCAATTTTTCTCGAGGAACGGCCAGTAGACAGATTCTCTGGATGATGGACCGGCGGAGATATTTAGCCCACATGGGAAAACTATTGCGAATCGCTAGAGTACAAGCCAACTACAACATGTAAGGAATGTGGATCCAAGGAGCTGTGCGATCTGACGTCGTTGACGCCTACTGAGATTCCGCCCTCTCCTCTGTCCCCACCGTCATTTTGGTGCTGCCTCAAATGTCCCTCGCTAGAAGGCTGCGTGGGTGCACAAGAACGGCGGCCTGAGCCTACGATGACAAATTGGGGCAATGCGAGTAAGACCTGCGCGAGCATCCCGCAGGACACAGCCGAGCACAACAGACGAAAGCTAGTTGCCTTCTGCCAAGGGTGCTGGCGCTTCACAGATTTCCGGCGCAAAATAGGAGCAATAGCAGCGCTGGAGTTGATGACCAAACCCAAAATCGTTACATGCAGAATCGCTAGTGGCACGCATTCAAGGTTGCGTGGCACATTCACACGTCAAGAAATCGCAAAGTACATTGAATACTGTCTAAAACCAGGTAAGGCGCCAGGTCCAGACAAGTGACCCAATAAGCTCTTGAAGACAATGTCGGATGAGAAATTCTTGATAGTGTAAAAGTGGGTGAATGGAATACTGACGCTACCCGAAAAAACCATCTAGACAGCTCGTCAGAGTCGGTCCACCATGATTGGCACCATCTCTCAAAGCCACAAAAGAGACAGCATAAACAAAATGTCTGATCAAAGACCGGTAGCGCTGCTCAACAGTGGGTATTAACTGCTCAATTACATTGTCAACCAGCGGCTGAAACGGATTGTGGGATAGGAAAATGTGTTAGAACCACGGCGGGATTGGGGCAAGGCAGAGTCGAAATGTAAACATCAACATGCAAAAAATGTATTTCGTCACGCATGAAGCCCTCAGACAAGGAAAGCAATTCTATCGAGTCGAACTCGACTTTAGCAACACCTTCAATGCAAGGTTGCAGGCAGCTCGCTGGCGCGAGATGAACATGTTTCATATACCAGATATTGACTTGGTGGAGCAGATTTATGACAGTGCAACAACTCGTCTGGCTCCAAACGACGCAGAAAGTGCAACAATCACGTTTGCATCGACGACATCCCGATCTTTGCTGAGACCCCAGATGGAATGCAAACTTTGCTTGACGCGATGCAGGAGTTCAAAACATGGTGTGGCATGGAGATCGCTGAGAAATTTTTTTTTGCTCGCAATTGACAAAGATCAGAACTAAGGGAAAGCATGTACCAGATATGAGGATAAATGGCGAACGTCTCAAAACTCTTGACATTAATGATGCATGCCGGTACCTAGGTTATTGGGGCACGGGAAATGGTGACATCAGCGCCACAAGAGACAAGTCTGTGAAAACGCGAGAGTGGCACGCGATTTAACCAAAAGCCACCAGCTGACGCCAGAACTCCCTGCCGAACTCTTCACACACAAAGTAATCGGCGCCTTCCGGTTCTCGGCAGCCCTCATCGAATGGTGAGTTGGAGGGTCTGCAGAAAATCTGGGTACAAACTTATAAAAACGCATGGCACGTACTATTGTCAACTGCAAACTCTCTGTATACCTTCCCATCTGCAAGGGGTGGCCATAAGTGACCCCTGCCGTCAGGAGTACTCATGCAGGCCTTGCTGCAGCACGTTGACTAATGCATGCAGTATCAAGATGTCGTAAAAAAATGATGCTAGCGCAGTCAGCATGCACGTTGGAAGAGTGGCACAGCAACTCATTTACTGACTTGATTGACAAAATGGAGCTGTGGGACTGGAACGTGGCAAACAAAGACTTCTGGTCACGATTGGCAAAATCGTTGCAAAGTCAAAAAGTATCGGTCACATGGGAAGAGAAAATGGACCAGAAACTCGCTTCAGTGCTCGTCCCTGGATGAGTTGGGCAACGGCAACATGGTCCATCCGGAAGTCAAAATACGATTTGAGAGGATTGGGGGATCGCGTGTAGACACTGAGCCGACTGTGTGGGGCCTTGATGCACAAGTCTATAATTTGTTGTGGACAGGGGAAGAGGCTATGAAGAAAAGCATGCAGAACTCAAAGAAGGCAGGGTTCGAAAGCGTCGAAGATCTACCAAGAACAGCCGTAGGTTTTAGTTTAAAAGCATTTCAGGATCTGCCAGACTGCCACCACAGCTCAGGTCGCCTGCAAGGTCGAATGGTGAGCAAAGAGTCCGAGTGCTTGTGCCCAATGCGCACGGACTCCACCGCATCACCTAATTTCCTATGCAGGAATACCTAAGTCTTGTTGATTGGAAAGGCCTCAAGCTACCATTAATAGAGAGAAGGTACAAAGCAATTGTCAAGAAATTCGAACGCTCCCCAACGGTGTGGGCAAAGTGCAACAAAGTGAAAGAAACTCTCGCGAAGTTGCAAGCTGAAAGAGGCAGGGAGACGTCAGATGACAAGGGGTCCGGTGATACGACATCAAAAACCGAACGCAAGCGGAAATCAGACGCAAGCCCAATGCAGAAGCTTGGCTGTAGGTAACGTATGGGATTCTGTCGCCGACTTGCTAAAAATGATGAGGCTACGGGGAGTGGGTGCAAACGACGTAAAAGAGGTCCAGGAAATAGTACAACACCTCTTTACAACTATCGTTAAGCTTGCACGTGGTAAGCGAAATAGCCAACAGGCAGCGACGTACGTCGACCACCTGCTGTTTAAGCTCATTGACGACATGCGTTCGATATGGGACGAGAACTCCTTTCTGGATCGAGCCCAAGTACTGGTGAAGAAGGCAATTGATGAGCATCCAGATTACAATAATGCAAAGCTTCAGGAGTCGTCCAGTCAAAAAAGGAGCGGCGACGAGAAGACGACTCGGTGAACAAGTAGCAGTCAACATGCACACGATGGGTACAAGCTTCGTCGGAAAGGTAAAAGATGTGCGGCAGATGGCGGAGGCGCAGATTGGAGAGGGGGTGGCCGACATGGTGGATTTCAAGGCTCATGTAAGCGGGCACGAAGCGACCGAAAAGGCCAGCAGAATCCAAGTCTGGCAGCATTTTTCAGACTGGCAGCTCGCCAACAGTTTTGAAAGGAATAGACCTGTCCTAATCTTACCGGGCTCTGGGTGGAGTGGGCAGCACGAGCCAGAGTTTGAGAGTGCAAGATGGTGGCAAAAGTCGACACGCCGAGCGAGGTGCAAGCAATGTGCACAGTGCAGGGTGGTCAAGGAGCTTGACAAGGATTTTCACTAGATGCAACTAGGTCGAGGTGGCAAGTGCAAAGCGTGCAAAGGAGGAGGCCGAAAGATGAATCAAAAACCAGCAGCCACTGATCGGCATGATTTTCACCAATGCAGATCCGAGGTATGCTAGCAGATTAGATGACAAGCAAGGCAGTGACGGTATTGTGACAATAGAAAGAGTTAACGAAGCTTTCACTTTCACTGCGGATTTGGCGGACGAGTCAGCATGATTGTGGCTCACATCGGAGCAAACTTAGGCTTTCCCTTGAGACCAACAGTCGGGGGAGAGCACGAGGAGAGGGCAGAGGATTTAGACAGCAGCCAAAGGGTACATGACCACTTAGTTGCATATCACTTGGCACCTGCGATCACTGACTTTATTTTGGATGAAAATCGGGAATGCTGCAACACCGACTTGAATAGAAACAAATGCTGCTGCATAGTGAATGGAGTAAAGACATCGAGCCCTCGAGGCAAAAATCAACAAGTTATCCACTCACCAATTGGCAAGAAAGGTACGGAGTTCACGCTTAGAAATGTGCGGTGGCAAGCGCCCTTGATGACAACGGCTGCATACGACCCTTGAATCCTTCCTGAGCAAGGAATGCCACTAGTGATAGGAAAGACTTGGTTCCTGGACCAAGAGATTCGAGCAGGTGCTTTCGAGAGAACATAAAACTCGTCGCAGATAGGAAGAGCGAGTGGACGAAACGAGAATCATCACGACGGAAGGTCTGCCGCAACTACGTGCCTGGGCCCAGGACGAGGATAGAAAATCACTAGCGGGGGATGGAACTTTTTTGACAAATCAGAAGTGTTTGGAAGGCCATGAGGAAGTGCGGATTACAACTATTTGGAAGGAGACTAAACGAACACAAGAATCGGAGAGGCTCGATACAGATCACCAACGCGGGCAGTATTACGAGCACTGCAGCAGATCAATAGTGCTACAAGAATTGAAAAAGAAGCCGCGATGTCTGCCTCTCCTTTCTTTCAGTCGGCGGGACGAGGAGATTTACTCTGCTGGGGGGGGGAAGAAGGACCAGCGGTAGTAATATGGGAGAGCCTATCAGAACAAGAAATGGAAAGTTGGCTGGAAGAGGCAAGCACGACGCACGACTGGTAGATTGCTGCGCGCCCAAATTCCCTTTTCTAATCCTTTCGGCAACCCCTTTTCTATTCTTTTCGGCAACACTAAGAAAACAGTGCTGGTGTCGGCGCTACACAATATTAAGGCGGTTTTAGATTTCACGAATCAAAACTCTCTTCTGCTCCCTCCCCTCTTCTCTCTCCCCCCTTCCCCTTTTTCTTTCTTATTCTTTTTTTGAAAACAGCGCCGGTGTCGGCGCTACACCGATGTCGAGGCAATTTTAGAATTCACGATTCTAGTCTCTCTCCTTCTCCCTCCCCTCTTCTCTCTCCCCCCTTCCCTTTTTTTTTCCTATTCTTTTCGACAACACTACGAAAACAGCGCCAGTGTCGGCGCTACGCTGATGTCACAAGGATTTTAGATTTCACATCATTCATTTTTGTTGTTCGGATTCTAGTCAACCGCAAAATAGGAACCACTTCAAACCTTTTTGACGGGTAAATCGCTGTTTTGAAGGGGTAAAATGGGCAAGAAATATTTAGACTCCGGAAATAAAACTTAAATTTTGATTATTTAGCTTTGTGAGAGCTTCAATATGAGTCCGAGTTTGAGTTCATAGGGGCACAGGAAGGTAGGGTACCAAAAATCGGGCAAAATAGGAACCACAAGGTTTCTGGAAAGGGCTCGCGTAGTGCAAGTCAAAAAAAGGGGCGGAGGAAATCTGCTCATTTGAGCTCAGCGGGTATAAAATCTTCTCTAACTATCATGGAACGAAATCAAAAAAAGGACAGGAAAAAAAGAATGTACATCGCGTGCAGAGCTTACGATGATACACGTCATGGTCACATTGGTGGAAGCAAGGCAACATCGGAATGGCAGTGAGCGACGATCATGCTTAATGTTGTGTTCACAAGGATCTCATTGTCACGACAACACAAATTCGGGCGTTGTTGACAGCAGCGAGGGCGTCGGACGGAAAGGACGAATGTCAAGTACGACTGACAGGTGTCGAGCGGGAATTTTGGATGGGCACAGAGATCAGCAGGTTAGGAGGTTTTGGCTTCCGAGGCACAATCACAGCGGGTGGTGATTCCAACCAAAAAGGGGGGAAAATAGGAGCAAATAATGTGAATCTGCGAAAAACAAGAAAAGGCAGCAGAGGAAGGTGGGACGCGAAGAGGAATGCCCGAATCCAGCTCGAAACGTCCCGAACTAGCGGCTTTCGTCTTGGCACTACGCGGCACCCCTGTGACAAAGTTATGAAAAGATGGGTAGGTGAAGGCGGAAAAGCGACGTTAGTGAAAGCGCTAGACGCAGACATTTTCCTGGAAGCAATCAAAGAGCTCTGAAAAAGAACATCCGCAGGAGTAGCGACGTTTCTGGTCAAAGTGAAAGCGCATCGAGGAGAACCTGCAAATGAAGAAGCCGACATCCAAGATGACAAGGCTATTTCAAGCAAAGATGTTGCCACGGAATGGGGCGACAGGACAAATTGAGCAGTCTTCACGTGGCAAGAGCCTCGCCGAAAAGGAGGTACCGTGGGTTAATAAGATCGAAAGTCGACGTGTAACAGCGGGGTACGGAAGGCGATTAGACGAAAATCAGCAGAAGAGGAGGTGCACAAGCACCGGGATCGTATGACAGGAGCTAAGAAACAAATCAGCAAACAAAAACGACGAGTCGATGTACTCTATGACCCGAGTATGGTAGCGGCTCTACGACATGGTACATGGATGGATGAAAAGAGATTAAAAAGGACTTGGATCAACTGAGGAGAAGGAAAAAAAGGGAGGCATCCACTGTGACAGCCTTTCTACGGTAAATGGGTAGCGGACTTCATGCTCAAGCTGACACAGGATGCAGGAAATGAATGATGTTGCTTTTGTTACTTCGTAAGAAATAGTCTAGTAGCTTTGCTGAAAGCTCTATGTGCTCGAAGGTTTATGACGAGAAAGTATTTGATTGACAAACAAAGTCCATAGAAGCAAAGGAGACGTTTGGGGATGGCGGTTGCAGGAATCACGCTAACAGGCAGTTTTCCAACCAAAATGGACAAAATGCAATCATAGGGTGTCGACTGTGCAGAATAGCGCGAGAGGCCCAAGGTGAGAGCACCGACGGTCTGGAGGCTGCTGAAACACATGGTCACATCAAAAGTGCAGGCTGCAAAGGAATGGCAACGACAGTTACGGCTGCCCACCACTGCATCTGGGGCACCTGTATTACAGCATGCATGCTGCATAAAAGCCAAAAAGCAAGCTCAAGTTTGTCGAAAGTAACAAGAGCACGCTGTGGCGATGAGAAGAGTTTTTAAGAATCTGCAGCAAGGAAGATCTTGCGGAAAAGGCACAGGAAATAGAGGTGACAATACCAGTCAAAAAAAGTCAGGATACACGTTACAACTCCAATCCAGCGTCTTTCTTCGTAAATCGTTTCTGGGGCAGGCGACCGGATCAGGTCGCAATCAATTAGGCTCTGCAGATCGTATATATTTTAGAATTTAAACGGTGTTCATACACTTCTAAATATCTCAATGTATAGACATAACAAATCCAGTCACATCGAGAGGGGGAAACTAGAGTAGTTTCTGTTTGTTTTGTAAGTCTGTGAGATCTCCACAGATATAGTAAGTTGCAATCAGCAGACACTCATTAAGTTGAGGCAACAAATGTTGTGATGGCAGTTGCACTGCTAACTGCGAAGGTGATGACAGGATGGCTCCTTTCTGTGCGCTACATACGTACTGTGCTACATCATACGTGATATGTCATACACGATCTACCGTTGCCTCTGCAACCTAACAAGTTGTGTGTGTTGGCTATCAAGGTGTTTGTGCTGGCTATCAAGTTGTGTTTGTTGGCTTATTACACTTGCTTGGTGCACTCTTGTTCATCGCAATTCATATGCCGTAATCTTTTATTCTTGCCAGACAAGTTTGGAGCTTAGATTTGCTTAGCTTGAATCTATCAAGCTAAGAGAGGACAACGCCGTCTGAGTTTTTCTTGCTGAATTCATGAAATGTCGCACCATGTATGCAACGCATGGCGTGTTACACCACATTGCATGTCACACAATGCATGTCACAAATTTCATGTTACATCTCCACACATGCAGTGACGTGCTTACTTCAAATATCTTGCTCTTCATTCAGTGATCCCTCTTTATATAGACTCCGCTGATGAAATAGCAGATTTTGATGAGCTCTAGTACATTTGTAGACCTGTCATTGTAATTCATTAGTGTCGAGTGCTGTAAGTCTATTTGGTTCTTGTCATTATGCTCATCGCATACACTCACGTGTTTATTCAAAATATCTCGCTCTTCATTTAATTTCGTGAGTGCTCTGACAGAGTCGGGTCAAGTGATCCAATTTTACTTAGCCTCCGCTAACAACGTGGCAGATCTTGGAATCACGCAAGGTTGTTTGAGACCTTTGAAATTTTGGATTTCGAGTCGTTGCTGACTCGTGTCGAGTATTGGTGACGTGTATCGATTTGTGTCGACAACGTGCTGTACATTGGTGCCTCTATATTTTACAATCTTGTGGATGAAATAACTGTGGCGATCTGTCGCTTCTTGCGCTGCGAGATTCATGTTTCATTCGATTTGAATGTCGAATGTATGGATTCTCAATGCTCTCAAGCTACGATCGTGGGGGGTTGTCGAATAACTGTGATTATTCCAGCTAACACACCTCACCTCTGATTAACTGTGACATACAATGACGAAGTCATTTATGGGAACGTCCGTTATTTTCAATTACATCTAGTGTCATTAATGGATGTCATGGCTAGATACTGGCTAGAAATACGACTGGTTATTGGAGATCATTATTGATCTTCCCATTGGTTTTCCAATAAACAACATTATCTCTCGACTGGTTAGATGCTGGCTAGAAATAAATCATTTCAAGGAGATCCGTGAGAAGTTAAGTACAGTTTTTGGACTCATCTTCTGTCCTTTAGATAAGATTTACAACCCCGCTCCGATCATCACCTTTCAGTCGTTTTACACAATGGTCGCGTCCACGAGCTGTACTCATTGACATGACGCGAAGCCCGATGTATCCAGTTTGGGGTTCTCTTCTAATAAAGGGACGCTTAGGCGTCTATACTTGTGTCGACTCTTCATGTTTGTTTTTCATTGTCTATTTACTGTATTGTTGCAGACTCCCCCTGTACAAGTTTGTTCTGCGACAAACTCACTTCAACTAGCTAACAGCTGATCCTTCTTAGCCTGGATTATTGATACCTGAGCCGCAACGAAGCCAACGAACCACCTCTTGAGTGCCAGTCATATATGCAACCAGAGCCTCATTGAATGACTTTTCATGGCCTGCCCTTTCTGCAAAAGACTTGACAGCTTGTAGCAACCCCGAGGGAAGCGTACACATATCATCATGCGGCGTCACCACCGTAGGTTCAGAGACTAGCACAGTTTCGGCTCCAAAACCAGCTGGCTGTCCATCATCACGTACACCGTAGAAGACGAAGCGTGCGATGGGACGTCGCCGTTGCCGTTGCAGGTTGCCCGCGTGTACGTTTGCTGTGAGCGGCGTGCGGTGATAGCATTCAACATCCTCAAACACCACCAATCTTTGCTGTGCTGGGTTTTTAAACGCAAATGCCACAAAATTTCTGGGGCTGATGCGATGGATGCGTGCTTGATCCAACACGCCGTTGAGCAGTTCAACGGAGTAATTTTCCCCTACGTCACCGTCGGTGGCTGGCAGGGGTGGAGGGAGTGCAATTTCAAACCAGTCCATGGCGGTGTTCTCCACTTCGCAATTGTCGCCGATCAGATAATAGTGTGCAATGTACACGCCTTGGTTGTAGCCATCCTGGTGCCAGCCCATATTTGCTCCGTGCGTGGGGTTGCTGGCAGGCAGATTTGAATTGTTAGATGCAAGGACAAGCCCACTACACCAGGTGTAATGCAGAAATGCACAAAACAGCAGGAGAGCGTATGTTGCTACATGTGACATTAAGGGTGGACCTGAACCCCTCGAAAAAGAAATCAACGAGATTTTAGGTTCGAAACGTGAGGATCGATTTTCCAACCCTTTTTTTGAAGTGGTACAAAATACCGCTTTGGTTCGTTTTTCGTACCTGCTTCGCCTCTGCAATTTCTGTAAGGCCCCGCGGGACACGCGAAAGTTCCCGCAGAAGTGCAAGAAGATAGCCGGCTGTTGAGGGCACGCCGTTTATGTACACAACTTCTGATCGCTTCGACACCTGGCTCATCCTCTCCGGAACAACCGGGTCTTGACAATATCACGAGTCGACCATGGTCTGACGCAACGTGCCCTTGTACCACCTCTTGGAGACTTCCGCTTTGTCACGCTCTTTTTGTTGAAAAAGGCAAGACAAAGTACTAGAAGCGGTGTTACAGGGGCATGTTGTGTCAGACTATGGTTGACTCGTGATATTGTCTGGACCGGATCGTTCCGGAGGGGATGAGCCAGGTGTCGAGGTGATCGGAGGTTGCGTACATAAACGGCGCGCCCTCAACACCCGGCTATCTTCTGGCACTTCTGCGGGAACTTTCGCAGTGTCCACGGGCCCTTACGGAAATTACCAAGCCGAAGCAGTTACGAAAAATGAACCTAACACGTTTTTTGTACCAGTTCAAAAAAAGGGTTGGAAAATCGATCATCACGTTTCGAACCTAAGATCTCGTGAATTTCTTTTTGGTGGGGTTCAGGTCCACCCTTGAGAGGCATACATGTACGTTAGTCTCGAACGTACAAGTTATAGTCACGAGTCTGTACACATATGCGTGACTGTGACGAAAAACATGTATACATCAAGGTGTATGTAAACATACGTATATATGTGTATGTATGTGTATATATATACATATACACATATAAATATATACGTACATATATAGTTATATATATATATATATATATATATATATATATATTTATA
>Ga0105054_10007374_pt1 | contig 14967 bp, 23 predicted proteins | sample BON02_FD_78091 | JGI IMG/M metagenome (GOLD analysis project Ga0105054, IMG submission 78091) | Freshwater microbial communities from Lake Bonney liftoff mats and glacier meltwater in Antarctica - BON-02 (megahit assembly) | ecosystem: Environmental > Aquatic > Freshwater > Ice > Glacier...
CGCGTCGCGCCCCCCGGAAGGGCCCCCCTCGCGCGGGGGGTCGCCGGTGGGGGCAGACGCCCCTGGGGGATGGGGGGGGGTAGGTTTTGGGGGAAAGGGGGGGGGGGGGGTGATGTTTGTGGAATGCACGCATGTGTTTTTCCCATTGGGGGTAAACGTCGACCTACAGACGACGATTTGACCTCGAACGCGGGGAAGTGCATCGCGTGTTGGTGGGGGCCCCGCTCAAAGGAAAGTTCTGCCCATCGTGTGATCCCTAACCGATGCACATCTTGTTCGATACCTCTGGGTCCTTCCCTCCGCTGCCGCTCGTCGCCAGCGTCGCCTCCACTTGCAGGTCCGCCACCAGCCCCTTGAGCCCCCCCTCCAGCTTGGCCAAGGCCCCAAGCCCCTCCTTGGACCTTGCGCCCGCGGCCCTGAAGGCACTGGAGGCCTGGCCCACGAGCCCTTGCTCCTCCAGGAGACTGAGGGAGAGAAGGGGACGGGGGGCACAAAGGGGTCGTAAGGGGTGTGTTTGTTTAAGAAGGGTGCAAAGAATAATGTGAAATGGATGACAATGTCAGACTGAAGGTGAACGACAGAGAATTTACGGAATTACATTGTAAGCGGGACGACACTATGAATGAACAAGGCAGCATCATCTTCAAGTTACCGGCCGAGGGCGACATGCCCCGCCGCGTTCTGGGGCTCGGCGCGGGTCGCGTCCTGTGGAGAGAGAGACAAGTTCATGATAAACAGACACAAGGTAAGGTGCCAATCCGTCTCGTCTTTTGACAAGTATGGGGGAGATTTTGACGCTTGTTGGCGCTTGAACTGGTACCTGGAGGCAGCGCACGGCCCCGGAGAGGTCGCGGGTCTTGGTGAGTTTCTGCGCCGCCTGGCGACAACCGTCAGCCAGGGCCGCGCGCGCCTCGGCCGACGCCCCGTCGTGCTCCACCGCGCTCTTGAACTGGCCCAGGGCCCGGACCGCCGCCGCCGCCGCGTCGTCCCCCTTCGCACCGGTGGCAGCGTAGGCCTTGCCGAGGCGGAGGTGGGCGGCGGAGAGGGTCGCGTGGACGGAGGGGTCGTGGGGAAGCAGCTGCAGTCCCGAGGACGAGGACGAGGACGAGGGCTTGCCGCCGCGGGTCTCGGACGCGCGCTTGGACTGTTCACACCACGCACACACACACACACGCGCACACATGGACAGTTGGGAAGTTGTTGTTAAAACGACGCCGTTGTGCACAAGGAGACGCGGACTCTATAGAGAGCTGTGGTTTTGAGTCCAATCAAAGGTTGTGTGTAACCTAACCTGCTCCGCCTCCTGGTCTCGGTACGGCGCCAGCGGGTCCCTCGCCGCCGCCAACGTCAGCACGCCCACCGCCGCCTCGAGCCGCTGCTCCTTTGTGGTCCCCGCGCCGCTACCCCCCGCTGCGGTGGCCGACGCCGAGGGAGGCGCCATGAGAGAAGCATCGTGGCTCGCCCGAACCTAACACGATAAATACAGGGACGGTGGATCGAGGGAAGTTAGAGCGAGAGAGAGATCCACGCAGGAAAAAATGGGCCATCAATATGGACGCGCATTGAACAATAAGAGTTGAGATATCTTCGAAAGGAAAATGAGGGGAAAGGGGGTGCATGTCAAGTCGATCCCCCACGCACCGCCCGCAGCCGCAGGCCAAGGTTGGCGTAAGAGGGGTCCAGCGCCGCCGCCGCCTCCGTTGCCTCCACCGCCGCCGCCGTCTGACCGAGGGCCTCGAGCGCAGTCCCCAGAAGCACCTGGGCGTGCGCGGCGAGGCCGGGGGAGGCCGCGGCGTCAATCCGCTCGAGGGCGCTTGCCAGGAAAGCTGTCGCTGCTTTGTGGTCGTCCGTGCGGGCGCAGGCCTCGGCTAGGGCCAGGAAGGTGGTGGGGGGGCTTGACGGCTTCACGCCCACGGCCCGGCTGAGGTCCGCCTTGACCTGCTCCAGGAGCTTCGAGGCCGCCGCGGGGGGCAGCGCCAGGAGGGACGCACCACCGCCGTCGGAGAAGGCAGCAGCCCGGTCGCCGGCGGGGCGGTAGATCTTGAGGAGGGCCAGGGCCCGGCCGAGGTGCACAGTGGCCTTGCCCGAGGGCAGGCCCGCCGCAGCCTTGACCCACCGGTCGCCGCTTGCACCACCGCTGCTGCCGCTTGCCCCGCCGGCGATGTCGAGCAGCGCGCGCTTGAAGAGGGCCTCCACGCACCCCTCGTCCGGGCACCCCTCGGCCGCCACGGAAATGGCCTCGTCGAAGCAAGCCGCCGCCGCCGCCGTAGACGCAGACGCCGAGCTGCTGCCCCCGGACGACGAGGCCCGGAAGAGCTCGAGGTCCCCGAGGGCGCAGTGGACTTTCGCGAGCTCGGCGGCCCCGGGGCTAAAGGCGGGGTCTGCGGTGCGCACGAGCTTGCACACGGCGAGGGCCTGGTCGAAGCGCCGCTGGCGCCGGAGGCTCTTGGACACGCCCACGAGCCCGCACAGGGCCACCGCCAGGGTCCCCTTGAGCCGCAGGAGCCCCTGGAAGGTCGCAATGGCCCCGTCAAAGTCCCCGCGCCCGCTCTGCTGCCGCGCCTCCTCGGCCGGGCCCCGGAGCTCCACCGCGGACGGGAGGGCCGCAAACTCGTCGCACCGCAGCCGGAGGGCCTCGGCCCCGCTAGAGGCCGCGCTAACCCCCGCTCCATCGGACGAGGCCGCCGCCGCCGCCGCCGTGAGCCGCAGCCCGTCGAGGGCCTCCAGGGCCGCCGCCGACCGCGGACCACGCGTGGACGCCGCCGCGCCCATCGCCCCAACCGCACCCGCCGCCGTCGCCGAGGCGTCGGTGCTGCCGGGGAGGGAGGTGGCCTCGTGGTCAGCCTCGAGCACGGCCTCGTACCCCACCGCCGCGAGGCCAAGCAGCCCCCGCTCGACCCACGACGCCGCGAGCGCGTTGACCTTGCCCAGGCTCTTGCTGCCCGCCCCGGCGTCGGCATCACCGGCGGCGGCGTCGTCGCTGCCGAGCTTGAAGGCGTGGGTGGCGGCAGCGCGCAAGGCCCGGGCCACGCGGGAGGCCACCACGGGGGCCGAGCTGCCCCCCTCCCCGCTGCCGCCGCCGGGCGAGTCGGCGAGCTCCGCCGCGATGCCAATGGCGAGGTCCACGGTGGCCGCCCGCGTCGACGTCGTCGTCGCCCCATTACCACTGCTGCAGCGGTTGTCCTCAAGGGCCTGCTCGGCGTGGGCGAGGGCCTCGACCATGTCCTCCTTCTTGAAGAAGGCCTGGGCCCGCGCGTGGGCCTGCGCCGCGGAAGCCTCGGGCAACATCGCCGCACCAGCACCAGCAGCGGCACCAGCACTTTCGAGGGCCTGGTTCTGGGCCTGCCCCAGGAGCAGCCCCCCTTGCCCCGGCCCCGTGCCCTGCTGGCCCAGGCTCAGCGCCTCGAGGTGCTTCCCCCGCCGGTGCAGGGCCTGGCCGAGGGCCCGGCGCGCCTCGGCCCAGGCCGGCTGGAGGAGCAGGGCCTCGCGCAGGCACCCCTCCGCCCCCTGGAGGTCGCCGTGCTTCGCCGCCGCCGTGCCCCTCCAGAACAGGCCCGTCGCCACGTCCCCGTGCAAGGACGCGAGCCCCGCCGCCGCCGCCTTGGACCCCTCGTCGAAGGTCAGAACCAGACCCAGGGCGTCCACGGCCACGGCCTTGTCCCCCACCTCCCGCGCCAGCTGCCCGATCCGCAGGTGCACCTCCACCAACCCCCCCGCGGCCTCGGACGCCTCGCGCTCCCGCCGCCCCGCCGCCTGTTGCGGGAACTCGTGGCGGCGCAACCCGACGCCACCGCCAGAAGCAGCAGCAGCAGCGTCGTCGCCCCCCGCCGAAGCGAGCATAGCGGCCCCGACCCGCTGGAACGCCCGCAGCGCCCGCTCCTTGGCCCCCCGCTGGGCCGCAGCCCCCTCCCCCGTGCGCACGCTGTCCTCCGTGAAGCGGTCCGCCACCAGCGCCACCTGGAGCAGCGCGTCCACGGCCCCCGGGCTCAGGGCGCAGGCGTGCTCGAAGGCCACCAGGGCCCCCGCCGCGTCCCCGAGCTGCAGCCGGCCGAGCCCGAGGAAGTAGTGCGCGGCTGGTCCCAAGGCCTGGGGGTCGAGCCCCGCCGCGTCGTCGTACGCCCCCGTCACCTCGCGCCACGCCTGGGGAGAAGAAGAACAATAATCGTCAAGAAAAACTCAAAGACACAAAGACACAAATGCAAGGAAAACTAGTGTGGTCACAAGCAAGGTCTTTCTCTCGCGCGACTAACCATGAGACGAGCAAGTGTGGCAGAGGCAAAGGGGGGGAGGGGGGAGATGAGAGACAAGAGAGGAGATCGTAAGGAAGAAGGGGGGGTGTTTGGAGAAACGAGGGAGTTTAGGGAGAGAGGAGGGGAGAGACGCGAGAAAGGAACGCAAACAACAGGAGAGCGAGGGGGGGAGCGTGCACCACAACAACGTACGGGACGACTCCGGGGTACGGGTCGCCGATGCTCGCCGCGCTGGTACACGAAAAGACTCATGGAAGGCGAGCGATGACTCGGCGCCGTCCTGTTGTAGGCCCTGGAGAGTCCCGAGGATGGTCAAGGTCGAGCTCTCCTCCAGCGCCACGACGGTCCCCACGAGGTCCGGGTAGGCCCCGGTATAGCCCGGGTAGGTGCCCATGGTGGCCACGCCGAGGCGGGGGCGCGCCTGCCCGCCCATGGGGACCTGCTGGAGGGGGAGGGGGGCCGGGACCGCAGACGGGGACGGCGAAGGTTCGGAGGACGGCGTCGACGTTGGGGCGTTCGACGGGAAGAGGGTGGGCGTCGACGTTGGTGGAAGCGTGGCGGTTGGCGCTTGCGTGGGTGCAAGGGCCCAAGAGAGTGGCGCATAATTGGCTGCAAGGAGCGCGCAGAGCGCCGCGTGGGCACCGTACGTTTGTCACGGCGGAACGTCAGTATAGCTCTATGGTATTTCATGGGGATTCAATAGAAATATTTTATAGTCTCCGCTGTAACAACGTTCTCATGGCGTGGGATCGCATTTCAAATGCTAAGAATAACTTATAAGAAAATGCTAAAACATAAAATATTCGTTGCCATTACTTAAAGGAATAGTGTACTAATGTGAACTTCCACTTGTACCACATGTTCCCTGAAGTGACAATACATACTTGTAAGCTTACATGTATCCCTCGAAACGAACCACCCTCGCAACTCCCCTTCCGCCCGAGAGCTCTCAGTCGGCAGCCCTGTTTCCCCACTTCACAGGTTTCGACCCCCCCGTCTTGCTCAAGTATCGGGAGTGGTCGTCACCCCTTTCACAGCCTCGAGAAAAGGTCGTCGACCCCCCTTTTACAGTTTCGAGTCCTCCTTGCCCTCCTTGGCGCCCTCGGCGGCCTCCTTGGAACTGGCCTCCTCCTGGAGCTGTAACGAAACAGAGTCATTGTCCATGCACACACACACACGGGGTGGGGGGCATGACGCACGGTGGTTAGCTTGCGAGCAGGCAATGGGGGGGGGGGGGGGGGCGGGGGGGGGGGGGTTTCCCCCCCCCCCCCCCACCCCCCCCCAAAAAACGGGGGCCCCTACCAGTTGGGGGGGAGGGGGGGGGGGGGGGGGGCACAGGGCGTCAGTGTTTCGCCACACACACCCAACCCCCATTCAAACACAGGTGCCCTTACCATGTCGGTGAGGATGGGCGTGAGGGCCTCAGCAAGCTTGAGTGTCTCGATGGCAACCTGGGGGAAGAGGGGGCGCACAGAATGATACAAGCAGGCACGAAGGTACGAGTGTCGTTATAAACGGTGTCCCCACAACAATCGTTGGGGCACTGCTGCTTTATCTCTCCAAAAGTAGACGTATCACAGATCTATAGTCTCCGAGCTAGCTAGCTAGCTAGCTAGCCAGCTAGTTAAGCTGGCTAAGCTCAGGTGCGTGTCTGCAACCTCGAGCGAGGCGACCCCCTCGGGCAAGGACCCATCACCGGCCGCCGCGCATGCGCACACGCGCTCCTGGTCACACACACAACAGAGAAAGAGAGAGAGAAAGAAAGAGAGAGAGAGAGAGAGAGGAGAGAAGAGGGGAAGTGAGGATGGGGAGGGGCAACGAAAAAAACAGAAAAGTGCACACGGAAGAGTGGGTGGCGTGGGATTGGAAGGATGAAATGAAATGATGAAACCCCACAAATTCCCCCTTCCCCCCCCTTCGTCTAAGAAGAATTTTAGCCCAACAGATCTGTACTACAGATCTGTACAAGTAGAACACAACTCGTTCGTCTTCTTCAACCAGTGCATCCCAACCTTGAGTGTGACGTAGTCGTCGTGGTTGAGCAGTAAGTACGGCATCCACTCCGGGTGGGCACTGGACGACACCTCGAAGGCCGCGGTCTGCGCGTCGTCGGGGCATACGGACCGAAACACCTAACCAATTTACAATCACAAACAAGAGATTAGGTGGTCAAGAAGAGCGCACCAGGAGCAACAGCAAGAGGGTCCACGGGGGCACAACGGACCGGGACACCTAGCATGTTGGCATAAGCACATGGCACAACAAGAAGACGAAGAATCACACGAGAGAAAGACAGGGTAATCGCATAAACAACAACAACAACAACACCAACACCAATTGTCAATCACAACAACAACACCAGTCGAACGAAGAACCAGAACCCCACTCAAGCGAATGGAGGTGACACAGCAACTGGATGCGCATTTGACACGCACTTGCCGCCAAGAGTCGAATTATTCCAGGCTTGTCGGTTCTTGCCCCCCCTCCCCATCACCGCCGATCAAGCCAACCACACCCTGCCCTGTTACTAAGCCTACAAGTGCCCCTAGCCGTACCTCTTTCCCGGCCTCGTCCGTGACCACCGCCTCGGCCACCCCGCAGCGGTCCGCGTACACCGACGCCTTCTTGCCCTCGGTCGTGAGCACCGTGAACCCGATCTTGTCAAAGTCCGTGCGGCCGCCCAGCGTCTGCGCAGCGGTGGTGGGTCGTGGTAGGGGCGGGAGGGGCGGGGGTGGAGAGGTGATGGGTGGTGGTGGCGGTGGGGGTGGTGGTGAAAAAGAGGTCAAATGGCGAGGTTGAGACAGAGAGAGGGTGTCTACATAGAGGGTACCATGCAGGACGAGAAGTCGTAGTCGGGCTCCACCGCTGCGATGTTGCCCGCGCGCACGCCGTAAAAGGTCACCAGAAGCGCCAGCTCGTGCTGACAGACAGACAGAAAGAAAAAGAAGAAGAAGAAGAAGAATTTGGAAATAATTAACGATGGACGATGAAAGAGACTGATAGATGATGAAGATGTTTGAACGCAAGCCCTATATGTAAACCACCTGCCATGCCCTATATGTAAACCACCTGCCATGCCTATATGTAAACCACCTGTCACCCTCCCACCACGGCCATGTTCTTGAGCATGCCCTCGGCGTTGCGCTCGAAGCACTCCTCGAGCCCGTCGGGGGTGTACGTGTTGTTGTGGCGGAACGCAGTGGTCGCCCCGGCCCCCGCGGCCCCTTCCGCCGCGAGGGCTAGGGCCACGTACTGGGAAAAGTTCAACAACACACAAAAACAAAAACAAAAACAGGCACACGCCGCAAAAGTGACAACAACAAGAGGGAGGGAACGAAATTTGGACGCGGGTCCACCGGCATTTGTGCATGCCCCAGGGATATAACGACGGTGTATGATTGTGAATGATTGAGAACCCAAACACCCCAGGCATCGTCCTCTATGTGAACCCGATGAAGAGCGCGCACCTTGGTGACGTTCTTGTTGTAGCCCATGAACACCTTGACCCCCTTGGCCTCAGCGAGGGTCGCCATTGACTCGAGCTCGGCCACCGTCGGGGCCCCGGGCTTCTCCAGGTACACCTGCCACACCCACAAGAATGACAAGAACACGAGCCAGGCACACCCAACCAATCAACAGACATAAAAGTCACTCAGACTCGGTGGTGGTTCCATCAGCCCCCCGGTTGATTGGAAGGTTGGGATTGGTGGTTGGTTGGTCCATAAACACGGCCGCTCAAACTCTGCAGTCAACCACCGCCCAAAACCCAGCACAAAGCAATCACATGAAGGGCAGCATAATCCCTACCATCAAGATAGTTCTGTCTATTTTTTTAACCTCGTGGAAGTTGACGCCCGGGTGAGCCTCTGACGAACTCCGCAAAAGGCTCGGCCGCGGGTGTTACAGCGGAGACTTCTGAACAGTCCATCAAATCCCCGTGAAACACCATAGACTTCAATGAGGATATCCGTAACAGCGGGCGTGCCCTTGCCAGCGCCGAGGAAGTAGGGCTCGACCACGTCCGTGAGGCGCGCGGACGGGCACAGGCCGTCGAGGATGTTGGTCGCGTGGTACCACCCCATGCTTTAGGAAGGATGGGAAGAAGAAGAGTGAAGAAGAAGAAAAAAGGGGGGGGAGTCAAGGGAGATAATGTGTGTGGGGGGGGGGGGGGGATGGGGGGGGGGGGGGGGGAAGGGGGTGGGGTGGGGGGGTGTGGAGGGGGGGGGGGGGGGGGGTGGGGTGGGTGGGGGGGGGGGGGGGGGGGGGGGGGGGGACATGGGGGCGTGGGTTGATGATTGTTAGGGCTGCTCAAAAGGCGGCGCGCCGCCGGTGAAAAACGATGGTGGGGAACAGTGGCTGGGCACACTCCAGGTTGAGGTGTACTTGGTTTTATGGTCGCACAAGCTCAGTATACCTGCGCCCTGGGGTGCCGCAGCCCACGATGACGACGTCGACCACCGAGGCTGAGGCCGTCATCTGCTTCTTCGTGACTTGGGCTGCCATGGCGATGATTTAACGGGAAATGGAACAAATTGGTTCTTGTAATTGTTCTTTGAAATTACATAGAGGTTGAGAACAGAACACCCAAACTACGTCGATAGTTGATTGAACAACGCAACAAGGCGCAAGGCCCCTCTTTCGTTCACAAGCACGACATCTGCGAACGAGGCCAAGCGCCCTGTGTGCAACCACGCGAGATTCTTCAAATTCCCCAAACACACAAAGGAAGATCCCACCGAGCTAGCTTATCTACCGAACAGAACCTACAGATTTTAGCTAGATCTGTCCAGGCCAGCTGTTGAAGCTGTAGGGATCCCTAGCTAATGTCGAGCCTTCGGCTTGCCACGAAACGGTCCCTGGAAGACGTGAGGCATGGCAAGGCGTACCCCTGCTGCTCTCCCCCCAACCCCGAGTCCAAGAAGAGGCTCCACGCGCCCTTTGTGACGATGGGCAAGCTCGTGCAGAAAGGTCTCCTCGTGCCCTGGGAGGGGGGGCACAACGACGAGTGCGAGGCCTTCACAGCCTGCGACGGAGCCTGCGACGGGGGAGGTGTAACAGGAGGAGGAAAGGCCATGCTGCTGCGGCGGCGGCTCCTGGAGTGCTCCTTTTGCAACGTGGCGTATCACCGCGACCCGGCGTGCCTCGGGCTGGACAACTGTCCAGAGGATGACGTCCCGGATGTCACAGCGGAACCGGACGACGAGACCGTGATGCGCGCGGCGAAGCAGCCCGCTCAGGCCGCAGGGGCACCAGCGGTGCTTCCAGCGGCGGTGCCAGCGGCGGTGCCGGAGGTGGTGGTACCGGCGGTTGTGGTACCGGCGGTTGTGGTCCCGGCGGTGGTGGTGCCGGCGACTCCATGGGCGTGACCGGCGTGCTGGAGGGTGGCATGCACGGAAGAGCTCCTGAGCCGCCGCAAGCTCCTGCCGTGGACCGCGCGCCACCGCGACGAGTGCGCAGCGTGCGGAGAGAGCAGCAGCACCAGGACAAGTAGCGGTAGTGTGAGAAGCTGCGGCAGCAGTAGCGGTCGTGGAAGCAGTAGCAGTATCTTCGGCGGCGGCGCTGGCGGCAGCGATGACACCAGCACTAGTGGCCAATGCAGCAGTAGCAGCAGCAGCAGCAGCAGCAGCAGCAGCAGCAACAGTAGCAGCAGTAGCAGTGGCGGTGTTGCGTGGGCCGAGTGCGCGTGCTGCGACCTCCGCTTCCACAACCGGCCAGACTGCCTTGGGACCTTTGTGCGGGTGAGCAAAACCAAAGCACTCGCCCTCGCACACCTGCCCTGGAGTCGTTCACTGCATCTTCGTGACTGTGTCTTCGTCTGCCAAAACTGCCCTCTCTGTGTCTTCTTTGGTGTGCGTTCGTACGTGTCTCTCCTAACCTCTCTCCTTTTGGCTTTTGGCTTTGGGCTCCACTAACTTTCCACAGGCCGAGGCTGACCTATTTTGGGGCAAGGCCTCAGGCAAGACCGCTGGCAAGGCCTTAGGTAAGACCGTAGGGGGGCGCGGCCAGGCTCTGGTAGCGGCGCGGTGGGCGTGCCCGTACTGCTGGCAGGAGGTGAGCGGCCTTGTTGCGCAGAACCCATCGACGTCGGTGTCGTCGTCATCGTCGTCGTTGTCGGCGTTGCCGTCGGTGTCATTGGGACCCGCAAAGTCCAAGGGCAAGAAGGGACCCATTGCGGGCAGCCATCGGGGCCGGCAGACTGTGGGCGGCGGCACGGTGAGAGGCGGCGCGGTGGGCGATGAGCGTGCCAACGACGACGAGTACGACGACAACGACGACGACGACGACGACGACAACGCCGACGAGGGTCATCCCAGTCCGTGCTGTGACGTCGTGCTCTTGCTCCCCGGCGGGCCCCTTCTCCTCGTCGCAGGGCTCTTGGGGACGTCCGACCTTGGTCGGTGCTTGGGCGTGAGCGCGGGCTGGCGGGCGTGGGTGCACTCAGATGATATCAACGGTGACGAAGCAGCGCTGTCGACAACCGACGAACCGAGCCAGCGCCGCCGCCGGTTGCTGGCACCTGCTGGGAGCAGTGGCGGGATTCGACGAGGAGGAGGAGGCGGAGGTGGTGGTAGAGCAGGCATCGGAGGCGGGGGTGGGGTCGGGAGCGTGGCATGGACGCAGGGGGGGGCTCGGGGCGCTGTCGCTCCTCGACCACGATCCGTCCCGGCGCGCGCTCAAGGGCTTGCCCCCGGAGCCAGAGCTGCGCCTGGAAGCGACCGAGGTGCCCTTTCAGAGTGCGCTCGACACCGGCCTGGCATCGCAGGGGGTAGTAGCTGCTGCACAGGGGGCAGCAGCGGCTACTGCGTCTGTGGCAGTGGCGGCGTCCGTGGTTGGGCATGCGGGGAACATTGTGGCCATGGCAGGGCATAACGTCCTCGGGGTGATGCAGGATGGAGGAGGGGGTGGTGGTGCTGGTGGAGGTGGTGGGTACGGCGGCTTCGGCAACGATGGCGATGACGGCGACAATGAAGGTGGTAATGGTGGAGGCGGCGGCGGCAACGGCGGTGACGGCGGCAACGACAGCGACGGCGGCAACGACAGCGACGGCGGCAACGGCGGTGGCAATGGCGGCGATGGCATGGCCGTGGGCGGTGCCTTCGTGGCCCTGGCGCTGTGGGAGCACGACCACAACGTGCGGTGCGAGCGGTGCGGCCTCGGGGGCGACCTCCTCCTGTGCGACCTCTGCAATGTGGTGTTCCACATGCAGTGCCTCGACCCCCCCTTGGCCGCGGCCCCCGAGGGCCTGTGGGCCTGCCCGTGCTGCCGCGGGGACAAGCCGGGGCCCGTGACGGGGTGCGCCCTCGCCGTCGTCCGGTCGGTCCCTTGGATTGGCGCCAACCAACAGCAGCAGCAGCAGCAGCAGCAGCACCAGCACCACCACCAGCGCCAGTACCACCAGCAACATCAGCGGCGGCAAGGCCGGGCCCTGCCTGACCACGAAGGGCGCATGGGTATTGGAGGGGCGCAGCAACCGCAACGGCGCGACGTGCTGTCGGTGGTGGGCGGGTTCCACTGCTTGTCCTTCACACCCATCAACGCTGACATCTACACCCTTGAGCTCCCCGCCCGAAACGATGAAAACGACGGTGACGAAAAAGGCGACGACGACGGCAACGATGACCAGGGCGAGACAGTGAGAGGCAACAACGACGACGACCGTGGTGGTGGTAGTGATAACCACCACGACCACGGTGACCACCGCGACCACCCCTCCCACTTGCTTCTACCTGGAACTCCGACAATCGACCCACGCTCTGTGCCGCACCTTGTGCCACGACGACGACCCCCACCGCCGCGTCCCCTCCCGGCGTGGGAGGGGCGGCGCACGTGGGGCGACGTGCCGACCTTTGGGTTCTCGTCAGGGCAGGCGCTGGAGCTGGTGCCGGGGAAGGTGGTGGGCGTCTTCCCGTGGGTCAACGCGTCGGCGGCGGAGAAGGCGGCGGAGCTCAAGCAGGTGGGTGGTGTTGGTGGGTTGGTGGGATAGGATCGCGTTTTGTTGTGCACATCGTTGATAAGCCCTTCCCATAGGTTGTGGTAGCTAAACTCCCAGGTGAAGTCTTCTTCCTTGTTTGTGTGTTACCTGGTACTGCCTTGCTTCCTCTTGTCCGTGCTTACTTGTCTGGTCTTTGTAAAACCGTACGTGCATGGCCCCAATCGATCTTCGATGCCCCAATCCCAGGTCGGGTTCCACGTCCTCTTCGTCCTCGACCTGGACTCGCGCCAGTGGCACCAGCGGCGCCTCCGCGGCGCTGTCCCCTCTCCGCGCACGTCGTTTGCCGTTACCCTGATCCCTGGCCCCGCCCCGTCCTTCATGTCGACGCCATCACCACCAGCGGGGTCGAGGGGCGTGGGCGTAAGTGTGGGCGTGGGTGCGAGCGCGGCGGTGGTGGTGTCGGGGGGGGCGGGCGTCGGGCACCGCGTGCTCAGTGACTCGCACGTGCTGGACCTCGCCTCGCTGCGGTGGGCTCCCCTCCTCTCGACAGAGGCGCCGCACCCGCTCCAACCGCCGCCGCACCCGCCAGTGCAGCGTGCGCCTGCTGTACCCCGTGCGACGCACCACCCGCCTACCACCACCACTGGCGTGATACCCTCAGTATCACATGCCTCGTCCTCCTCGTCCTCGTCCTCGTCCTCGTCCTCGTCCTCGTCCTCGTCCTCGTCCTCGTCATCGGGGCAGGCGGCAGCTGCAGCGACGGCGGCGGCAGAGGCGACAACGGAACAGTGTCTGCCCCCTCCGCCGCCTCCGCTTCCTCCGCGGTATCCGACCGCTACAGTCACCTGCGCGGTCGATCCCTCGCCCAATCTCATGCCACTTGCGTGCACGAGCGGCCTCGCGGACTGCTACTACCGCTCCGGCCGGACCCGAGCCCTCGAGCGAGTAGTGCCCGTGAGTGGTGGCCAAGTCGCGGGGAGTGGTCAAGCAGGTGGTGGCGGCAGCGACGATGATCGTGATGGTGCCCCCGCGGCGACGAGCACTGCGATGGAGGTGGTGGAGTGGTACTGCGGGGGGGTCGACGCGGGGCGCAAGCTCGGGGCCACGTCATGCATGATCTCAGCCCACCTCGCGGGCCGTTCAAAGACCGTGAAAGGGCACGTCCTCCGGTACATGCACCGACCCCAGGCTCCCGCGGGCTCCGCGTCGTCGTCGTCGTCGGCGGCGGCGGCGTCATATGCCTCCGCCTCTTCTTCAGCATCGCATTCCTTATCGTCGTCGTCGTCGTCGTCGTCGTCGTCACCCTTGCCGCCTCCGACCGCTCCCTGCTGCCGTGGGGGCTGCTGCCGACCGGGGGCGCGCGGTGGCGCTTGCGGGGGGCGGGGCGCGGTGCGGGCACTCGGTGACGCTGATTGGGCCCTCGCTCTTTGTCTTCGGGGGGCTCGGCCGGCCCGGGGGGGACATGGTCGAGGTGGCAGCTACATCGACGTCGTCGCCGAAATCGACGTCGTCTTCTTCGGCTGGGAAGCGGAGAGGAGGAGCCGCAGCCAAGCACGGTGCGGCGTCGAAGGGCAGCACTAGTAGTACTAGTAGCAGCAGCAGTGGCGGGCGGCGTGAGGAGCCAGTGACTCGACGATGTGCAAACTCACAAGAAATTTGCACAATCCTCATAAATGATGCGCAAACTCACAAGAGGTTTGCGCAAACCTCATTAATGATGAGCGACTTACAAGAGGTTTGCGCAAACCTATAAACGATGCCAAAGTGCACAAGATGTTTGCGCAAACTTCAAAGGGATGCTCAAACTCACAAGTGGTTTGCGCAAATCTCATAAATGATACTCAAACTCACGAGAGGTTTGCGCAAACCTCAAAAATGATGCGAAAACTCACAAGAGGTTTGCGCAAACCTCATAAACCATGCGCAAAACTCACAAGAGGTTTGCTCAAACCTCAAAAATGATGAGAAAACACACAAGACGTTTGCGCAAACCTCTTAAACGATGCGCAAACTCACAAGAGGTTTGCGCAAACCTCATAAACGATGCTCAAACTCACAAGATGCTTGCGCAAACCTCATAAACAATGTGCAAACTCACAAGAAGTTTGCACAATCCTCATAAATGATGCTCAAACTCACAAGTGGTTTGCGCAAATCTCATAAATGATACTCAAACTCACGAGAGGTTTGCGCAAACCTCAAAAATGATGAGAAAACACACAAGACGTTTGCGCAAACCTCTTAAACGATGCTCAAACTCACAAGATGCTTGCGCAAACCTCATAAACAATGTGCAAACTCACAAGAAGTTTGCACAATCCTCATAAATGATGCGCAAACTCACAATTGGTTTGCGCAAACCTCAATAATGATGCGAAAACTCACAAGAGGTTTGCGCAAACCGCATAAACGATGCACAAACTCACAAGAGGTTTACGCAAACCTCAAAAATGATGAGAAACTCACAAGAGGTTTGCGCAAACCTCTTAAACGATGCGCAAACTAACAAGAGGTTTGCGCAAACCTCATAAACGATGTGCAAACTCACAAGAGGTTTGCGCAAACCACATAAATGATGTGAAAACTCACAAGAGGTTTGCGCAAACCGCATAAACGATGCACAAACTCACAAGAGGTTTGCGCAAACCTCAAAAATGATGAAAAAAAAACTCACAAGAGGTTTGCGCAAACCTCTTTATCGATGCGGAATCTCACAAGAGGTTTGCGCAAACCTCATAAACGATGTGCAAACTCACAAGAAGATTGCACAATTCTCATCATAAA
>Ga0105054_10007378_pt1 | contig 14961 bp, 13 predicted proteins | sample BON02_FD_78091 | JGI IMG/M metagenome (GOLD analysis project Ga0105054, IMG submission 78091) | Freshwater microbial communities from Lake Bonney liftoff mats and glacier meltwater in Antarctica - BON-02 (megahit assembly) | ecosystem: Environmental > Aquatic > Freshwater > Ice > Glacier...
ACCGCGCATCGCGATGGGCCGTTTCGATGCCGGGCGCGAACACATGACCCTGGTGACCTCCAGCCAGTGCCCACACGAGGTCCAGGCGATGCTGGCGCGCAGCGTCTATGGCGTGCCCGAGACACGGCTCGATGTCATCGCGCCCGATGTCGGCGGCGGCTTCGGCACCAAGGCCTATCTCTATCCCGAGGAGGTCGCCGTGCTCTGGGCGGCACGCCGCCTGGGCCGCGACGTCGTCTGGCAGGGCGACCGCAGCGAGGCCTTCCTGGCCGATACCCATGCCCGCGATCACATCACGCACGCACGCCTGGCGCTCGATGCGCAGGGCCGTTTTCTGGCGCTGCACGTGGCGACCACCGCCAACATGGGCGCCTATCTCAGCCAGCACGCCCCGGCGGTGCCCACGGTCTACAGCACCTATGTCCTGCCCGGCCCCTACACCTTCGGCGCCGTCCATGCCGAGATCCGCAACGTCTTCAGCCACAGCGCGCCGCTCGATGCCTATCGCGGCGCCGGACGCTCCGAAGCGGTCTACGTCACCGAACGCATCATCGACGAGGTCGCGCGCCAACTGGGTTTCGACCCGGTCGACCTGCGCGCGCGCAACCTGGTGCGCGCCGATGCCATGCCCTACGTCACCGCCACCGGAAGCCGCCTCGATTCAGGCGATCCCCCCGCCCTGCTGGAAAAGGTCTGCCATCTGGCCGGCCGCGAAGGCCTCGCCGCCCGGCGTGAAACTGCGGAGGGATCGGGAAAGCTGCGCGGCTTCGGCATCGCCATGTATGCGGCCAACTGCGGCGGCTGCGCCTCGCCCGACAACATGGCGGTGGGCGCGCTGGGGGGAAACTGGGAGAGCGCTCGCCTGCGCATGCACCCCACCGGCAAGGCGACGCTCTATCTGGGCACCCACAACCACGGCCAGGGCCACGAGACCGTGTTTTCGCAGGTGGTGGCGCAGATGACCGGCCTGCCCTTCGACGACATCGATGTCGTCTTCGGCAACACTGGCAGCGTCCAGCGCGGCATCGGCACCTTCGCTTCCCGTTCTGCCGTGGTCGCCGGGCCTGCCGCCATGCTCGCGGCGGGCAAGGTGATCGCCAAGGGTCGCCTGATCGCCGCGCACCTGATGGAGGCCGCGCCGGTCGACGTGGAATTTGCCGAAGGCAGTTTCCGCATCGCCGGCACCGACCGCGCCGTGACCCTGGCGCAGGTCGCCATGGCCGCCTACGTGCCGCACAACTATCCCCACGAGACCCTGGAGCCGGGACTGGACGAAACCGGCTTCTACGACCCCAGCGACTTCACCTGGCCCATGGGCGCACACGCCGCCGAGGTCGAGATCGACCCCGAGACCGGCCATGTCCGCCTGGTCGCCTATGCCGCAGTCGATGATTTCGGCACTGTCATCAATCCGATGATCGTGGCCGGTCAGCTCCACGGCGGCATCGCCCAGGGCGCCGGCCAGGCGCTGTGGGAGCAGGTCGCCTACGACGGCGAGAGCGGCCAGCTCCTGACCGGCAGTTTCATGGATTACGGCATGCCGCGCTGCGACCTGATGCCCTCGATCACCCTGGAACAGATGCCCACGCCCGCCTCGACCAATCCGCTGGGCGCCAAGGGCGCGGGCGAAGCCGGCACCTTCGCGGCCCCCGCAGCAGTGATGAACGCGGTGATGGATGCGCTCTCGGGCGCCGGCGTCACCCACCTCGACATGCCGGCGACGCCAGACCGGGTATGGCACGCTCTGCGGGCCGCGAAGGGCTGATTCGGCCACTCCCCGGACGTGGGCGCACCGCATCGTCGGGGCATCTGGATTCCTGCCTTCGCAGAAATGAGGAAGTTTTTAGGCCTGCGGCAGGCAACGCAAGCGTGCTCGGTCTTTGACCGCCAAGAGTATCCGCCGGCCCATCCAAGGCGAAAATGTGCCGGCTGTCGCCCAGCAACACCGCTCCAAACACCTCGTCATCCCCGCGAAGGTGGGGATCCAGACGCACCGACGGCCCAGGCAAGGCTGACGGCCCAGATTGTCGGGACCTCAGGCCGCCTTCGCGGCGGGGTCGACGGCGGGGATGACCTCGTGGCCCATCAGTTCGAAGCTGCGCATGATCTCCTCGTGCGGCACGCCGTCGACACGCAGCAGGACCTCCTGGATGCCCATCTCTTCCAGGCGCGCCAGACGCTCCCTGAAGTCGTCGGGCGTGCCGATCATCACCGAGGGGGTTTCGTTGAGCAGGTAGTCGAGGTTCTTTTCGTTGTCGATCAGGCGCTGCATCTTGGTATCGAGGTATTCATAGGAGGCGCGTTTGCCCAGCGGCACGTAGATATCGAGAATGAACTGGAAGTAACCCTGCGCGACGCTGCGCGCGACCTTCACGGCCTCCTCGCGGCTCTCCGCACAGAACGCCGTGGCGACATAGAGCCCCATGTGTTCGGTCCGCCGCGGCCCCATCTGGGTGCCCTTGGCCAGGCCCTTGTGATAGCCGTCGATGCAGTCCTGCAGGTAATCGAAACCGAAGTAATTCTCGAAACACAGCGCGCCGATGCCGCGCTCGCCGGCGTTGATATGGGAGTCGACGCTGGAGGCCGCGACGGAGATCGGCGGATGCGGCTTCTGCACCGGCTTGGGCACGATCTGGCGCGGCGGGATTTTCCACACCGGGCCGTCGTGTTCGAGCACGTCGTCGGTGAAGGCCTTGATGATGACTTCCAGCGAATCGGCCCACTGGGCCTTGGTCTGGGAGGGGTCGACGCCGAAGGCTTCCAGCGTCGACAGGTTGTTGGAGCGCGCGGTGGCCAGTTCCGCCCTGCCCTTGGAGACGATGTCGAGGGTGGCGATGCGCTCGGCGACCAGGATGGGATGGTTCCAGGCCAGCAGCACGGCGCACATGATGCGCAGCTTGATGTTCTCGGTGTGCTGGCTGACCGCGGCATAGAGCACCTCGGGCGCGGCGACGGCAAAACGCGGCGGGCTGAAATGCTGTTCGGAGGTGCCCCAGCAGGAAAAGCCGAGCTTGTCGGCCAGCGCCACCTCCTCGATCATCTCCTTGTAACGCTGGGCGCAATCCATGCCCGGCATCAGTTCGCCTTCCTGCAAGAGCCCGACCTTCATGGCCTTGCCTCCCCTTGTCTGCCGCATTCCGCATCGGAAGGCGTGATGAGGATCGTATTTCGCACTTTGCTATTGCGTCAATGTCTGGTTTCGCCACAATCCTCTACATCACGACCGGATCACGCAGGGAGAAACGGCAATGGCGCTCTATCGCGGCATGGATGGCCAAACGCTGGAAGCACAATACAACCTGCGTGCCCGGCGCCCCGATTTCGACGCCGTGGTGGCGCGCTGGATGGAACGCTGCCGGGCCTTCCGCGACGCCAGCGACGTGGCGCTGGACCTGGCCTATGGCGCCGGCACACGCGAGAAGCTCGACCTGTTCCGGGGCAGGCCCGGCGGCCCGCTGCTGGTCTATATCCACGGCGGCTACTGGCAGCGCGGCGACAAGGCGCTCTACAGCTTCATCGCCGAGCCCTTTCAGGCCGCCGGCGTCAGCGTCGCGGTACTGAACTACGACCTCACCCCCAGCGTGCGCCTGGGCGCCATCGCACCGCAGATCCGCAAGGCCGTGGCCTGGCTCTGGTTCAACGCGACCGAGCTGAAAATCGACCGCGACGCGATCACGATCATGGGCCATTCGGCCGGCGGGCATCTCACCGCCATGATGATGGCGACCGACTGGAGCGCGCTCGACCCGGCGCTGCCGCTGGGCCTGATCAAGGCCGGCGTGCCGATCTCGGGCATCTTCGAACTGGAACCGCTGATCCACACCTCGATCAATGCCGGGCCGGGCATGGACCTGAAGGAGGCCCGGCGCGAAAGCCCGCTGTTCCTGCCGCCCGTCACCGACGCCCCCCAACTGGTCGTCGACGGCGGCGCAGAGACCGACGAGTTCCACCGCCAGTCCGACCTCTACTGCGAGACCTTCGGCACGGAGGCCCGCCGGATGGACCGCTACATGGTGCCGGACGCCGACCACTTCGACGAACTCGAGCGCCTGGCCGAAGCCGACAGCGATTTCTTCCGCCGTTCGCTCGTACTGATCACCGGCTGAGGCAGGCATGACGCCCTTCCCGCCCGAGCGGTTTCTCAAGCAGGTCGACCACCTGGCGCCGGGCGACCGTGCCATCGTCGTCGAACTGCAGGAGGACGGGCGGCGATCCTTTGCCAACATCGCGCGCAACCTGGGCATGGCCGAAAAGACGGTGCGCCTGCGGGTGCGCCATCTGCTCGACGCCGGCATCATCCAGATCGGCGCGGTGACCGATCCGGCCGCCCTGGGTTACCGCGCCGCCGCCCTGTTGGGCATCACCACCGACGCGGCTCACCCGGCCAGCGACGTTGCCCTGGAGCTGCTGAAGATCGAGGCGGTCGACTACGTCGTCGTCGCCGGCGGGCGTTACGGCCTGTTCGCCGAACTGTTCTGCCGCGACCGGCAGGCCCTGCAGGCAACGATCGAACGCGAGGTCGGCACGATCCCCGGCATCACCGCCGTCGAGAGTTTTCCCTATCTCTCGCTGCACTATCAGCTCGCCCGCTTCGAGGCCGCCCGCGCCAAGGACAGCGACGATCCCGGCGTGCGCCCGCGCGAACTGTCCGACACCGACCGGCGTATCGTGCAGGCCCTCTCGCTCGACGGCCGGGCGCCGCTGCAGGGTATCGCCGACCGGCTGGGGGTTTCCGAAACCCAGGTGCGCAACCGCATGCACGAGATGATCGCCGACGGCGTCATGAACGTGATGGCCATCGTCAATCCGATGAGCATGGCCTATGGCACGGTCGCCTGGGTGGCGCTGCGGATCGCGGGCGGCCATCGCGTCGGCGATGTCGCGGCAACGCTGGCCGCCATGGCGCACATCACCTATGTCGCGATCACCGCAGGGCGCTTCGACATTTTCGCCGAGATCGCCTGTACCTCGGACGGCGAACTGATGGCGGTGATGGACGAGGACATCCGCATGCTGCCCGGCGTGGCATCAGCCGAACTCTCGATCTACCAGCACCTGCACTACAAGCGGCTGACGCCGATCCGCGACTGAGTTCAGCCGGGCGCCGTGCGGGCCTCGACCAGGCTGCGGAAACAATTGGCGCGGGTGACGTTGTCGATGCCGTCACCCCGGACATCGACAAAGGTCACGCCCTGGCCATCGTAGAGAAAGACATCGAGGAAACAGGCCTGGCCGCGATAACGCCACATCGCCGCGCCGGCTTGGTTCCAGACGAATTCGGGCTCACCGATCAGGTCGCGCACGGCGCCTTCGTTGAGCGCGATCAGGGCCTGGACATGATCGGGAATGGCCGGACCCTGCACGGGAACCGGCAACATGACGGCAGCCGCGGGCGTCTCCACGGATTCCTGCATCGGGCCGGCGGTACATGCCACCAGGGCAAGGCTGATGGTCAATGCGGGAAGTCTGCTCATTCCCAGGATCTCCTTGCGGAGCAGCGCACGCCACGATCCAAGTGGCGCGCGACTCCGTTCCGATCTGGCGCAAGCCTGCCACACGGGCCGGTTGTCGCGTAACCCCGCGCGGCTCACCGCGCGGCCGGGTTATCCACCGCCCCGGCACGCCGGCTGGCATGGTAGATATGCGTCATGAAGGCCGCCGCGATCACCGGACCAAGGAAATTGACCACAGGAATCGTCATGGCGAAGGCGATCAGGGCGCCGGCCAGCCATACCCGCGTGCTGTTGGCCTTGCGCCAGGCGCGCGCTTCCTTCTGGGGCAGCCGGCGAAGGACCACGACCTCGGCATATTCCCGCCCGAACAGATAGCCGTTGAGCAGGTAGAAGATCGCGATCGAGACCGGCGGGAAAAACAGGCCGACCAGATAGAACGGCAGCGCGACGATATTGAGCACCAGCAGAACGCCGGTGAAACGCAACATCGCGGTAACGTCGTTGACGATAGAGCTGCCCTTGGCCTTGGGCAGCCCGGGATAGTCGATCGCCTCGACCCGCTCGACGACACCGTCGAGATAGAAGGCCGCGATGTTCTGGGAAACGATGATGAAGCCGAACCAGAGCAGGCCGATGTAGGCCAGCGCCGCGATCACGACGGTCAGTCCGTCCACGACCCAGGCCGGCATCCACGAAAGGTTGCTCTGCACCCAGGCGCCCAGAGCGGCCTGGTCGATGCCGACCACCAGTGCGATCAGGACAACGACGAAGACCCCCGCGCTCCACAGCGCGATGGCGATCAGGGTGGCCATCAGGCGCTTGTCGCGCAGGTCGCCGAAGGCCTTGGCCAGTGCGGAAATCATGGTCGTTCAGTCCCCGTGGGGCTCCGGTTCGGGATCGGGATGGCGGCCGCGCGTGCCGCGCGGGTCGATCGGAAGCTGGCCGGCCAGATCGAGCAGCCGCTCTGCCTGCGCCGCCCATCCTAGCACCTCGCCGTCGCCATGCGGACGCCCGACAAGCTGCAGGCCGACCGGCAGCCCGGCCTTGGTGAAACCGCAGTTGATCGAGATCGCCGGGCACACGGTCAGCGTTACCACCGAGGTCAGAATGATCCAGTCGACATAGTTGCCGAACGTGTGGCCGTTGAGTTCCTTGAGGTAACGCGTGTGCATCGGCAGCGCCGGAACGATGGTCGAGGGCAGCGCCAGCAGGTCGTGGCTCTTGAAGTATTCCGCCATGCGATGGAACAGCGCGCCGCGGATCCGGTGGGCGCGCAGGATTTCGTCGATCTGAAGCTTCAGGCCCTTTTCGGTGTTCCAGATGTTCTCGGGCTTCAGCTTGTCGCGATGGTTCTTCAGCTCGTCCTCGTGGCCCACGGCAAAACCAAGGGCACGGAAGGTGTGGAAGGCCTCCGGGGCACCGGTGAAATCAATCTTGGCCTCGACGATGTCGGCGCCCAGTGCAGAAAGGCGCTGCGTGGCCGCCCGGCAGATGGCGTCGACCTCGGCATCGACCGGCGTGACGCCCAGATCGGGCGAATAGCCGATGCGGCCCGGCCCCTTGCCCCCATCGAGCGCGGCCAGCACCTGGTCGAGATAGGGAACCGGGGGCTCACGGCGCGCCAGCGGGTCCTCCATGTGGAGCCCGGTCATGGCGTCCAGCATCAGTGCGGTATCGGGCACGTTGCGCGCCATGGGGCCGACGACCGGCATGTCGGCAAAACAGGAGGCGTCGGGGCCCTTGGCGACAATGCCCGAGCCGGGGCGGAAACCGACAACGCCGCAGAAACTGGCCGGAATGCGCAGCGAACCGCCCAGATCCGAACCCGTGGCGATCGGCACCTGGCCGGCCGCCAGCGCCGCGGCCGAACCGCCCGAACTGCCGCCCGGCGTGCGCGACTGGTCCCAGGGATTGGCCGAGCTGCCCAGCACCTCGTTGAAGCTGACGCCGCCCGCGCCGTATTCGGGCACGTTCGACTTGCCCATCACGACCGCGCCGCGCTCCTCCAGCCGCTCGACCATGATGTCGGAACGTTGGGGCACATTGTCCTGCCACAGCGGCGCGCCATAGGTGGTGCGCACGCCTGCGACGTTCTCGAGTTCCTTGACCGCCAGCGGCAGGCCATGGAGCGCGCCGGGGCCGTCATAGGCAGGCACCTTGCCCTCGGCCATGGCCCGGGCGTGATCGCGGGCGCGATCCAGGCACAGGGTCGGCATGGCATTGAGGCCGCCGTCGGTCGCCTCGATGCGGGCAGCGCAGGAATCGACCATGTCGAGCGGCGAAATCTCGCGCTTCTTCAGCATGGCGACGGCCTGGCGTGCGGTCAGTTTCCAAAGCTCGGTCATCGCGGACGGACTCCTCATGCTGGTCCCGCATCAGGTGCGGACAATTGCGGGGCGCGAGTATGACTTGGCGGCAGAACGTGCTGCAAGGCTTGCCGGGCACCGTCGGCTCCCTATACTCGCGGCCCGCTTGGGAACAGGTTCACCACAGGGCGCAAGATTGAACATGAGCGACACCGCTTTCGACGTACTGGGCATCGGCAACGCGATTGTCGACGTCATCGCCGAGACGAACGACGCCTTCATCGCCGAGCAGAAGCTCGACAAGGGCATCATGCGCCTGATCGACGAGGACGAGGCCGCGCGGCTCTACGGCGCGATGGGCCCGGGCATCGAGGTCTCGGGCGGGTCGGCCGCCAACACCATCGCCGGCGTCGCTGCGCTGGGCGGGCGGGCCCACTTCATCGGTCGCGTGCGTGACGACGAGCTGGGCGATGTCTTCGCCCACGACATCCGCGCCCAGGGCGTCAGCTTCGCCAGCCCACAGGCCCAGGACGGCCCGCTGACGGCGCGTTGCCTGGTGCTGGTCACGCCCGACGCCCAGCGCACCATGAACACCTACCTTGGCGCCTGCATCCATCTTTCGCAAAGCGACGTCGACCGCGACGCCATCGCCGCCTCGCGGGCAGTCTATCTCGAGGGTTACCTCTGGGACGCCCCGGAAGGCCCGGCGATTTTCGCCGCAGCGGCCCAGGCCGCCGCCTCCGCCGGGCGCGAGGTCGCCATGACCCTGTCGGACCCGTTCTGCGTCGACCGTCACCGCGACGATTTCCTTGCCTTCATCCGCGAGCACGTCGACATCCTGTTTGCCAACGAGGTCGAGATCGCCTCGCTCTATCAGGTCGAGGCCTTCGACGAAGCCGCCAGGCGGGTCTCCGACGACGTCAAGATCGCCGCCCTGACGCGCAGCGAAAAGGGCAGCGTGATCGTGGCCGGCAGCGGCCGGACCCTGGTGAGTGCCCAATCCGCGCGGGTCGTCGACACCACCGGCGCGGGCGACCTCTATGCCGCAGGCTTCCTCTACGGCTACGCCACCGGGGCCAGCCTGGAGCGGGCCGGGCGCATCGGTTCGGTCTGCGCCGGCGAGATCATCTCCCACATCGGCGCCCGGCCGCGCGCCAACCTGCGCACGATGATCGCCGAACAGCTGGGCTGAACCCTTCGCCGGCAAAGGCGCGGCGGCACGGTCGCCAGACAGCGGCGTTAGGCTTTAGAGTCGCCCCAGCCGCCCGACCGCAAGGAGTTCGCCCATGGACAAGATCGAGCTGATCACCGCCGAAGTCTGCCCCTACGCCCAGCGCACCCACATGGCGCTGATCGAGAAAGGGCTGCCTTTCGAGCGCCGCGAGGTCGATCTGGCGAACAAACCCGACTGGTTCGTGAAGGTCTCGCCCTATTCCAAGGTTCCGGTCGTGAAGATCGGAGACAAGGTGGTCTGGGAATCGGCGATCATCAACGAGTTCATCGACGAGAGTTTCCCCGACAAGCCGCTGATGCCGGCCGATCCCTTCCGGCGCGCCCAGGCCCGCATCTGGATCGACTTCTGCAACACCCGCTGGACCGATCACAGCTACGACCTGCTCTACGCCCGCGACAAGGCAAGCCAGGACGACCTGCGCGAGAAGGTCATCGGCGACCTGCACCGGATGGAATACGAGGGCATGGCGCGGCTGTCGGACGGTCCGTTCTGGATGGGCAGCGAGATCAGCCTGGTCGACCTCACCTTCTATCCCTTCTTCGAGCGGTTCGGCGCGCTCAGCCATTACCGCGACGTGCAGATCCCGGACGACTGCCTGCGCATCATCCGCTGGCTCGAGATCATGCGGGCGCGCAAGTCGGCCAGGGAAACCATGCACGACGACGCCTATTACATCGCGCGTTACGCCAAATATGCCGTTACCTGAACACCAGAAGAATGCCTGAAGCCGCACTGCGGCGGCCACAGATGAAGGAAAGAGCCATGTTCTACGAACCCCGCAATGGTCACGGTCTGCCCCGCGACCCCTTCAAGGCGCTGGTAACGCCGCGCCCGATCGGCTGGTTCAGCACGCTGAACGATGACGACAGCGTCAACATCGGCCCCTACAGCTATTTCAACGCCGTGGCCGACGATCCGCCCTACGTCATGTTCTCGGCCGGCGCGAACGAGAGCGTCGCGATCAAGGACAGTGCGCGCAATGCCGTGGCACGCGGCGAGTTCGTGCACAACGTTGTCACCTATGACCTCAAGGACGCGATGAACGCGACCTCGGAGGAAGTCGCCTACGGCACCGACGAGGCGACCCTGGCCGGACTCGAGATGGCGCCCTGCAACCTGATGAAGACGCCGCGCATCGCCGCGGCGGTCGCCAGCTTCGAATGCCGCTACCACAGCACCATCGAACTGCCCCAGAACGGCGACGCAGGACCCAACCTGCTGGTGCTGGGCGAGGTCATCGGCATCCACATCCGCGACAGCGCGCTCAAAGACGGCCGCTTCGATCCGGAAGCCGAGCAGGTCATCGCGCGCCTGGGTTATGCCAACTATGCCGTGGTCGGCGGCACCTTCCGCATGCTGCGCCCGGGCATCAAGGACGCCTGAAGGCTGTCACGCCGCTTCAACGCCGGTTGAATTACACGTCCTGCGAACGCATCGCATCTGCCCCATCCCCCGCAAGGCGAGTTGATTTCGCCCTGCGGACGTGATCTGTAGCCTCATTCTGGCGCTCCCGGGGGAAAACGGCGGCGCGCTGGAAGTGATCTACAGCCAGGCAACAAAAAACGGAGTCGGTGATGCTAATCGGCGTGCCGAAGGAAATTAAGAACCACGAATATCGCGTGGGCATGACCCCCGCGAGCGTCCGCGAGATGGTCCACCACGGCCACAAGGTCATGGTGCAGAAGGGCGCGGGCCGGGAAATCGGCCTGGACGACAAGATGTACGTCAAGGCGGGTGCCGAGATCATCGACACGCCCGAAGAGATCTTCGCCAAGGCGGAGATGATCGTGAAGGTCAAGGAGCCCCAGCCCAACGAGTGCCGCATGCTGCGCAAGGGCCAGCTCCTGTTCACCTACCTGCATCTCGCACCCGATCCCGAGCAGACCCGTCTGCTGATGGAATCGGGCTGCACGGCGATCGCCTACGAGACCGTGACCGATGCCCATGGCGGCCTGCCTCTGCTGGCGCCCATGAGCGAGGTCGCCGGTCGCATGGCGATCCAGGCCGGCGCCCATTGCCTCGAGAAGGCCCAGAAGGGCTCCGGGGTTCTGCTGGGCGGCGTTCCGGGCGTGGCTCCGGGCAAGGTTGTGGTCATCGGCGGCGGTGTCGTCGGCACCCATGCTGCACGCATGGCTGTCGGCCTGGGCGCGGATGTCACCATCTTCGACCGTTCCCTGCCCCGCCTGCGCCAGCTCGACGATATGTTCGAGGGGCGCGCCAAGATCCTCTACTCCACGGTTGATGCGGTCGAGGAGCATGTTCTGGACGCCGACCTGGTGGTCGGCGCGGTGCTGGTGCCGGGCGCGGCTGCGCCCCGTCTGGTGACCGATGCCCAGATCCGTCGCATGCGTCGCGGTTCGGTGCTGGTCGATGTCGCCATCGACCAGGGCGGTTGCTTCGAGACCAGCCATGCCACGACCCATGCCAAGCCGACCTACCGGGTCCACGGCGTGATCCACTACTGCGTCGCCAACATGCCCGGCGGCGTGGCACGGACCTCGACCTTCGCGCTCAACAACGCGACCCTGCCGTTTGCCGTCCAGCTCGCCAACAAGGGCTGGAAGAAGGCCTGCGCCGACAACCCCCACCTCAAGGAGGGGCTCAATGTCCACGCCGGCCAGGTGACCTACAAGGCCGTCGCCGATGCGCTGGGCCACCCCTACCTGTCGGCCGACAAGGCGATTGCCGCCTGATCGCGCCGTCACGGTGCTGAATGACGAGGGGCGCCCGCAAGGGCGCCCCTTTTCGTTTCAGGGCGGCACCCTTCGTTTCAGGCCTTGCCTGTTACCCGGTCGATCATGGCGCAGCAGTCGGCGATCAGTGCCGGGGTCGCCTCGGCCCGACCGGTGAAATCGAGCCAGGCAGTGAGGTCGGCCAGCCGCGCCAGATCCGGCCAGTCGGCCGGCAGGGTACCGCCGGCCGTGCGGTAACCGGCATCGATACCGGCCAGCCACATCGCATTATCGCCCACGGGCGGGCGGATGGCGTTGCCCAGATCGAAGAAGGGCGAACCGGCAAAGGCGAACTCCCAGTCGAGCAGGGCCGCGACGCACCAGTGCGTACCGGCATCGGTGACCAGGATGTTGGAGCCGTTGGCATCCGAATGGGCCAGGCACGGCGCGCCCTGCCAGCCGTCGAGCCGGGGGGCCTGATCGTCGAGCACCGCCATCAGGCGGGTGAGACGCGCGCCGCCGAGCCGTTCGGCCACCACCGGGTTTTCGGCCATCGCCGCGGCGAATGCCCTGAGACCGGCGGCGCCGGCATCGATCGGCGTGGCGACGGCAAGGTCCGCGTCGAGAAACCCGGCGGTTTCGAAGCGGACCGCATGGACCGCAGCCAGCAGCTCGCCGACCGCATAGCCCAGATCGGCGACCTTGGAATCATCCGCGCCGGCAAGCGCGGTTTCGAGCATGACGCCCTCGACAAACCCCAGGACGAGAAAGGGTGCGCCAAGGCGGGCCGGGTCGGTCTCAACATGCAGCAGAGGTGCGGCGGGAATCCCCCGTTCGGCCGCCAACCGCAACAGTGCGGCTTCCCGGGCCAGGCCGTCGGGGTCGCGCTGGGCAAGGCGCAGCACGACAGAACCGGGCGACCGGTCGAGGTCGAGGCGGATGTTGGTATTGGCCAGCCCGCCCGACAGCATCTGCGCGTCCGTGATCTGCGCGCCCTCGAACAGCTCGGCTGCAAGCGCGGCAAGCGCCTCGGGCGAAACCTGGAGCGTGGCGCTGCCCCGGCCCCAGCCCTGGCGCAGCGAATCGCTCACTTGGTCGCGGCCGGCACCGCCCTGCGGCCCTTGATCAGGCGCATCAGGTTGTCGTCGCGCCAGGCCTCCAGATCGGCCATGGAGAGGTGGCCGAAACGTGCGTCGATCGAGGACAGCGCGGACGCCCTGCTCTCCTCGTTGCCGGCCCAGTCCCACATCTCGATGGCGTGTTCCAGGCCACCCTTGCCCCCGGCCAGATGGTTGGTCGAGAGCGACCCCAGGAAGGGCCAGCGCAGGCCCGGACCTTCGGTGATCGAGAGGTCGATGGCATCCCAGTCGCAGATGCCGTCCTCGACCAGGCGCAGGGCCTCCTCGAAGACGACCATCTGGAAGCGGTTGGCGATGTAACCCTCGATCTCCTTCTTCAGCACGACCGAACGTTTGCCGACCGTTTCGTAGAAATCGCGGGCCCAGGTTATGGCCTCGGGCGCGGTCGCCTCTCCGGCGACGACCTCGACCAGCGGCATCAGGTAGGAGGGCGCGAAGGGATGACCGATCACGACCCGCTCGGGATGCCTGCACTGCGACTGCAGGTGCGAAGGCAGGAAGGCCGAGGAGGAAGAAGCCAGCACGGTATCGGGCCGGGCGTGGGCATCCATTTCGGCAAACAGCGCGATCTTGAGGTCTTCCCGTTCGGGCGCGCTTTCCTGCACCAGATCGGCCTCGCCCACCGCCTCTGCCACCGAAGCGGCAAAGCGGAAGCGGTCGCGGCTGGCGCCGCTTGCCAGGCCGAGGCCTTCCAGGTGGGGCCAGGCCTGGTCGATCACGGCCCTTGCCTTGGCTTGGGCATCGGGGCCGGGATCGCTCATCACGACATCCTTGCCGTGGGCCAGGAAACAGGCGGCCCAGCCCGAGCCGATGGTGCCGCCGCCGACGCAGGCGATGGTCGCGACATCCTGGGGAGCCGGGCGCGCCATGGCGCTCAACCCTTCTTTGCCGGAACGGGCCTGAGGCCCTTGATGATGGCGAGCAGGTTGTCGTCGCGCCATGCTTCCAGTTCGGCCATGTCGAGATGGCCGTAACGCTTGTCGATCGAAGCGATCAGCGCCTTCTTGGCCTTGGGCCCGCGCTTCCAGCCGAAGTGGTCGATCATGTGGCGGATGCCGCCCTTGCCGCCGCCCAGGTGATAACAGGTGGTCGGCCCGGCGAAGGCCCAGCGCATGCCGGGGCCATAGGCGACAGCGGTGTCGACGTCGTCATAGGTGCAGATGCCCTGATCGACCAGGCTGGCGGCCTCCTCGAAGACGACATGCTGGATGCGGTTGGCGACATAGGACTCGATCTCGTTCTTCAGCATCATCGATTTCTTGCCGACCGATTCGTAGAAGTCGAAGGCCCATTTCATCGCCGCCTTCGAGGTTTCCTTGCCGCCCACGACCTCGACCAGAGGCACCAGGTAGGAAGGCGCGAAGGGATGACCGATGACGACACGCTGGGGGTGTTTGCACTGCGACTGCAGGCGCGAGGGCAGGAAGGCCGAGGAGGAGGAAGCCAGGACCGTGTCACGCCGGGCGTGCTGATCCATTTCTGCGAACAGCTTGATCTTCAGGTCTTCGCGGTCGGGCGCGCTTTCCTGGACGAAATCGGCATCGGCGACCGCCTCGGCGACCGAGCCGACAAAACGGAAACGTTTCTTGGCTGCACCCTTGGCCAGGCCGAGCTTCTTGAGATAGGGCCAGGCCTGGTCGATGACGACACGGGCCTTGGCCTCGGCATCCGGGCCTGGATCGCTCATCACGACATCCCTGCCCTGGGCCAGGAAACAGGCCGCCCAGCCGGCGCCGATGTAACCGCCGCCAACGCAGGCAATCGTCTTGGCGTCCTTTGCTGCAGGTCGTGCCATGGTCCCTAATCCCCCTCTGTGGTGTTGTGCGTCAGGACACGGCCGACCGCATCCTGCCATCCTTCATAAAGCGCGGCGCGGCGCGCGTCATCCATGGCCGGGCGCGCCACGACATCGGCGCGCCAACGTTCGGCGATGGCGTCGGTGCCGCCCAGGACTCCGGTCTGCAGCCCGGCAAGACATGCCGCACCCCAGGCCGAGGATTCCTCCATCGCCGGGCGCTCCACGGTGAGCCCCGTGAGGTCGGCCAGGCGCTGCAGGAACCAGCGGTTGGTCGTCATGCCGCCATCGACGCGCAGCACCTTCTGGGGTGCGCCGTCGGCGGCCATGGCCTCGACCAGGTCGTGGGTCTGGTGGCACAC
>Ga0105054_10007385_pt1 | contig 14950 bp, 15 predicted proteins | sample BON02_FD_78091 | JGI IMG/M metagenome (GOLD analysis project Ga0105054, IMG submission 78091) | Freshwater microbial communities from Lake Bonney liftoff mats and glacier meltwater in Antarctica - BON-02 (megahit assembly) | ecosystem: Environmental > Aquatic > Freshwater > Ice > Glacier...
ATCGTGTCGGCGGGCAGGGCCGCCTGCAATGCCGCACAGATCGGCAGGATACCCGGATATTCCACGGCCAGTTCCGCCTGCCAGCGCGCGCGCTGTGCCCGGACCTGCGCCGGGTCCCACCCCGTCGCGGCCTCATGAGCGGGATCGAGCAGACCTGACAGCGCGTCAAAAAACCTCGCCGCATCGCCGTGCACCGCGATGCCGGTATCCGCCCCGTTCAGCACTGCCGGGTCAATATCCACCCGGATCAGCGGCACGCGGTGGCCCAGCGTCTCGCGCCACAGATCGACCTCGGCCAGTTCGGTCCCCACCGCAATCACCAGATCGGCCGAACCGATGATCGCCTCCGCCTCGCTCCGCGCCAGCATCGCGCCGAAATGCAGCGGATAATCATGGCCGACGATGCCGCGCCCGGCCATCGTCTCGAACACGGCCGCCCCCATCCGGGCAAAGAGCGGCGTGAGGCCTGTCGCCCGCACTGCTCCGCCCCCCAGAATGAACAGCGGGCGCCTCGCCACGCGGATCAGCGCCGCATCGGGCATTGTGCCGGGGGCCGCTGGTCCGGGCGGCGTGGTGCGTGCGGCAGGCGCAGACGGGGCCAGCCCTTCGAGTGCTGCAATCGGCACCTGAACATGCTTCACCCCACCGCGCAGCATGGTGAATTCGCGCAGCGCGCGGTCGATCAGGTGAAACGCATGTGCGGCGTCCACCGCCTCCAGCGACCAGTCACAGACCGCCGCCGCAGCGCCCGCCTGATCCTTCATCTCATGCAACCGGCCCCGGCCCAGCCCCAGCCGCGCCGGATCGAGGCAGGAGGAAATCACCAGCATCGGCACCGAATCGGACTGCGCCTGCCCCATCGGGGTCATGATATTGGTCAGGCCGGGCCCTGAAATGACGTAACAGACCCCCGGACGTCCGCTCGCCCGGGCATAGCCGTCGGCCATGAACCCCGCGCCCTGTTCGTGCCGCGCCAGGATGTGGCGCAGGCCCGCCTCTTCGATGCCGCGGTAAAGCTCCTGATTATGCACGCCGGGAATGCCAAAGATCACCTCGACCCCGCGGTCGCGCAACATTGCGGATATCTGCACACCGAGTGGCCGTTCAGTCATCGTCCCCGCCATCATGCCCTCCAGAATCGCGGCAGGATCAGCACGATCACCGCAATGATCTCGAGCCGGCCCAGCAACATGCCTACGATCATCATCCATTTCGCGGCATCCGGGAATGCGCCGAGCGCACCGGTCGGCCCCACTTCAGCGCCAAAGGCCGGGCCGACGTTGAAAATCGCGGTCCAGGCCCCGGTCACCGACCCCATGAAGCTGAGGCCGGTCATCGACAGCCCGACGATCAGCACGCCAAAGATGATGATATAGAGCGAAAACAGCAGGATCACCGAAGAGAGCACCGAATCGTCCACCAGCCGGCCGTCAAGCTTGATCCGCACCACCCGGTTGGCGCTGTGCAACTGCTGGATCTGCGCCCAGATACTGCGAAACAGCACCTGATAGCGGAAAACCTTGATCGAGCAGCCGGTCGATGAAGTGCAACCGCCGATCGCGCCGACGCAGATCAGGATCACAAAGGAAAACCCGCCCCATCTCGTCACATCGCCGGTGGTGAACCCGGTGCCGGAGAAATACGACACGACATTGAACAATGCCTCGCGAAACGCATGTTCCGAGAATTCGCCCTGCGCCTGCATCCGGTAGGCTACGATCATCAACACGGCGATTGCGTTAAGCAACAGATAGGTACGGACCTGACTGTCGCGCAGGATTGGCCGCGCCTCACCGCGCAGCAGTTGCAGCAGGCGCACGAAGGGGACCGAGCCGAGAAGCATGACCAGGACCGCCACATATTGCGGACCGCCCGGAAAATCCGAAAACGACATGTCACGCGTCGAGAATCCGCCGGTTGAAATCGCGGTAAAGGCATGCACGACCGCGTCAAAGGGTAACATGCCAGTGAGCAGGAATCCGACAAAGGCCAGCCCGGTCAGGATCAGATAGATATTGAGCAACCCCTGCGCGATGTCCATCGCCCGCGGCAGCACCTTGCCCAGAGTGTCAAACCCTTCGGTCTGAAAAAACTGCATGCCGCCCACCCGCATCACCGGCAAAAACAGCATGGCAACGATGACGATGCCCAGCCCGCCCAGCCATTGCAGGATGCCGCGCCACAACAAAAGCCCCTGCGGCAGCGCGTCGAGCCCGGCAATCATCGTGGCGCCGGTGGTGGTCATCCCCGACATCGCCTCGAAATAGGCCTCTACGATCCGCATGTCCGTGATACCAAGGATGAACGGCAGCGCACCAAAGGCCGGCAAGATCACCCAGACCGCGGTGGTCAGCAGAAAGCTTTGCCGCAGGGTCAGGCCCTGCTTGACACCGTTGGAACTCGCCAGCGCCATCAGCACCCCGGTCAGGCTGGTAATGATGCCGCTTTGCAGAAATGCCGGCCAATGCCCGTTGCCCGCCCGCAGATCCGCCACCAGCGGCCCCAGCATGGCGAGCCCCAATGCCGCCAGCAGCAGCCCGATCACATATCCCAATGGCCGCAGGTCAAGCATGGCGGCAGCGTTGGCGCGCCGCGCGCGGGCTGTCAAGCGGATGCGCCGGGCCCGCCATCGCGGTCAGGCGCTGTCAGCCGACGTGAAACAGCGTGCTGAACAGGCGCGGATCCAGGCTCTCGGCGGCGAAAGTCGGCCCCTCGGTCAGCAGGCTGACCGCGTCATGGCTGTGCAGGCTTTCCTGATGGCTGGCCAGCACCCGGAAATCGCCGATGCGCGTGTCCTTTTTCAACTGCTCGCAAAACAGGCGCGCCGCATCCTCGACAAAGATCGGATTGGCGGCGTTCAACTCGGCAAAGGCCTGTTCATCCTCACGCTTGACCATCACCTGCGTCTCGGTCGGGACAGCCGCGCGGGCCATGTCGATCAGGTCCTCGAACCACAGGATCGACTTGCTCCCCGTCACCTCGACCGAAATCCGCGCGACCGAGCGCTGCGAATGCGGTGTGGCGAGTTGCCCGCGAAACTGCCGCGCATGTTCGCTGAGTTCGAGCGAGCAAGGGCAGGTCGAGGAATAGACATAGTCCAGATGCACGATCTTTTTGCGCACCCCGCCCTGTTCGACCAGTTCGAGTGCGATGTTGTAATACTGAAATCCCTGCAGGCCGGACCGCAGGCTGCGCATCTTCATCGGAAATGAAAACCGCATCTGGATTCGCGCGTCGAAACTGTCCAGATCGGCCTTGTATGCATCCAGCGCGCGTTCGATTACGTCGAAACTAAAGGTTTCCTCGGCGTGTTTGTAGAAACTGCGCATGATCCGGGACATGTTGATGCCCTTCTTGCCCGCCTCAAGGCTGACAGTGCCGGTCACGCTCGTCTCCAGCGTCAGATCGCCGTTTTCGCGGGTATGAAACCGGATCGGCAGGCGGAAATTCGAGATCCCCACATGCTGGATCTGCTGCTTTTCGCCCTTGATCAGCGAAGCAGGGCCGTTCTGCAGGTCCGGCATCGTGGCGACATAGGCGGCGTCGGCGGCAAAATCCTCAGGATAGGCGCGCGCGAGTGCGGGATAATTCGACACTTCCTGTCCCGGAATCAGCCGCGACACCAGCGGGTCGAGCGTCGCCACTTCCTCGGGCGTTACATCCACCGCCCAACGGCGCAGCAGGGCAAGTGCTGCCTCGGCCTCGGCCCGCGTCGGTTCGCGGTCCGGATCGTTGAAATGGATGTTCATGGCAGGGCCCTTCCCCGGGTGCGGCAGAGATCAGTATATGGCCTGATCGCGTCAGATTTCCAACAGTAGCGAAACCTTTACGCCCGAATCCGTCGCCCGGATCATTCGGCGGGACGATCCGCCCCCGCCGCCGGACGCAGCGTCACTGTCAGTATCCGCTAAGCAATCGCATCCAGCCCGGCCAGCAGATCGGCCAAAAGGTCCTGTGGCCCCTCAAGCCCGACCGACAGCCGCACCAGCCCCGGCGTGATCCCGAGCAGGTCTTTCTGATCCTGCGGCAGCCGCTGATGCGTGGTGCTGGCCGGATGGGTGGCAATGGATTTGGCATCGCCCAGATTGTTGGAGATGGTGAAAATATCCAGCGCATTCAGCATCTTGAACGCCGCCTCGCGCGAGCGCGCGTCGATGCACAGGACCGTGCCGCCCGACCCCATCTGCGTCATGGCCAGCGCATGTTGCGGGTGGCTGGGCAGCCCGGGATAAATCACGCGGGTCAGGCGGTCATGCCCTTGCAGCGACTGCGCCAGCATCAGCGCACCATCGGCCTGCGCACGCACGCGCAGTTCCATCGTCTCGAGGCCCTTGAGCATGATCCAGGCCGTAAACGGCGACATCGCCCCTCCGGTATGCTTCATGTAAGGCTCGACCGTCTTGCGGATGAACTGCCTGGTGCCCAGAATCACCCCGCCCAGCGCACGGCCCTGCCCGTCGATATGTTTGGTCGCGGAATAGATCACCACATCGGCACCCTGCGCCAAAGCGTCCGAAAACACCGGCGTGGTAAAGACGTTATCAACCAGAACCAGCGCACCGGCGCCGTGGGCCAGCTTTGACACCGCTGCAATATCAATGACTTCCAGCGTCGGGTTCGACACCGCCTCAAAGAAAACCGCCTTGGTGCCGGGCCGTATCGCCGCGGCCCACTGGCCCAGATCGGTGCCATCGACAAAATCGACCGTGACGCCAAACCGGGTCAGCACCTCCTCGAGCACATAAAGACACGAGCCAAAGAGCGCGCGGGACGACACCACATGATCACCGGCGCGCAGCATCGCTGTCAGCGCGCCACTGATAGCAGCCATGCCCGAAGCGGTGGCAAACCCGTCCTCTGCGCCTTCGAGCGACGCAATCCGCTGCTCGAATATCGCGGTCGTGGGGTTGCCATAGCGGGCATAAATGAACTCATCCGGCCCGGCTTCGATGAACCGCGCCTCCGCCGCCTCGGCGCTGTCATAGACAAAGCCCTGCGTGAGGAAAATAGCCTCGCTCACCTCACCGTACTGGCTGCGGCGGATGCCGCTTTGTACGGCGCGGGTGCGCTTGCTCCACTTGTCCATTGCCATCTCCCGCCCCGCTCAGGGCACCATTGACGTGCCCGTTGCGGGCAAACAAAAACCCCGACACCAAAGGGTATCGGGGCCACTGGCACCCTCTCCCCTCTTTAGCGGCATATTTAACGTGGCCCGCAATCCGGTCGAACAAATCGCCACGCACTCTGCCTAATCCGCAGCGCACGCAGGGTCAAGATGGCGCGAGGCAGCCCCCGCAGCCTGTTTCTGCGCTTGCTCTTTCGGCAAGGCGGGCCATCTTGCGCAGAAACCCAGCGCAAGGAAACAGCCATGCCCGCCCCCATCGACCTGCATTACTGGCCCACGCCGAACGGCTGGAAAATCACCATCGCACTCGCCGAGATGGACTTGCCGCATCATGTGCATTTCGTGGATATCGGCACCGGCGAGCAATTCCACCCCGATTTTCTGGCCATTGCGCCGAACAACCGGATGCCCGCGATCGTGGATCCGGATGGGCCGGACGGTGCGCCGATCAGCATCTTTGAATCGGGTGCCATCCTGCAATATCTTGCGCGCAAGACCGGGCTCTTTTGTGGGCCGACCGAACGCGACCGGATCAGTGTCGATCAATGGCTGATGTGGCAGATGGGCGGCGTCGGGCCGATGGCCGGTCAGGCGCATCATTTCCTGCACTACGCGCCACAAATGGACCCGCCACAAGACCTGCCCTACGCGAAAAACCGCTACCGGGCCGAGGTGGGGCGGCTTTACGGCGTGCTCGACCGGCAACTGGCCAGGGCTGAATTCGTCGCCGGCGATTTTTATTCCATCGCCGATATGGCGATCTGGCCCTGGGCGCAGGGGTGGGAACGTCAGGAACAGACGCTTGCGGATAAACCCCATTTCGCCCGCTGGCTCGGCCAGATCGCGGACCGTCCCGGCGTGCAAGCGGGCATGGCTGTGGGTGCGGATCTGCGCAGCAATGTCGCTCATGACAAAAAGGCGCAGGACATCCTGTTCGGAAAACAGCAATAGCGGACCGGAACGCCCTGCATTCATTCTGGCAAAAATACTCAATCGCGCCGGCGGGGCCACTCACTCCGCCGGGGGTTTTTCCTCTTCGATGAGATAGCGTTGCAGCGCCATGATCTGCACCCAAAGGAACAGCATCAGCGCGGCAGGCAGCGCGAATGTCTCAAGCTTGACCCAAAGATCGGTCGATTGCGTCCGCCAGATCAGCTCATTGGCCAGCGCCAGCCCCACGAACATCGCGGTCAGCCGCCGGGTCAGGATCATCCAGCCCTCGCGCTCCATCGGCAGCAGTTCGCCCATGATCCACTGCAGATAAGACCGGCCCTGCAGCAGGCCCAGACCGAGGATCGCGGCGAAGCAGCCATAGACGATGGTGGTCTTGATCTTGAAGAACCGCTCGTCATTGAACCACGCAGTGAGGCCACCGAAAAAGATCACCATGAAGGCGGTGAATATCTGCATCCGGCTCAACTGCCGGGTCAGGGCCCACAGGATCGTCATGGCGATCAACAGGATCGGCACAAAGATCAGCGTCGCCACGATAAAACCGGAATAATCGCGCCCCGCGATGGCAAAGGTGTCGTCCCGGATCCGCAGATAGATCAGGAAAAACATCAGCGTCGGCCCCAGTTCAAGGACCTGTTTCAGAATGGGATTGATCGGTTTTTGCGCCATGCGAGGTGGTTTAGCGCGCAAACTCCGGCTTGACACCCCCCAAAACACCCGCACCAAACAGGAACTGGTGACAAACCGCCGCGTGACCCGGTGCCGTTGGCCATTGACGGACCGCCCGCGCATGTTTGACGCCCTGCTCGCCGAATTCACCACACCCTTTCGCGTCATGCCAGTCGAGGTGGCGGGACTGCGCCTGCTGGCCTCGATGGTGCTGGGCGGCATCATCGGGCTGGAGCGGAAACTGGCTGCGTGTGCGGCCGCGCTGCACACCCCCGGACGCAAGGCTGCAAAGGGCGACGAAGACCCTGACGCGCGCTAGGCGCTCAGGCGACGTCGTCGATCCCCACCAATGCGCGGGCAAAATCTTCCGGATCAAACGGCGCCAGATCGTCGATCTGCTCGCCCACGCCAATCGCATGGATCGGCAGACCGAACTTGTCGGCCAGTGCCACCAGCACGCCCCCGCGCGCCGTGCCATCGAGTTTGGTCATCACCAGACCCGACACATCCGCAATCTTGCGGAAAATCTCGACCTGCAACAGCGCGTTCTGCCCTGTGGTCGCATCCAGCACCAGCAGCGTGTTATGCGGCGCATCCGGGTCTTTCTTGCGGATCACCCGTACGATCTTGGACAGTTCCTCCATCAGATCGGCGCGGTTCTGCAGCCGCCCGGCGGTGTCGATCAGCAGAAGGTCGGCCCCCTCCGCCTGCGCCCGCCCCATCGCATCAAAAGCGAGCGAGGCAGGGTCCGACCCTTCGGGCGCAGTCATCACAGGCACCCCGGCGCGGTCGCCCCAGATCTGCAACTGCTCCACCGCCGCCGCGCGAAACGTGTCGCCCGCAGCGATCACCACCGATTTGCCCGCCGCGCGAAACTGGCTTGCCAGTTTGCCGATGGTCGTGGTCTTGCCCGATCCGTTCACGCCCACCACCAGCACGACTTGCGGTGTCTTGGGATAAATCGGCATCGGCCGCGCCACGGGCTCCATGATCCGGGCAATCTCGGCCGCAAGCAGGCCCTTGATCTGCGCCACGCTCAGGCTGCGGCCCAATTGCCCCTCCGCCATGTTGGCGGTGACACGCAGCGCGGTTTCCACGCCCATATCGGCACTGATCAGCAATTCCTCAAGCTGTTCCAGCATCGCATCGTCAAGGATGCGGCGCGGGGCGGTATCCTCCTCGCGCGCCAGAATGCGGCCCCGCAATGCGGGGCGCGCAGCGGGTGCGGCGGGTGCGGCGACAGGCGCCCCCTGCTCCACAATCGCATCAAGCCCCTCATCAAGCTTGGATGAGGACGAGAACAGCTTGTCCTTGAGCTTTTTGAAAAACGACATCGGGCCCCTTTGCCGGGGCCATCTGCCGCCCCGCCCCCTCAACTAACCGCTGGCAGACGATTTTGAAAGATGCCCGGCCCCTGCGACCACTGGTCAAGCTTTCCTTTGCATTGAGGCGCGATAGAATGGCCGCAACCGAACGGCGGACCCAATGCCCCATCCCATGATCCTCTTTACCTGTGCGACCCTGCTGCCCCTGCCCCTGATCGGGCTGGGAGCGGTGCTGGGCGGCGCTTGGATCGGTGCGGCGCTGCTCTTTCTGACGCTGATCACGGCCACGCTCGATCATCTGATAACGCGGGCCACCCCGGCATCGGCCAAGACGGAGTTCCCGGCCGCCACCGCCCTCAGTGTGACGCTCGCGCTGGGGCATTTTGTCCTTCTGGCGCTGGTGATCCGGGCCTTGGCCGGTGAGGGGTTGGGTCTGCTGGAAAAGGCCGGGCTCTTTGCTGCCGCAGGGCTTTTCTTCGGTCAGGTCAGCAACTCGAACGCGCATGAGCTGATCCACCGGTCCGGGCGGCTGCTGCACGGGTTCGGGGTGTGGGTCTATGTCTCACTGCTCTTCGGCCACCACGCTTCGGCGCATACGCTGGTGCATCACCGGCTGGTCGCCACCCGCGCCGACCCTTCGAGCGCGCGTCTGGGCGAAAGCTTTTACCGTTTCGCCCGCCGGGCATGGAAAGGCTCGTTTCGGCAAGGGCTGGCCATCGAATCAGAGCGTCTGGCGCGGCTGGGTCGCCCGCGCTGGCAGCATCCCTATGTCACCTATGTCGGCGGTGCCGCACTCTTGCTGGCCCTTTCCGCCATCCTCGCAGGGCCACTGGGCCTGCTGGCGCATCTGGGGCTGGCGACCTTCGCACAGACGCAACTGCTGATGTCGGATTATGTGCAACATTACGGGCTGAACCGGACCACCGGACCCGACGGGCGGCCCGAACCCGTGGGCGCACGGCATAGCTGGAACAGCCCGCACCCCGCCTCCTCCGTCCTCATGCTCAACGCGCCGCGCCATTCCGATCATCACGCGCGGCCCGCGCGGGCATTCCCCGCGCTGACCCTGTCCGATGCCGCCCCGATGCTGCCGCGCAGCCTGCCGGTCATGGCCTGCCTGGCACTCTGGCCCCGGCAATGGCGCCGCGTGATGGACCCGCGCGCGGCCCGGTGGCGCAATGTCGCCTGATCGTGACCGACCCCGGACTGGCCAACCCCGCCCCGCTCTGGCAAATTGCGGCCATGTTACGCATCCTGATCCTGCTCTGCCTCGCGACCCCCACCATGGCCCAAAGTCCGATGACCGCGGCCGAGTTCGAGGCCTAAGTCGATGGCAAAACCCTCAGTTTCGGCACCGCAGGCGCGCCCTATGGCATGGAATGGTACCGCTCCAACCGCCGCGTTACCTGGGCCTTTACCGGCGAGGATTGTCAGGACGGCGTCTGGTATGAAGAGGCGGGCAACATCTGTTTCGACTATGGCGATGACCTCTCGCCGCAATGCTGGCGCTTTTATGACGAACCGGGCGGCCTGCGGGCCGAGTTCATGAACGAACCCGGCACCACCGTACTCTACGAGGCACTGGACACCGAAGACCAGTTGATCTGCCCCAACATGTCCTCCTGAACTACAGCAAAGATCCCTGCTCCGGCGGCATCCTGGGCCTGGCTTTGCGCGCGGGTTTGCCACCCACCATAAGCCTGCCATCGGCAAACTGGATCTCCAGCGCGCCCGCCGCCTCCGCCGCGCGCACCCCCGTCACCACAGCACCATCACCGCGCACCACCGCATAACCGCGCGCCAAGGTCGCCTCATAGCCCAGCGTCAGGCGCAGCCGGTCCAGCGCCGCCAGCCGCGCCACCCGCGCCTCCTGCTGCCGCCCGGCGCGGTCGCGCAACCGGCCCAGCCACAGATCGAACCGCTCGGCCTTGCGCTCCGCCACAGCAGTCAAGAGCGCCGGGCGCAGCCGCGCCGCCAGCCGCGCCAGCACCTCGCGCCTGCCGCGCAGCGCCGCCTGCAACACCGAAGGGCGCGGCGTCACCCGCGCCAGAGTCAGCCGCTTGCGGTCCGTCGCCGCGCGCAGCGCCATCGGCAAGCGGCCATCAAGCGAATCGAGCCGCTGGCGCGCCGGTTGCAACAACGTGTCGCGCTGCGGCAGGGCGCGCGACAGATCGCGCAACCGCTGGCCCCGCGCCGCCACCCCCTGTGCCAGTGCCCGGCGCATCCGCGTCCCCAGATCGCTGGTCAGCGCCATCAGATCGAGCCGGACCGGCACCGCCAGCTCCGCCGCCGCCGTCGGCGTGGGCGCGCGGATATCGGCAGCAAAGTCGATCAGCGTGGTATCCGTCTCGTGCCCCACCGCCGAAATCAGCGGAATCCGCGACGCCGCCGCCGCACGCACGACGATCTCCTCATTGAACCCCCACAGATCCTCGATCGACCCGCCACCGCGCGCCACGATGATCAGATCGGGACGCGGCATCGGGCCGTCAACCGGCAGCGCATTGAACCCGGCAATCGCACGCGCCACTTCCGGCGCGCAATTCGCGCCCTGCACCGCCACCGGCCAGACCAGAACGCGGCGCGGAAACCGGTCGCGCAACCGGTGCAGGATATCGCGGATCACCGCCCCGCTCGGCGAGGTCACCACCCCGATCACCTCCGGCAGATAGGGAAGCGCCCGCTTGCGCGCCGCATCGAACAGGCCCTCGGCGGCCAGCGCAGCGCGGCGTTTCTCCAGCATCGCCATCAGCGCGCCAACCCCGGCAGGGGCGATATTCTCGATGATCATCTGATACTTGGACTGACCGGGGAATGTGGTCAGCCGCCCGGTGGCGATCACCTCCATCCCCTCCTCGGGGCGCGCGGTCAGTTGCTGCGCGCGGCCCTTCCAGATGATCCCCGACAGCACCGACCGGTCATCCTTGAGGTCAAGGTATAGATGCCCCGAAGACGGGCGCGACACCCGGCCCACCTCTCCGCGCACCCGGATCAGGCCAAACTCGCCCTCGATCACCCGCTTCACCGCGCCCGAAATCTCGGTCACGCTGAATTCCGGCGCATTGCCTGCGGGGGCGGCATCCTCGAACAGGTCCATCATGCATCCTTGTATCGCTGGTCCTGCAACCCTAGAAAGCGCGCAGCTATGCGCGACCCTGGAATGCGCGCAGCTATGCGCGACCCTAAGAAGCGCGCAGTTATGCGCGACCCTAGGACGCGCGGGATCAAAGGCCAAGCGGGGGCGCACATGAACATCCTGATCCTGGGCAGCGGCGGTCGCGAACATGCCCTCGCCTGGGCGGTGAAGCAGAACCCGAAATGCGACCGGCTGATTGTGGCGCCGGGCAATCCGGGCACTGCCGCCATCGCGGAAAATGCCGATATCAACATTCTTGACGGCGACGCGGTCGCGGTCTTTGCCGCCGAAAATGCGGTCGATCTGGTGATCATCGGCCCAGAGGCCCCACTCGCGGCTGGTGTGGCTGACAGATTGCGCGACGCCGGACTTTCAGTTTTCGGACCCTCGCAAGCCGCAGCACAGCTTGAATCCTCCAAGTCTTTCACAAAATCAATCTGCGACGCAGCTGGCGCCCCCACCGCCCGCTGGGCCCGATTCACCGATGCAGCAGCCGCCCAAACCTATGTGCGATCACAAGGCGCCCCCATCGTGATCAAGGCTGACGGCCTCGCCGCAGGCAAAGGCGTGGTCGTCGCCATGTCTCTGGCAGAAGCCCAAGCCGCCATCACCGACATGTTTGGCGGTACATTCGGCGCGGCCGGAGCCGAAGTGGTGATCGAAGAGTTCATGGAAGGCGAAGAGGCATCCTTCTTCCTCCTCGTCGACGGCACTGCCGTCCTGCCCATCGGCACGGCGCAAGACCACAAACGCGCCTATGACGGCGATCTTGGTCCCAATACCGGCGGCATGGGGGCCTATTCGCCAGCACCCGTGCTGACCGATGCCATCGCGCAACAGGCGCTCGACCAGATCATCATACCCACCATGGCCGAAATGGCGCGGCGTGGCATGCCCTATCAGGGCGTGCTCTACGCCGGCCTGATGATCCACGAGGGGCAGGCGCGGCTCGTCGAATACAACGCCCGCTTTGGCGACCCCGAATGTCAGGCACTGATGCTGCGCTTGGGCGCGCAGGCGCTCGACCTCATACAGGCCTGCGCCGAAGGGCGTCTCCCGGATGCGCAGGTGAACTGGGCCGATGACCATGCGGTCTGCGTGGTGCTGGCGGCCAATGGTTATCCCGGTACCTACGAAACAGGTTCATATATCAATGGCTTGGCGGATATCCCAGAGGATTCGTCCGCGATGGTCTTTCACGGCGGCACCACCGCGCAGGATGGCCGGATTCAGGCCAGCGGCGGGCGCGTCCTCTCGGTCACGGCCCGCGGCGACAATCTGCAACAGGCGCGTGACAGGGCTTATGCGCTGGTTGACCGGGTCGACTGGCCGCAAAGTTTTCACCGGCGCGACATCGGCTGGCGCGCGCTGTAACGCACTACCCTGACATCTTTTGGCCATAAATATCCCCGCCGGAGGCAGCGGAAAACGGCCGCAGGACGTTTTCCAAAGGATAAAACAGCAAAAGCCGCGCCCTCGGGCGCGGCTTTTTCCGTTTGGCAACAGTAAATCAGGCCGCGCGACCGACCAGAACCGAACCGATCTCGCGGGCGGCCGAATTCTCGTCATTACCCGCAACCGCAGCGATCTCGCGGGTCAGCCGCTCCAGCGCCGCTTCATACAACTGACGCTCGGAATAGCTCTGCTCGCGCTGATCATCGGCGCGGTGCAAGTCACGGACCACCTCGGCAATCGCAATCAGATCGCCGGAGTTGATCTTTTGTTCATATTCCTGCGCACGACGCGACCACATCGCCTTCTTGACCTTGGCCTTGCCGCGCAGCGTCTTCATCGCATGGGCGACAACATCCGGCGAGGAAAGCGAGCGCATGCCCACTTCGCTGGCCTTGTGCGTCGGCACCCGCAGCGTCATCTTGTCCTTTTCGAACGAAATCACGAACAGTTCAAGCCGGAACCCGGCCACTTCCTGTTCTTCGATTGACACAATCTTGCCAACCCCGTGCGCCGGATAAACGACGAACTGGTCGGGACGAAAATCATTCTTTTTGGATTTGGTCATGGGCGTCCTTCCGGGACGATCCTGGACCATACGCGCGAAACAGCCCGGCGGAAACAATTTGCTTCCGTCAGGCGATCTCGCAGGCTGGTTGGATCAGAGTTCGAGCAGCGATATGAAGATAACGTAACACAAAAATAACGCCAAAGAAAGCATCACCTCTGATGCCCCCCTGAAGTTCCAACCTTTTCAGCCGTTTAGCCCTGCTTTACCCCAACGTAGCACCCCGATTCGCGCGCGGATAAACGAATCACCTAACCGCCTTCACCCGGCTCCGGCGAAAACAGGTCCATCTTGCCGGTCTTGCCATCCATCTCTTCAGCATCCGGCAGCGGGTCTTTCTTGGTGATGATCACCGGCCACAGTACCGAATATTTGCGGTTGAACCCGACCCATTTCTCGGTGTCCGGCTCGGTATCCGGACGGATCGCATCCGCCGGGCATTCCGGTTCGCAAACGCCACAGTCGATACACTCATCCGGATGGATGACGAGCATGTTCTCGCCTTCATAAAAGCAGTCCACCGGGCATACCTCGACGCAGTCGGTGTATTTGCAGGCAATGCAGTTGTCGTTCACGATATAGGTCATGTCGGGGGTCCATCCGCTGTCGGGTAACTAGCTAGCCCGTCGGGCGGGATCATTCAAGCCATGAAGGCTGTCCAGGAATACCTTCGGACTGCCTGTTCCGCCGGTCGCGGCGCGTGGGGCGACCCTTTCCCTCAAATCTGGGATTTTCCGCAGCGCTGTCCTGCGCTTTCTCCTCGGGCGTGCGCGGCACGATCGGCGCCAGATCCTCATAGAGCGTCTGCGCCTCGGGTGCCGGCCCGCGCCGGGCGCCGTTGGCCATGACCTTGATCACCCGCACATCCTCGCCCTGCGCAAAGGTCAGGACATCGTCCGCCCCGACCAGCCGCGCCGCTTTGGTGATGGCCGTGCCGTTCAGTCGCAGCTTGCCAGCCGCCACCACCGTGGCCGCCAGCGTGCGTGTCTTGAAAAACCGCGCCTGCCACAGCCATTTATCGACCCGGATCATCGGGCGCGGCATGGCAGGCTCGCTCACTTTGGCTTGAATCCCGACAATGCGGCAGCAAAGGGATTGTCCGGATCGATCGGCTTGTCGCGGCGTCCGGCGTCAGGCTTGGCCACAAAACTTTGCGGCTTCGGCGCATGTTCGCTGCCCGGCTGCGGCTTGTAGCGGTCGCGGTTGTCGCGGTTGTCGCGGCCCTCACCCTCGCCCTGCGGTTTGCCACGGCCCTTGGGCTTGCCTCTGACACGGTCCTCACGCCCTTCACCGCGCTCACGCGGGGGTCTTGCCTCACGCGGCGGCGGCGCGGTGACCGGTTCTGCGCCCGCCTCGGCGACCGGTGCTGCGGCCTGTTGCGGCCCGCGGCCGCCTTGGCGACCCTCGCCCCGGCGTCCCTGACCGCTTTCACGCCGCTGGCCCTGCGCCTGTTCGCGGCGCTGGCCGCGGCCCGCCCAGGTAAAGCTGTAATAGCTCTCCATTTCGACCGGCGCTGCGTCTACAGGCACCGCTTCCGTCATCTGCGGCGTATCCATCGGCACGTCGAGCGGCGTTTCCACCGGCATTTCGACCGGCGCTTCGACCGGCACCTCTTGCGGCATCTCGGCGGGCAGTTCCACCGGCGGTTCAGCCGGATCTTCCTGCGGCACCTCGACCGGCGTCTCCTGCGGCGTATCCTGCGGGACTTCAGTCGGGATTTC
>Ga0105054_10007392_pt1 | contig 14933 bp, 9 predicted proteins | sample BON02_FD_78091 | JGI IMG/M metagenome (GOLD analysis project Ga0105054, IMG submission 78091) | Freshwater microbial communities from Lake Bonney liftoff mats and glacier meltwater in Antarctica - BON-02 (megahit assembly) | ecosystem: Environmental > Aquatic > Freshwater > Ice > Glacier...
ATACACATACACACACACCCACACACACACACACACATACACACACATACACACACACACACACACACACACACACACATTCACGTACAACCACACATCACACACACACACCCCACACACACACAACAGGAGACATCGAGCAATCATTACGCACCACACCCGCCACAAAAATTAAAGTTCCAGTGCCAATCTGGAAAAAGAAAGGGCCCCTCACTGTGCTGGAACGGGAGAAAATCGACTCAATGGGCAAAAAAGCCATGTCGTCTCGTGCCAAAAAGGCACTTAATTTGCCTCGCCCCCCCCCGCGCCGCTGACAATTTTCACGTGTATTTGTATGTGTGTGTGTGTACGTTTGTGTTGTTGTGTGTGTGTGTGTGTGCATGTGTGTGTGTAATCTTTGCGTCAATTTGGAATATGGGTTCTTTTGTGCGTGCTCCATGGCAGCACATTTTAATTGCGTTGCCGCAAATTAGCTTTATTTTTCTACATGAAAGAATCAATACACTACTACAACAGCTCTACCGATCATCATTATCGTTCATTTTTATAACATATGTCGTGCAACATGTGTCAATGGGGTTTGTCTCTATTTCGTCTCCTCTTCAAGTTGAGGCGAATCCTGAGTACGCAGACTAAATATATCCTCATAATTTTACGTGTGAGGGCATCCACGTATGCAGACTTTCCCGCGGCCAGATTTTTGGCTTCAGTAGTCAACTCTAGGATTTCATGCGGAAAAATTGTTTGATTATTCAACTTTGATATCAAATTTGAGGATTTGAAATTGGAAAGCCGCTGCAAACCACGCAGCATACTGAGAAATTCAGGGGGGTCTTGTCTAGAAATCCCTCGAAGCGCCCAGGACAAATTTCATCCAAAAGATGTACTAGTGTTACGATGGATTCCTTTTATTCACCACATGGAACCGAAACATGCCAAGTAACAAAACCCCAAAGAGCCGATGGGGGTGGGTCCTTGTGATCAAAATGGAGCCGAATGGGAGGGGTCACAGACCACACATCTGTACTCGTCCCGCATGCACATAAAGACAAGGAGCAGGCGGACAGATTCAACACGCTCATTCTCAGCAAAGGCATGTGCAGAGGCGGGAAAATCAGACATTCTGAGTTTTAGCACAAGTCTTCAATCTTCTGTAGGAATCGCAGACGCGAAATATTTTTAGATGCCAAAAAGCTTAAGCAAAAAATGTGGAGAAGTGCGTTTAAAGCTGAGGCTTATTCGCTTTTTTTGCGCGTTTGATAGCCTCCTGGTGTCCCAGTACAATGCTATCAATTTCAGACAGACAGGCTGCTAGCGGCGCATTGCTTGAGTCTCCCGCCAGTTGTCTGCAGTTGACAGCTTGAAGTGCCTCCTCTGCTGCCGCCACGCACGCTGCCTCGCCATGGTTCTCGACAAGTCCAGCCAGCATGATAGGAACCTCATCCACAATCACCAAGGGTCTGAGTTCACGTAGGACCGCACGTGCCACTGTCTCTGCCTTCTCTACATCGCTAGCTGAAATCTCTGGCGCATCCGTCAACGTGGCCGTAGCGGTGGCAAGCTGAGTCAAGTCAGCAACCAGAGTGTCGTTGATGCGTTGCACCAATTCCTTCGGCCAGCTGGGCACCACATTGCACAGCAGCATGCGCAATCCATTTGATAGCGTTGTCTTCTCGAGGACTTCTTTATAGCACACCATGACTCGTTCGACCCAGTCGAATGTGAGGTTCTCTTGTTGGAGCGCAGCCAACTGCTCGCCAGTAGAGTCAGCAGCGCCTGCATCCTTGGCCTTTCCTCCTTGCACATTGTTTGCTCGAGGCGATGCTATTGCACAATTGAACAGCAACTCTTGAATGGCACAGAGTCCTGGAAGCATTGCCAAGGGTAGCAGATCGAGAGCGCATCTTAGGATCAGATGGACAGCATGAGGCATGTGTTCTTTCGCGCTATTCGCGATCGCCAAAAACTTTTTACACAGAGTCGTCGAAAAGGTAGCATACATTGCCTCCATCTCCATATTTTCTTGCACCGTGCCGTGTGCACCTATTCTTGCTCTACATGCTGGCCCTAACATGATGACGCGCGTTGTCGATTGCACATGAGCGCGCCGCTCCATATGCACCCACGCTTCACATGGCGCCATATGGCCTCCTGTATCCTCTCTTTCTTGCTCTCCTGTCTTGGGGCCTGTGAGCGCATCAGCATTTGCCTCGCGGATTGCCTTGCTATCAGGCAGCGAGGTGCCTTGCAGATGCTCACGCCGCAATATTTCGACAGGCGTTAGCTTTGTCTCATCGTGAAGCCTTATGAGAGCATTAACGCCGGCGATGCTGCATTGAGCATCACAGGCACATAGGGCATTGGCTACTTTCAGAGTCGTCAATCGGTCGGCTATCGATATGACACTAATAGCCGGCAGCACCTGCAGCAACATAGACGAAAGCGCCTTTTGCCGATGGTCACAAGTCGCCATCTTGCTCTTTGACAGCGCATCCCTCAGATAGCCTACAGCCTCTTTGGCATCCTCATCCTCCTCCGCCGCATTCGGTCTGACATTCACAATAATCTTGTGCAGAACCCCAATGGCCTGCACCGCCACCGCCAATGCTCGAACCTCTGGCTGTGCGTGCACGCGCTGCCCCTGAAGTGCATGCTGTGTATGACACGCTCCCACCGCCGCCAGCAGTGCATCAATCAACCACGATTCTAGCACTCGGAATAGCCCTTCATTCTTGTCGGCTTCTTCTAGCAACGGCACAACGAGACGCATGCTCAGGTCCACCGCGCTCTGGGGATTGGCAGAGAGATCCTTTGCACGCAAGAATACATCGAGCACCCGCTCGCGGAACTCTTCCACGCAGTCAGGCGTTGCTTTGCTGCTCAGCATGACGTCAATTATTTGCAGCATCACATCCGCAGTCTCAGGGTATTTCGTCGACTTACACATTATGTGCGTAATGGCCCAATGAAACTCGTCGGCCTTCATGAGATGTTCGATAAAGGATGTCCGATGCTGGCAGCATACTAAGAGCAGACGGTAAAACCCGGGCAGGTGCTGTCGATTGAAGATCACGTTGTTTCGGTGAGGCCGGATGAGGATAAAGTTGCTTACTAGCGTCTGACGAACACAAGTGTCCTCGGCTGTGTAGACATCCAGCATCTCTGCACTGCCGTTACATGCCAATAGCATGAGCCGAAGAAGCTCGGCCTTCGAACAGTCAGTCTCCCCTTCATGTTCGTTGAGTTTTTTCAGCACTGAGTGGAAAAGATGGAAGTGCTCGAAGAAAGTGTGCTTGTAAAACACGTCGTCGGTGTTTTCCAGCACAAAACTTAAGAGTTTCAAGTAGTACTTCAAGGAGCTCGTGTTACGCGGGTGTTGACAGCCCATCATCACAATTTTGTCGTTCTTTCGCACCAAATTTTCAAAAAAGACTTGTGCGTAGTGGTCGCCGTGCACTCTTGGAATAGGCGGCATGCGTCCTTCAGTCTTGCTTTGCTGCATTGCAGCAAGCTTCAGCGTGTATATTTCGGGCAGAAGGAGGACGCGCGCAAAACTTTCCCATGCCAACTGCACTTTGGCCATCTCGCAGTTAATGAGGCATCTCTCAAACCACCTGGGCTCCAAATCATCTTCGTGTTGTGGTTGGATGATGACTTTCAAGGCAGCCAAGCGCACATGTGGATTGCGTGACACAAGTTTCTCGAGGAACTCGAGGCAGAGAGTGCAGATGTGTGCATAAAGCCCTTTGTCCACCACCATTCGTAACAACAAGCCCACCATATGATTAGCACGCATTTCTTGGCACTTGTCCTTCATCGACACAAGCTTGTCCAGCATCTTCAACAAAATATCCATCTCGTCCTCATGCGCATCGTCGATGACAGCGACCAGGGTATCAATGAGAATAGTCGACAGATGTGAATTATTCCAGCTCATATGCAGCAACAACTGTACGGTGTGCGCGGGATTCATCGCATCGGACAGGGCTTTGGAGAGAAACCGAGGTTTTTTGATATATGCCCAGCAAGCAGGATCCATCGGCCCAGCATCACACATTTGTGTGGGTGGGTTGTCAGTGTCTTCAATTTCTCGCTCCAACTTGACACTTCTAGTCAAGACAGAGATGAGCGCTAGCAGGTGGTTGCAGTCGGGCACACCACACTGATCGCCTAGATTGCTGCGCGAGCGTGGCGCATGCCCCCCCGCCACTGACTCGTCCAGCAACACACTGTCAATACTGCGCGAAATTGTGCGCCGGGACAGCAGAAACTTCTTTTCTTCATCTCCAATATTGGCGAAGCAGGCGAGCAGCTGGAAATACTCGCCATAATAGCGCCAATAACGTGGCACTTCTGTCAGTAGATCCAGTACGTTCTCCATGAATTTGCCCACCGTGGTGACAGGGCGCGGAAAGGGACACCCGCGATACTCGAGCACACGTGCATATGGATGGTCGGACAGGAGCGAGGGCACAAGTTGACCGTCTGCAACCACTTGAATTTCGGAGTCCTCGCCCTCTTCAATAGCACAATACGGCACAGGGCCTTGGACGCCACTGCCTCTTCGATCAAACGGCACTAGATTCTTTACGGCATGCATCAGCAGCTCTACTATGCACGTCCTGCACTCCACCACCCTATTGGTCAGAAGCGCTTTCCTCAACCAGTGCTGCCCAAACACACGCCCATCAATTTCCTGCGAATGAGTGAAAGAATCAAGGAGCCATGTGCTACGTTTCGCGTGCACTGGCTCAGGTAGCAGCTTTGTCTTGAGAATCTCCACCCATTGTGCTACTTGTTGTGTGTCCCAACTGTGTATCACACAATCCATCAGCACGTTCACTGCTAACATGAAGGCCTTATCCTCGATAGCATCTTTCATTGGCATGCTGCACACCCTTTTGAGGAAACTGAAATAATCAGGGTCGTACATGTGTTTGTCTCGCAAGAAACCAATATTGTCCTCCAGAACAGTATGGACAAAGTGTTTCGCTGGCGCCGCCTCGACTACGTCTTCTGATCTTGCCACATTCAACCCCTCCTCACTCGTGAAGGCACAGGGAGCCGGTTGCTTTGCCGAACGTCTCTCGTAGAAGAGCATGTAGGCGTTGTACGATCTCGGCACCACTTTCGAGTGCCGTCTTGCTGAATCGGGGGGGTCGCTATCCTCGACATACTCGCTTCCTCCAAAACTGGCAGGGCCCAGCTCCTGGCCATCAAAGGGCTCCACGTGCATATCATTGAACAAGTGCCATTTGGGCAAGTTTTCTTTCCCGTGCGCAGTCTGTTCCACAGCACGCTCCTTGATGTAGCTATAGTAGTGCCCCGAGTCGGCTGTGCCGGTATGTATAAGCACTCCAACAAGTTCATACTCAGAGTCAGGCGCACTTTCGACATCCTCCATGGCTTTAATGCCGTCTAGGCCCTCGTTAATAGCCTCAGCAGCTGCCTTTTCACGCCGATCAATTCCATCGAGTGTGTACGGGTCCATGTCGAGAGTAAAAGGAAACTCACAGCAGTCATTCACCTTGACCTTTTTCATGAAGTCAAGGTCAAATTCGAAGCGTTTGAGATGCAGAATCAAAGTCTGCGGGAGCTCTTTGATACAGATTCTCTTTACAGCGTCCACCTTTTTGTTGGCCTCCTCACATAGGTACTTATTGTCGCCCTCGAGCGCCTCTCCATCTACATACAGCCGCAGTGATTCTAGGATGCTGCGCTTGTGCTTGACTTCCAACTGCAAAGTGTAAAAACTTTCTTCCCTCTCTGACTTGTAGGGATCGTGCACCGTAAACTCGCGGTCTCCGACTGTCACAGCTTCTTTACAGATGATTTGATGGACAATCTTGCCACCAAAGCAATTGCGAAGCATGTCCTTTTGCGGCGTGTTCCTCAGACCTTGCTCGACTTTCTCAAAGAGCACGTTGAGGAACTCGTCAACATCCATCTGCTGACTAATATTCACTGGCTGGCCATCGTAGTCAGTGTAGACCTGACACAGTTCCCACGGGTCGTAATACTGTTTTTCGCTCTGTTGCAAATGCGCAAAGAGCAGCTGAAGCTGATACATAAACCCTTGGCGTTCTTGAACATTGACCTGCAACATGCTGCTTCGACATTCGGACACGAAAAATAACTGCTGTAAAAGAGAATTCATGTAGCAAGTGGCGCCCAGGTTGCGCAGACCCACAAAGCCGCAAGGTGCCCTATTATATATCCAGGGCCTGTACATGTAAAGAGCACGGTATTCTCGCCGCGTATGTTGTTGGAGCAGGTGAGCCAAGAGATCGTGCGTGTTTGAAGAGCAATCCTGTGCAAGTGTAAAAAGAAGCTCAAAAGCGGCCGAACGAGTCTTGACCATCTTGCACTTGGGCAGCCCAAGCGGTGCGTACTGCTCCACAGATGGCAGACCAAAGAGGCATTCTGTTGTGAGATATGTGACAAGACCACAGCGATTTGTGTGATCGGTGGTTGCGCTTCCTCCAATCACGGCCCTAAGCGTCGGTCGGTGGGCGCAAATTGAGCGGAGTACGCGTAAGTGGCCAAGTAATACTTGGTCCTCCCTCTTGCCATTGCGCTCCTCCAAGACACAGCTTCCCTTGATAAGTGCTACTAGGTCGATTGCTGTGCGGTCGAAATGAGCATTGAGCGAGTGCAGTAGCGCATCAGGAGCACTTGAAGTCTTCTTCATGCTGAGGACGAGCTCGTCTGTCATGTTTACCATCTGATGGACGAGATCAAAGAAGTCCGTGCACGTCGAAGTACCAGGCTTAATATCGCACACGAGCGAGAGGAGATGTTCCAGGAAAAGAAGATGTGGATGAAGGCACGAGGGGCCGTCTGTGCTATTGCCCGATGATAGATGTGCTTGCCACTCTTGCCCATCTGGGCATGCAATCTTGACAACACCATGACACACAGCAGCTCGAATGCCTGCTGTCTGCGCATGGATAATAGTATCAGCAAGCCAGTCCCTAGTGGATTCTGATGTGCAAATGAAAGTTGCCATTTGGCGATTCCTCGACACGCAAGCCACAAGCAAACGCAAGCAGTTGCCTGCAACGGTCTCAACGATGATGGACGCAGCGCTTAACAGCACATTGGCAGCAACTGCCGAGTTCCGTACAATAGCGAGGAGCATATGGACAAAACTCTCTACGTGCTTGCTATCCTTGAAAAATGACACTATGTGAGGCGTCGATGCATTTTCAGCATCTCCTTTGTGCCTGTGACCCTCAATCATTGTGATGTACAGGAGATTTAACAGTTTGGCCAGACACTCGTTGCATTGGTCACTGTCCTGCTTTAAAAAGCGCTTACTCAACATCATGTCAAGCAAATGCGTGACGCCACCAGAATTAATGAAATTTTCTCGCCAAGAGGGATTGGTGTCTGTGTCATCATCCTCGAACAGGAGGATCTCGACAATCTGAAGCGTGTAAAGTTGCGTGAAGAACCCAGGTGGGGACAGCGTGGATACCAGCGAGGGACCCAACGCTCGAATTTTCTCCATAAGCTGCTGGTTGGTTGGAAAGACCATCAGGAGTTCCCAAACTTGCATTGAAATCTTTGCAGGCATTGCGAGCAATTCAAAAATCTTGTCGAAATGATCCTGCGACAAAATATCATGAGGTGACCTGAACTCATGCGACTTTGCACGGAGCGGTGCAGATGGGCCAGCTTCCGTATCCATAGCATTGTCAGCCGCCCCCTGTGTTTCTCCAAGTTTTTTTGTCCAGTGCACTGTGTCGGCATCGTAGAGTCGGAACTCAGACACAGTTTTTTGATCACCTTTGAGCTCTTTGCCCTTGGCAATCATTCGGAGCGATTTTGGATCTTCGCCTAGTGTTTTACCCACAAGCTCTCGCAGCAGCGATAGAGTTGCTGCCCGATCAATCGGCATCACCACAGCATCGCAAGCCACCTGCCCAAACTGTTGCAGCTTCAGAAGAATTTGACCTCCAAGCAGTTTTCGCCCATGCTTGCGAATGCTGAAATCCGGTTGGCTGGCTGCTGCCCGAAGCTCAAAGTCATGTAGAAATTTTCTCAGTAAGCAAATGCAGCGGCTCATGCGGTTTTCATCACGTGCTCTTGTGCGAGCACCAGCTGATTCTGTTCGTGTTGCAATATCATCCTTTTTCAAATCCTCAGCAGCACTAAGCATATGATCTAAACATGCTGCAATGTGCTCCTGCCGCCTTTCTTGCAACACTTCCTGGTGGTTGGGCATCTGTGAAGAGACAGATTGATAAATATCGTTGAGCAAACTGATGGCGTAGTCTGCTACTGCAATAACATGCGCTGAAACAGATACTTGCCACAGGAAATCGGTACCAAGTAGCTTTTCGCGTGTAGCCACAATCATGTGATTGCGCTCTGGACCTTCGTAGACCACCTTGCCCTGCTTGAAGTTGACATGCAGAAGCCCCCTGCGGAACAACTCAAAAGCACTCTCACTCACTTCGGATGGATCGAGGTTGCAAGTGAGTTGGAACAAAGCCTCCAGACTTGAAGCCAAGGCCTCGCGCGTCCACTCATTCTCGACAAGATTCTGAAACCACTTCAACGAGACGTCTCGTTGCCGCTCATCAATACCTGGCTGCACGAGTGCTGTCCACAAAGCCTCAAGGTGCTCCTTTGAAAGCGACGTACCCTGCAGCTGCAAAATGCTCGTGATAAATTCCAGGCGTTTTGAAACCTGATCCTGCCTCCGAACCATTTGCCCCCGTGGTGTCCCCACTACCTCACCCTGGCGATTACGGGGTGTCCCCACTAAATCACCGTGGCGACTACATGATAGGCTGTCCCCTCCCTCTGCTGACAGACTGCTACAATACTGCACAAGGTCTTCAATAATAAGGGAGAGGAGCTCTTGCTCGTCCTTGACGCACCCAAATGTCGACCAGTCCACATCGGGTTTCTTGCGCTTGCTTGCTAATGAAAGAAACAGGCCATTCATGACCACAAGGCTCTGTAGCACTGATTTATGCTCCTTGACGTTTTTGATGCACTTTTCAAAGTATTTGGCTCGCACGACACGACACTCGTTCATGGCAATCAATTGCGTGAAGACGGTTATGCACATGTTGTGCAGTTCCACGGGCCCCAGGCGTACGTCATCCTGCATGATATCCCACAGAAAGTCGATACCACCGAAACGATCTGCACCCTGCATCTGAATCTGTGTGCCAAGCTGCACTAAAATCGTAGCGATGCGCTTGGCAAGATTGACATGTTGGGCAGTGAAGCTCGAAACGGGCTGCTGACGGATCAGCAACAGCATCCTCATCAGAACATCTGGTGTGTGCAGCTGGCTTGCTGTTTTGGAAAGCAGCTCGTGAATCATATTTGAAATCGACTCGTGCTGGCCCAGCGATGCATCCCAAATCATCTTTACCTCAAGCTCTCCCAATCGGCGATTGGTGGCAAGAAACAAAAGAACTTTGATGCTGCGCTTGAGTACCTCCGTGTGCACATTGCGCACGAAAATCTCATCTAAGATTTTGTTCGACATGAGCCAGTCGCACATGCCGTCCTGTGCAACGTCTTCCACACCTTGTTTTTTCTGCTGCATCTGACCAGCGTGTGTCTGCTGACGAACAAATCCCTGCCAAAGTCCACAGCATGTTAGACAACTCTTCATTTTTCTCAGCAGCAACAACAACCAAAAGAACATGGGGAAAAATCAATACTTGTACACACCTCAACAAATTCATTGATATCGCTGAGTCCTGTCAGACGCCTTTCAATATACGGAGAGCGCAGCCCTTTCAGCGCCAAGTCCAGTCGAAATTTGTCCACCGTTCCAGGAGAGTCCAAGTGCGAGGTGAGCTTGTAAAGAGTGCACAAAATGTCGACAATATCGTGAATTTTGGCCGCCTCTGTCTTGAGCTCTTCGTCTGACAGATTTAAGATGATGGCTGTGGTTTGCGGGAATATCTCCATGAACCAATCCAAAAATTCTGTAGTTAAATAATCCTTGACCTTGTACATTGGGTTAAGCAGGAAGTGGATTTTTTGTATCCTGCAGACGCCAGTCCAAATTTAGTGAGTGCGTCGTTCACCCCCATACATCTGACTAGGGCTGGGAACATTTGGGCGGGAACTGAAAGGATTTGGAGAATCGATTGAGAGAGTGCGAGTCAAAACAAGGGGGGAGAGGAAGGAAGGGAGGGACATAGGAGCGAAGGAGAGAGAGAGAAGAGAGGGGAGGGGTGGTCAAGCGAGGGATCAAAAGAGAGCTCACGCACGACCTAGAAGGAGCTTCTTGCTGCTGCACAATGGCATCCCGAATTCGTCGAAATCCAGCAAATTGCCCAAAAACGTTTATATTGTTGATAAATCGGCCCTCCACCTGATATTCGCGTCCTCGTCGAATCCTGCCAGTACCTGCAACACATCTCTCAAGTCAGTACCATCAGGCATTTTCAGGATAGCGAACACCCAAAGTTTCCGAATGACTAAAGCCGCCGAAAATCGATCCCGTACTGGGCGTCAATTCCAAAAAACAATTTCGTCTTTGTCCAAGTTTTCGCGTATTTAACCCAGAAAGTAAAACATACCGCACACAGTCCAGATCCAGCGTCCAAGATATCTTTTACGGAAATCGAATTTTCAAGTGGCGCGCTGTGGCACTCGACGCTCTACCTGTCTGCCGTGGCCATTTTCCTGTCACCCATACAGAGGGCTCCTCTTCCGGCATCGCCCTCACCTACCCTTGGTTACGTAGCTCACAACCCTCCTGTAGATCTTCCTGAACTCCGCACAACCCTTCACGAACTTCAATAGGACGGCAGGTTCATGAATCGTGCTTTCCATCAGCATAATTTACAATCCACCTCTGCTGTGGGAGTCGCGCACAAGAGAACAAAGGCTTGGAAGGACAAGTAAAAAGGAGGCCGCTGCCGATTGAGCTGTGATTGCGGCTACAGGCTGTAGCTGCACCATTTGGATTGTCCCGGCGTGTTGCCGTGCTTCTGAATGTGCTGCTCCATGTGCCGAATTTCCTCAAGACACTGAGTGCGTGAAAGACACTGTGCCTGAAGGATATTTTATTCCAGTTTTTACCGGTGTTTTCGTGTTGTTTCGTGCCAAGGGATCCCCGGACAATTTTCTGGAATTCTTCAGGGAGCTTTGTCCTCATTTATTTGAAGTGGGGTTAGACCTACCCGAATGGTGGACGGCAGCTGTAGCGCTAGCGCCTCGCCGCCACGCCCAAGCAAACCAAAAACAAAGAGCTCATGAATCTCAGCGAGGGAGGTTATGGGGTTGAAAGGTATACCAAGCTCAGCAAAGACGGCTTCTTGCATCTTGTCCTCGTCCTCAAAGGCGTCCTTTTCCCGCGTCGCAGGGAAGCTGACGATTTCTTCGTGCAAATCACCAGTGCTGGAATCCATTCTTGTCAGAAAAATAGTGCACCCTATCAACGCTGGTAGTAGCAAGCTTTATGCCAAAACATGCAATACAATATGAAATGTATGTATATACATATACATATATACATATATATACATAATATATACATATACATGTATATATGTATATACGTATATGTGTGTGCATATATGTGTGTGCATGTGTGTTGTACGCGCGCGTGCGTACGTGTGTGAAGACACACGCATATGTAAACACACACGTGAATATAATGTGAACCCAAATACATGAACAGTACAGTAGGCTGACCTACTTTGCACTATCTACGCCGCCGCGCGCCCCCATGCAGCTAGAAACTTATGAAAATGATTAATACACAAATGTGTGTTTATGTATATGCATACATGCGAGTTGAACCTGTTCACGTAAAAGGGCTGGGTGCGCTGATCAAAAACCTGCTCGAGAATTATTGCCAGCTCATCGACACCTGTGTCGAGAGAGCGTGCAATGAAGATGAGGGTGTTGCGCAAAAACTCGTAGGCGCGCTCCTCCGTGTCTTGATCCAGGTCCCTGATATTCCAACACCAGAAAGTCAGCACGCGTGCGAGATCGAAAGAGCGTGCGAGCAAGAGCGAGAGCACCCATCAAGAGCAACCTCACAAACAAGAGAATCCAGGAGGGCGCGTGGCAGCCCGACGCTGCCGCGCTCCACCCGAAGTCCCTCCCCTTTGGCACCCTTTTCCCCTTGTTTCTGTGCCCACATATTTGAGGCACCCAAATTTTTGGCTGTGTATTGAGACTTGGGCACCCTTTTACCCTTGTTTCTGTGCCCAAGCATTTGAGGCGCCCAATTTTTTGGCTGCGTACCGAGAGTGTGGAGCGCGCAGAAGACGGCGCAAACCCCCAAAAAAACATGGATTTCCCAAATAGTTGGCGGTATCACCGCGATCCGCCGATTTTTGAAAAAAAAGGTGGTTTCTCGGGGGTTTGCACCGATTTTTGCGAACCTGCACGCACCCGGCACACAGCAAAAAAATCGGGCGCCTCAAATATCTGGACACAGAAACAGAGGGAAAAGGGTGCACAAGGGGCGGAAACGCACTAGGGCTGGAGGCCCCCACAAGCAGGGGAAAAGATGTCAGAGGGTCTGGTTTCGCAACTTCGGTTTGCTGTAGTTGCCTCTGATGACTGTTCCCATCGTAAGCTTTTTTTCCCTCTTCCCCGGAAAAATAGGGGGCAGGGAGACATTAAATATTGCCCCCTCGGCTCCACACGCCTGAGGTTATCGGTTATGAGACACAGAGGGAACGCACCCCCTTTTTAGCAGTCCGTTGACCATCCTTGGAAGCGAGATGGAGACGAAATGGATGCTCACGTCATCGTTCCCCAGGCTCATGTTGTTTTGCTGGATGGAGTCCATCAACTCTTCCGCGCATGCAAACGCGTCCGAGGGGTCATCTGAGTCACACGGACACCGTGCCGTGTTGCGAATGCAAAGACAGTCAGTGATGTTAAGCAGTGACATCTGACGCGAACTGGCGGATAGAAATTGGAAGATGCAGCGCTGAGCACCTGATTTTGCCTCTAGTTCGACCCGCTGGAGATCATCTTTCGATTGAATCACAATGGATGCCGCCATTGTGCTGACACCTGTCCCCTTTCTGGCGTGCACCTGTCGCAAGTCGAGTTATTTGCGCAAGTCGACTTTCAACAAAGCCCCAGGCAGGCACAATGTCTTAACAAAAAGAAAGAAGAAGTGAAAAATACCATGGAGGATTATCAGATTACAATATACAAGGGGCGTCGCCCGCACGTGCGAAAAACAGCCGGCGCGACAGATAAGCCACGCACCGCTGAAAAGAGTGTTTTTTGAGGGTGTTCATAATTACCTGCAGCGCACCGATTGCCACAAATTGCTCAGAGTTGCTCGCCTGCCTGCCCCCTCACACGCAGATGAAACCCGCTGCTCTACGTCTCTAGCTCAGTGCTCCATGACATCTTTAGCGCCTATTCTCTGCCCTGCACCCTTTTCTGTCTCCTAAAGGCAGCAGCAGCAGGGGAAGATGCGGTACATGGAGAAGCACGGCAATACGCCGGGGCAATCCAAATGGTGCGGCTACAGCCTGTAGCCGCAATCACAGCTCAATCGGCAGCGGCCTCCTTTTTCCTTGCCCTTCCAAGCCTTTGTTCTCTTGTGCGCGACTCCCACAGCAGAGGTGTATTTATACTAAATTATAGGTTGATTGAAAGCAAGAGTCATGAACCCTCCATCCTATTGAAGTTCGTGGAGGGTTGTGCAGAGAGTCTACAAGAGGGTTAAGAGCTACGTAACCAAGGTAGGTGAGGGCACTGCCAGAAGAGGAGCCCTCTGTATGGGCGACAAGCGCACGGCAGACAGAGAGAGCGACGAGAGCTTTCAGGTGTGCACAATGCATTGTCGCACCCAAAAGTGATTCAGGAGAAACCTGTCTGGCGAAATGAGCTTTTTGGGGGGCAGGTGGAGGTACTGCGCAAGGCACTCAAGACGCAGCGCTCAGAAGCTTCGAGCAGGGAGGAAGAGGTAGGTTTGTGAGTGGGTGGCTTGGTGGGTGGTTTCTGCCTATGTCTGTGTCTATGTCTGTGTCTGTGACTGTCGTTCGTCTGCGTGTCTCCCTGTGTGGCCGTACACATATTATTAATGTATACATACATACATATACATGTATAGCTCCAGCAGCAGCTATCAGGGCTATGGCAGCGTGCGGACAAGGAGCGGAAAATGTTGATGAGTCAAGTGTCGCACCTCAAAGATGAACTCAAGACTTCGTCGCCTCAGAAGCTCTTGAATGACGTCACATCAAGGCTTTCTGATCTGAAGACGACCGTGAGTAACATAAAGGATGGTGCACCACTCTCTGATAAAGGCGTATGGACTTTCGATTCAGATGGCCAGCCTATCCCGAGCGGTACGCATGAGAATCTACCAAAAATGTGTACTTTACATGCACCCTAACCTATAATCACCCCCAACGAGACAACATCGAAACTTGGATCCAATAGACATATCTTTAAATCCAATAGCCATATCTCATTCATACCCACATGAAATATGCAAATTGGCTGGAGTGCATGTTTCCCATTCATACCCACATGAAATATGCCAATTGGCTCGAGTGCATGTTTCATGTGCAGACCATGACTTGCAAGAGAATCCCCCCCCCAACCCACCTACACATATCTGACTACCCTCCATGTGAACTGGGTGCTTCGTCTACAGGCGCTGCAGGACATTCAAGGGGTCTGAAAGGAGACAGTAGCAGTAGCAGTAGCAGCAGTAAGTGGAAGCTGCTGCTTTGTATTGTAAATTGCTGCCACCATTCAAAGGTCATTGTCGTGTTAATGCATCACTCTCACCCACGCACACGTTTGCACTTGAAAAAAAAAGACACACACACAGGCGCAATGGGGGACGAGGGCGAAAGTCGGTACCGCTATAATACGGGGGGGGGAGGGGGGTGGGAAGGCTATCCGCGGGGGGAGAGTGGTGCCCCGACAGCAATAAAAAAAAAATCTTGTACACC
>Ga0105054_10007403_pt1 | contig 14919 bp, 9 predicted proteins | sample BON02_FD_78091 | JGI IMG/M metagenome (GOLD analysis project Ga0105054, IMG submission 78091) | Freshwater microbial communities from Lake Bonney liftoff mats and glacier meltwater in Antarctica - BON-02 (megahit assembly) | ecosystem: Environmental > Aquatic > Freshwater > Ice > Glacier...
AGATAATCAAGCGCCGCAACTTTGACTTCAAGGAAACGGATCGAAGTGAACTTAAAACGGTAGGGAAGGTGGCAGCGTATCACGCCTTCGAGAGCAAAGCTTCTTCGATGATGGCAACTGCTAATGCAATAGTTTCCATAGCATGCCAACTGCGAAAGGAATTGCCCGATTTCAAATGGCCCTCTGAAAAGTCACAAATGCAGAAATCGCCATCACAAGTTCATCGCCAAGATAGGTTAAAGAATATTTTCCGTCAGTTTATTTTGCACCCTTGTGGAGTTTACGAAAAGCAACGACCAATTATAGGTCAAGAAACTCTTCTCGTTGTCATTGATGCTTTAGATGAGTGTGAAGATGGTTCCAGGACGGAGCTGTTGGATATACTCGGAAATATGTCGGAGAACATTCCTTCATGGCTAAGGTTTGTTGTAACCTGTACAGCTACTTCAAGATGGCATCCTAGAAAATATAAATCGATCATGTTGTCTTCAAAGTGCGAAAAAAACGGAGATGATGTGGAACTGTTTATTAAAGAAACATTAAACAAAGAGTTTGACTCGGATCGAGAAAAGATCGTTAGTCATCTAGCCAGAAAAGCCGAGGGTGTGTTTCAATATGCTTATTATATGCTGGAAGGTTTGAAAGTGATGAGAAACCAACCATTCACTTTTAAAAGTATTGAAGAATTGACAGCTTCAATGCCTGACGAAATCAGTGGATTCCAAGAAGGGATTTTCCACCAATTTTTTGTTAGTCTCGTCGAAAAATTCGACGACCGCAGGAAAGCAAATTCGGTTTACAAAACCTTCTTGGGAATATTCGTTGCAGCTCGTGAGAATCTAAGGCCCTCGTGGTTGCATGAAATCATCCCAGATTTCGACGTGGTCGATTTGTTGCACCATGCAAGATGTATCCTGCATGTTGAAGATGAAGATGACGGGCAAGAAGGTGTGATTCGATTCGTGCATTCTTCCTTGGAAAGTTGGTTGTATTGCACGGCGAAACCATCATCAATGGATCTATATCTGGACACTGCTTCCATATCCAATGCTCATGGAAATCTTGGTCGTTGGTGTGTTACCCAGACAGTTGGCGGAGAACATAGCCAAGAAAAGAACCGTTGGATTTATAAAAATGCATTGTTCCACTTATGTCGAGGAGGTGACGTTGCCGAAGCTAAAAACTTGCTTAATAACTTCAATTGGTTATTGCGTGCCTGTTCTAGTTACAAAGGATTTGAGCAATTAGCGTATGATGCAATCAAAGACGCTGCATCAAAATGCGATGACGATACGAAATTGGTTTTAAGTGTGTTGGAACAACTCTCCGATGAGCGCCATCAAAACATACACCAACTAGCTGGTCAACTAGTGGGCAGATTGCAAAAGAACCACGACATGTATAAAGAAGCCAGTAAGTTCAATGAAAGAAACTGGTTCAGGCCTGTGAATTCTACACTAGTGGCTGCAGGAGCACTTCGACAAACAATATTCAACGGTCACACTGATGTTGTTTCGAGTGTAGCGTATGTGCCGGATAGTAATTTTTTTGTCAGTGGGAGTCATGACGGAACGATCCGATTTTGGGATTTAATTACTGGAGATGCTACTAGAAATGTTCCAGTTCTAAAAGGGCATGTAGGTCCAGTTCATGATTTGAAAGTCGTCATTGCTGGATCTTGTGGTCCCATGGTTTTTAGTGGTGGTGCCGACAGAACTATCCGCATGTGGGATGTCGACAACAGAACCCAGCTATGGTCGTCCCAGTTACAAGAATCAGTGATCCATTCTTTAGCGGTATCTCTCTGTAGGAAATATATTGTAACTGGAAGTGACGATGAAAGAATTCGTGTATTCTTGAAGTCGCCCAACAACAAAGTACCTGATTGGGAATCGATAGACTCTAATCAAAAGATGCACTTTGGGAGAGTTAATAGCGTCTGTTTTTCATCTAGTGAAGAGCCCCCGGTGCTATTCGTTAGTGCGAGTTGTGATAAGACTGCTCGAGTATGGACTATTGATGGCAAAAAATTGAATCACGAGTGTAAGTTACAACATGACGCACAAGTAAACAGTGTGGCTATTTTCAAACAGGAAATGATCGTGAGTGGGAGCGAGGATGGACGTATTAGATTATGGGATCTAAATCAAAATAAAGAAATCAGCAAATGGGAATGCAGAGTGCGCCATACCTGGTTTCATCGTGCTCTGAATATTTCTGTTACAAGTGTTGCATTTCAGCCTGAATTCGGGAAATTTATTGTGAGCGGAAGTTGTGATAAATCTATACGAGTTTGGGATGCAGCCACGTATAGTCTTGTGGGGGAGCCCGAGATTCCCAGCGGCGAAATGGTTAATGCGGTCACTGCAGTGGCATTCACGAAAGATAATCAAATACTGAGTGCGAGCAAGAACACTCTTGTATATTCTTGGAATGAAACTACCAGAATGTATTCCACTAAGGACCACGATCAAGACGGTAAGCGTAAAATTACGTGGTTGGTTCTTTCTCCTGAACCAGATCTGTTAATTGCAACTGGGAGCGACGATGGTATCGTGCAAATTCACAAGATGGATGACGGCATCCTCAAGCTGAAGCACACGATCCCTCAAGAGCTTGTTTGTTGCGCAGCTTTCTCGTCTAAGAGTCAGCGGATCGTGACTGGATGCAAAAATGGAGAAATTATTTTATGGGATATTGCCGATGATGTGAAAGAATTCGCAAGCTTGAGTGTCAAAGGTGCTGTATCTGTTGTGTCTTTTTCTGAAGATGATAGTCATATTGTCATTACGACGATCTCCGACCATGTCTCCATGTACGAGGTGGAAAATCGAGCTATAGGAACCGCCGTTGCGTTGAAACCCAGCATATCAAGAAGCACAGATGTGCTGAAGGTGCGCCAGGAAGGAGACTATCACTATTTAGTTAGCGGCACAATTGGATTTACACTCGATCAAAAAGGATCAAAATTATTCGCCGCTTCCGCAAAGCATTTAGTAGTTGTGTCAGATGAAACGGATTTACAAGTACTCGAGTTTATTAAAGCAAAAAGGTAGTATTCAGGTGACAATCAGCATATCTTCTTCTCTCAAATTCTTTGTAAAATTGACCAATAGTTGTTGGCGAATTGATAGCGCTTTACTGATTTTGCCTCCAATTTTAAAAACTTGTTGCATTTTAAGTTTAAGAATCATTGAATAATTCAAATTAAACGTCGTGATTCAGATATTAACTCATCATTAGCTTTTTAGTGAAAGATTTTTTCGATTGATCCTCACTAATTTCTCTGGGTTCATTTGCGTCTAAAGTGGCAATGGCAACAGCAACATCTTCTTAATGATATATATATTGTGTTTCAATCGTTGCTGCTCAACATGCAATCACATACCAAATCGACCACTAAAGAGATTTCATCCAATTTTGGTTGAGTTTGTGGTTCCGTGAAATAAATATGTACTACATGCCAAGTTTCAGGTATTGCTGCTTTACAAAGTTTTTGAGAGTTCTAGTTTTTTTAATACAGAATTTTGGGAAGAAGAGAAACGCCCAAGAATTCAAATGTTCTCCAACTGATCTCGTTTTTGGCGACAAAGAGATTCACAAAAATAACAACAAAAATGATTCATGAAAATAAAATATCGTTTGGATTTATTTTCCTGGCAATGCAAAATATTATTACCGGTGTTTAATTATGAAAGATTTTGCTAGAACATTTCAAGCGACTTTCAAAAAACGGATGGATTTGGGTCGGAGCTCCTACTGTTTTTACTATAAAAAAGAGGTCTCTATTTTTTGATCCGTTATGCTTTGCAAATTCAAAAACGGATAAATCATAGCTCAGACTCTTTAAAACTTTAACATGAGTATGTACAATTGGAACTTAGAGCCTCTTTCGCCTAGTGGGGGTATTGGAGAGTTCCTTGAGGACGATGTATTGCTGGATGATGCATGGCAAGTGTTGAGCCAGAAAGACCCTAGAGACACGATGTCGCCCATCTTCGAAAGTTACACAAAGGATCAAGGTAAGTCTCCTCGACATCAAGTATCAGCATAATCTAATATTAAACCAGTGGACTCTCAACAAGCTAGGAGGATCCCAGATGAAGAAGACGATAGCTTAATGGCTTCCTTCTTCGATCTGAACGATAATGATTTTTACGATTCAAAAAGCTATGATGTCAAAGGGTATGATGCCAAGAGTTATGATGCCAAGAGTGAACCGAAGCGCTCATTCAGTCCTGCACGAACTCTGTTGAAGCAGCAGGTACCGTTGGAGTCTCCTATCTCTTCCTACTCCTTCCTGGAACCTCCTTCAGTTGCTGCCACAAGCACTAGTCCATGGCCGTCCGCGAAAGAATATTCCGATATATTCAGAAGGTTTTTGAATGATCCAAGTAGTTTTCAAAAGTACAGCACTGGTGAATTGGGTCTTTGCAAAATCACTGGCACCCCGCTGCAGCCCAGTTGGATTTATACAAGTCCTAAAGCTGGCATGTATTTCCTCCAATGCAGTAATTTGAGAGGCAAGGGCTCGTTTGGGTTTCCTAAATGTGAAGGTATCGGCAAGAAAGCATATGAGTGGAAGAAGACTTCCTATGTGAACAATGTACCAAAAGCTAAGCCTATCATCAGCTACATCACTGCCAATGGCAACGGCAAGAGCAGTGACATTGCGGACAACTATAGAATGCGTATTATCAAAGCGTTGGAGCTGGATTGTGCCAATGCAGATCAAGCTCAGCACTGGGTTCTTGTGGACATTCATATTTCAGACGGACTTGCTCGGCGGATGGGCCCACGCGGCGCCCCCAAGCAGCCCTTGCAACGACAGTTGAGCATCAGCAGTTTCGAGAGTAATGCTACTGATGGTTGTGCGTCCAAGCAGGGAGAGAATAAGCTCTATGTGGAGACTAAGCCAGAGCACAAGACCTTGCTGGCTGTTAATGAAGCTAGTATCCCGTATATTCCGTTATCTCCTCTCAAACGACTGTCGTTAGGAGCACATGAAGGTTTTGAATATTGTAATGATGGGTCTCCTAAAGGATTGAAGATGCAGAAAATGTTTTATTGAATTTTAATTAAGGAAACTGCTTACATAATTTGAATTGTGATTTTGAATTTCAAAAGTCATTGTACAAGAAACGAGTATGGCAATTGCTCTTTTGAATTGTTGAAATTGAATCTTAAAAAAGCGATTAATAAAAACTGCCACTATTTTCGTTACTATGGATGATGGAGGTAACTGATGATGACGATCAACCTCTACTGTTAAGCCTTGCAAGTGTAGGCATGGCCAACGCACCGCCTTCAAATCTACGTAGTCTCAGCTCCAAACGGCAGTCTAAATACGGACACAAAACACCTTCCTTAGAGCGACTCGAAGCAGCGGATGGTTCTGATTCGGACTCCTCTCAAGGCTCATTCTTTTCCTCTCCAAGACGACCAGAGCCAACGGAACTAAGCAAGAGTGGGACTCTTCATTTGGGTGGGTTCATGGTTCGAGAGAGTGGACTGACTAGAAGCCCAGCTGAGCCAAGGAAGCGAACGGGTAAAGGATTGAGCCAACGTAGACATAGTGCTGGGAGTCCCGCTGAAAACGATAGGCTATTTAGCCACGAGGATCTTGTGGAGATCAACCGTCTGGGCAAGGGGGCAAGTGGCATTGTCTTCAGAGCGCTTCATATCACCTCCTTCAAGCTCGTCGCAATCAAGGCAGTTCCCGTGTATGATTCAGTGAAACGCGCACAGATGATCACAGAGCTGAAAGCATTGTATGGCAACTCTTTGTCCATGAGAGCCAGTGGTAACGAGTACATACTGGAGATGTTTGATGCATTTGTTAAGAAATCAGATTCGACGATTAATTTAGTGTTGGAGTGGATGAATGGAGGGTCGCTGCAAGATTACATTGACAAGAGAGGCGCGTTGAAGGAGAAACAGATTGCCTCTGTACTCCATTGCTGCCTCCGTGGACTTCAAGAGTTGCATACACATCGCCTATTGCATCGTGACATCAAGCCGTCCAATATATTAGTATCGAAGAGTACCGGTCAAGTGAAACTGAGTGATTTTGGTATTGCTCACTCATTCGGGTCTTTCTCGGCGGCCAAGACCTTCATCGGTAGTTTAAGTTACATGGCGCCTGAGAGGATCAGCAGCGATGAAGATGGATATTCTTACGCTGCTGACGTATGGTCCATCGGATTGAGTGCTCTTGTTTGCGCATGTGGTCGTTACCCGTATCAAAGTGACTACGATGAGCAAGGGTACTTTGGTCTGGTTCACGCCATCACCGAACTGCCATCACCGCACATTGATGATCTACTCCCCGGACATAACTTCAGCCCTGAGTTAGGCATGCTGATTGACTGGTGTCTCAGTAAGGACCCTGCTTTGAGACCCACCCCGCAGGAATTGCTTCACCATACATTCCTGTCTGAAGTTCACCCGTTTGAAAGCACTCACACTGCTTTTGTGGAGCCCTTGGTCGACGAGACGGAAGCATGGAGTTCGTTGAACAAAATGGCTGACATCATTTCAACGTTCCATTTTGAGAAATGCAAGCGACTGGACCACACATTTCCCCGAATCCCTAGAGCGAAGGTGAAGAACCTGGCGTTGCAGTTAGGGATTTCGGAGCATAGTAAAAAATTTGAAGGAGAGATAAGCAAGATAGTGACGCGTCTCTCAGCAAGAGGCTTAATTCCTAAAAAGTAATAAAAAATTGTTGAAAACACAAACAAGCTGTTCTAGTGTTGATTTGACCTTCTCTTCATAATGGCCTCAGAGTATTGGCTTATATCTACCCGTAACGCAGGAGAACCAACTCCAGGTGATGATACAGAAACCAGAAAATCCATCTCGAAACTCTCGAAAGATCTGGATGATTGCGCGCAAGTCAACCGATTCGAGCTTCCTGAACTACGCGTGGGAACACTAGATAAATTAATGAATGCTGGTGACACTCTTCAGAAGGTGGACTTGGTGGTTGAAAGCGCTATTCGGAAGATTGAACGTCAATTTGGTGAGTTGAACGTGAATAATGAGTTGCTCTCGGTGGATGGTAAACCGACTCTTCAGTACTTGGAGAATTTCCATTGGAATGCTGCAAAGTATCCGACTCAAAGAGCGGTAGATGAGCTTATTAAGAGTATTCGAGTGAGTGTTGCAAAGATGGAACAGGAACTCAAAGATAGTTCTGCTTACTGTGCGGAGAAGAAGTCATCAGTGCAAGTGTTGGAACGTCAAAAGGGAGGAAATCTAATGGTTGCTAATTTGAATGATGTATTGACCTCTAAGATAAATCCATCCATGATACATGATTCGCCATATCTTCGCACTTGTGTTATCATTGTACCAAAGGCTCTGAATAAAGAGTTCCTCGCCTCGTATGCTGCTATTGGGGATACTTTAGTGGGTTATGGCCCAGAAACCGACAGAGATCAAGTGAAAGGTTCTCCGGTAGTGCCTGAATCCGCCACACTGATTTCCACTGACAACGATGGATATTCGGCCTATCTCATCACCATACTGAAGAAATTTTACGAGGAGTTCAAGGTAGCCAGTCAGAGTGCAAGGTTTCTTGTACGGGACTACGATTTCCGCGCTGCTGAGAAAGCATTGCGTTATATTGAAGAGGAAGGTGACGGAATGAGCGCTCTAGACGTGTCTAAACGGGAATACGAGGAGGCATCCATGAACCTCCGCAATTGGTGTAAGACGCACTACGGTGATGCGTTCATGGCCTGGATACACATCAAGGCCATCAGAGTATTTGTTGAATCTGTGTTGAGATATGGATTGCCTGTGAATTTTGCTGCGGCTCTTGTACTTCCCAAGAAGAAGAACAGCGACAAGAGGGTAAGGGAGAAGCTTGCGAGGTTGTTTGCTGACTTGGATAATTCGGGGATGATGCAGATGAGCGTCGATGAAGGTTTGGCAGGAGAAGAGATATATCCGTATGTTAGCTATAAAATTATGCCCATGGCTGGCGAAGGTCACTAATTTAACTTATTATATAAACCTTCACTTGATACTGGTTTGTATTTAGTTAAAAACTTGATCCCTCATAAGGTGAATAAATGCTCGATAGAATTTTATAAAGGGCACTTATTTTAATATTTTACCGGTACGTTAAATTCATTTCATGCATACTATTTTTACTTTTTGCTAAACATTCCAGATGATTGAGTCCAACTAACTCCCGCCCCACATCCTGTGCCAAAGCCAATGGCGAACCCTCGAGTGGATGGTCGTCGCATAAGCACCAAAGCCACAGCAGAACCCACCAGTAACCCAGTCACAGAAGATATAGCCACCTTTTCTACCATGATCTCCATCCGGCGTTGCACCAATCCTTCCTTGGGCACCCCATCTTCAGTCTTGGACAACCCATCTTTTAAAGTCTGGACGCGGTTTCCAAGCTTTTCCTTCAGCGAACTCAGATCTTTTTGAAATTCTTGCATTCTGCCAGGCAATTCAATATGGGACTCCGATGCCTCCTTGGCTGCTTTCGCTTCACTGATCACTTCGTTCATATCTGTCGACATCTTGTTGTCCAATATTAAATTTATACATATAGTGGTTGCGGGGGTCGTGTCGACACATATGTGGTCGAGTCACTATGGGTACGAGGTTCGATTGCAGGAAGATTTATCGGTGGAGGAATCATTAGGGGAAGAGATTGATAGTACAGGGCATGTGATTTGGCCTGGGACTGATGTTCTTTGCACCTTCTTGGAATCGGAGGCTGGCATTGAGTTGGTTTCCGGTAAGTGCGTTCTGGAATTAGGTTGTGGATGCGCTGCGTTTCCTTCTATGGTGGCATCACGCCACAGTCGCGTGATTGCTACTGACAACAACATAGAAGTGCTTGCCTGCCTTCAAGGGAATATTCAGAGAAACGGTCTTGAAGTTGAAACGATGAACTTAAGTTGGGGTCAGGCTAGTTACGACACTTCGGCTGTAGATGTGGTCATTGGATCGGATATTGTGTATTCGGAAACATCTATAGAATGTTTGTTGGGCACAATCGAGATGCTTTTGAAGAGTCCTAATGGTGTTTGCGTACTAGGATACATTTCTCGTTGGCGATTTGTTGATGTGCTGCTTCTGAAATCAATTACCCAACATGGATTTTATTTAGAAGAAAAGCAAATATCAGAAGATCAGTTTTTGTTATTTTTAACGAAAGCTTTCAGCGCGTTTCCAGACTTTATTAAAACACACGACCTCTTGTTGCGACCTAACGATAACGGCCAAGTTATTATAAATTCTAATTTCCAACGACTCTCTATTACCGGTCAAATTTCTGCCTTGATTCTAAAGCGTAGAATTTCAAATGTCTCGGCTCGGCAAATTTCGGAGATAGCAAGAATCATTGATGGCTCATCCCTATCTAGTTTGTCTCTGGTTAATTGCGGTATCAGCAATTTGACTGCTATTTTGAAAGCGAATGTACCTCAGCTGTTGCATTTAGATATATCCGGCAACGAACTTTGCCCTGAAGTGGGTCTCTATCAACCTTGTTTCAAATTAGAAACTTTCAATATATCGAACAACAAGCGATTGGGACACAAAGGAATTGCTCGTTTAATTCATCCACATCGAGAGACTCTCAAAATTTTAGATACCTGCAATACTGGCTTGGACAATGATCCATCCATTGTCGACTTGTTTAGAACTTTGAATTCCTTGGAGAGTTTAAAAGTGAGTGATGACTTTTTAACTTGCGGTACCATTTTTGAAATGTGGTCGCTGGTAAGTTGCTCTATTTCTCATCTCAGTGTCTGCAACATCCCATTAGAATCGATGTTTCGCCAGTCTATTCTTCCTTCATTATGTCCGACCCTGGTCAACCTCAATCTTGCAGGCTGTTGTATTGGCGATCGGGGGACTCGCACGTTAAGTGTCATCTTCAAATCAACTCCAAGTCTTTCTCTCTTGAACATTTCGAGTAATGAGATTGAAGATGGCGTCATACAGGTGGCTATTGCTTTGCCGGCGAATGTAATGCATCTGAATTGCAGTATGAACTCTATAGGGCCAATAGGAGGCGAATTCCTTTTATCCTATCTGGCCAAGCACAGATTGGAATACCTTAATCTCGCTTCCAATTTATTAAAAAATGCGTTTTGCAATGCCTCCAAGAGATGGGACAAGTCGTTGGATAATTATTTTGGGTACTTGAATATCGAAAATAACGATACTGACGTCGTGGACTTGCAGCAGTTCCCAATATCAGTAAGCGAATGCACACTATGTATGTTCCGCGGAAACCCGTCTCTCGACAAAATCTATCTACAAGAAGTATTTAGATCCATCGGGGTCAGTGCAAAATGAGAAGTACAAAAGGATTCTTCAAAGAACAAAAGGATGTTTATGTGTTAAGTCTCCATCTTTTTCTGCTCCAAAACGTTTTTCATTCTGATGTACTTGACGCCATAATACACTATGGTCCCTCCTGCAGCAAGCATAACCAGAATTCCAATAACTAAACTGGCAGTGAAAACTGTGTTTGCTGATTGAGAAGCACTGTCTTTCAGTACGGTTGGAGTTGAACTCACTGTCATAGTTGGAGTCGCACTTATCGCCATACCTGGAGCTGGACTTGGGGATGCGGTTCCAACTGTCGATGTAGTTGGTGTAGATGTTGGCTTGGCAGTCAGCCCAATGATCGTGAACTTCATGACATCCGCCGAGTCTGAAAACTTGAACAATTTCAATTCTGAGGGTTTCCCCTGGTTCTTGTATGTGTTTAGGTTCTCCGCCATTTTGTCAGATATTTCATGACTGCTATTGAAAAAATCGCCGCGATCACCCGAGTTGCCATACGAGGAGGTGCACAATCCGTTGTCCACCAATTGCTGCGGACAATCCGGCTTTTCTAAATCATGCCTTCCGTCAGCTTGTATGAGGCGAATATAAGGATGATTTACATCAGGGTTCGTTCCGTTGAAGAATGGCGTATTTCGAGCCAATTCACCAATAATCAATTTCATATCGATGTGCCAGATAAGAATTCCGCCTGAAGGCAGAGTCACATCCGGTCGCCTGTTTTCTAGAATGATATGCTCGCCATCACCCAGATTCAGCGCTTGGTAATCTCCTGTCTTCTGGAAAGATCTAAGAGTGTACTCGCCTCCATCGGGAACTACCTCCATGAATTTTGTTCGAAAACTAGGCAACCATTCCAACATGACTTTCGACACAACACTGAATGACGGGAGGATTCTCTGCTTGCCATTAACGCCACTAGCATCAGCCATGATATCGTACGTGCCTACTCCACTTTTACTCCCTTCATCTTTTAAAAACGGTGCCCCCAGCTGAAAACCAATAAACTGTGCAACTTCACCTATATGGGTGATCTCATGTCCATCGGACGCTGATGGGACACTCCATCTAGCGGCATGAATACCAGCCTTGAAAATCGCAAGTCCTGTATTGTTTAATAAGTTTCCTATTTCATGGATTAGCAGCACGTACCAGATTGAAGTCCTTCCCGGATGTTAAAGTTTGTAGCGACAGTGTTAAGCCAAAATTGACTTATTTGTTCTCCTGGTGCTGTCTAAATATCAAGTCAGATAATGTGATATTTTCGAAAGGACTTACCTTGGCATTTCTCCCACTGTGAATAACAGTTAAGAGGTCTATCGATCCATCATTATCACCATCGAACTGGAGAAACTCCTCAATTCCAACCATCTGCTCAAATTCTAAAACTGCATTGAAAATCGCCTGTTTCAACATCCCACAAGAGAAATGTCCGTGGCATCTTTCTTGTTGACCATCTTTAAAATCTCCGGCTGCCTCTTTCTGATTGAACTCACTGGTGATCCAACCACTTAAGTGGCTCTCAATCAATACCGATCCATAAGATTGCTGCATGAAGAACTCTTTTACTGAGCCTGTTGGATTGCTTACTCCGTGTGTTTCGCCATTGAACAATTCATCAAATTCTGCCTCAGGGAACCCACTAACATCGTGTTCTCTCCATCTAATCATCAGCACCACCTGCCTTATTTTTCTCACCACAGCAACACTACTATCACCCTGGCATGCCATTTCTGTACCGTTCTTAAAAACATATTTACCGGCATTCATCCTCACTTTGGATCCAGTAGACAATAGCACAAACCAGCCATCCTCCGTTTTGTCTGGAGAGAGTGTTACCTTGCACTTGCCTCTTTCTAACTCAACTTCGAATCCACCATCATTCAAATGTATCGCAGCCAATGAATGAGCAATCAAAGCAGCAACAGCAACCCATAAAAATGTCAAACGCATGAAATTTCAATTCTGTTTTGAACGCGGAAATTTAAACATTCCATTTGAGTGACTCGGTGGGGTCGTACCGCAACTAAAATCCGTTTTGTTTTTTCGATCGATGCACACCTGTCAAGATAGAATAAAAATCGACGAAATATAAATAGATCTTAGTGTTTCAAAAACTGAAGTTTGGAATTATTAGTATGTATGAGGCGTCATTTGGTTATTCTTGTTTCTCATTCCATTCTTTTTGCTTGAAGAGTTTGATACAAAAATGATAGCAGCGATCGCAACAAATGCAGCAACACCGCCACCTACTAATGCCACCATTGCTGTAGTAGACAACCCTCCTATCAAGTTGCTAGTTGCTGAAGTAGGTGCCGGAGTAGCTGAGGTAGAAGTAGTAGGTGACGAAGTGCCAGAAGTTGTTGGCGCTGAAGTACTAGAAGAGCCACTTTCTCCTGCAGCGAATGTAAAATTCATACTATCTGCATTGGCTGTAAACCCGGATAAACTGATTCCCGAAGGAGTCCCCATATTGGCATAGTTGTTAAGATTTGGTTTCGGAAGAAGGTTGTCAGAGAGCTCGTCTGCAAGATTTACACCAAAGAAGTCATCATCATCGCCACTATTAACACTGCCTTCTAGATCGAAGGACCCGTCTGCTTGAATAAGTCTCAATGCTGGATGATACACAGCCCAACTGGATGGCGCATTTGGATCCAATTCGTTTTGATTCTCTCGGGTACTACTAGGACCACCATCATCCATGTAATTCATATCCAAATGCCAGACCAGTATCCCTCCGTGCATCAGTATTTCATTGCCAACAGGTCGGCGGTTCTCGATTAAAATCCATTCACGGTTACCTAGAGATATCGAGTAGATCATCGCAGATTCCTGAATGGAGTCTAAAGTGTAGACCCCGGATGCAGTCAAGGGCGTGGAGTCGGCCCAGCCTAGCAGAATCTTGGAAGCAGCTCCCAAGGATGGAATCAGACGTTGCTGGCCGTCGACACCCCAGGAGTTCGCCATGAGATCGTAGTTGCCTACACCAGACGACGAGTAATCAGTGTCATAAAAGTCTGCAAGTCCAAGAAAATGCGTCATCTCGTGACTAGGAACTCCTATATGAGTGATGTCACTAGCATCTGAATCACCTGGATTGCCCCAACGACCAGGATTGATGTTGTAGTCGAAAAATTTCAATCCCGATAATGGTGCTGCATAATGCTCGCTGTTTGCAAGAACTGTTTCATCAATCAGAATATACTTATGACTCCAAATCCAGTACTTGCCAACAATCGAGCCGGCTCCTTCTGCTGCACGGCCACTATGCACTACAGTGATCATGTCCACGTACCCATCATTGTCGCCATCGAACTGCGCGAAATTTGCACCACCAACCTCGGCTTCATAGGAGGTGATGGCATCCATGATGGCTGTCTGAAGTGCATATCCTTCCCAGCTGCACGCACCGTTACAGTTCTCCCCATTTTGAGGCTCACCAGCAACATCACGCTCAGAATATGTACTCACTTGCCATCCGGAAAGGACGCTTTCAATTTTAAGACCACCATAAGACTGGTTAAGGAAATACTCTTGCACGGAACCAGTTGGGGTGTGCACTCCATGAGAAGCTGAGTTAAATAACTCTTCGTATTTTGATACTTGCAAGTCCGTTGTAGTATGATCACTCCATTGGATCATGAGGACCAAATTTTTAAGCACCTTTTGCTCAGCTGCAACGAATGCGGATGGTTCAGAGAGGGTCACAAGTTTCTTAGGGCTTGTAGACGCCTTGAAGTTGCGTGCAGCAGCGATCATTTGGGAAGTTTTCTTTTCAGGAACTCCACGCAAATGTGTTGTCATTGGATCAAATGAATCAGGTCTTTCAGCGCAAGTTAATTCAAAACCGGAAGCAGCTCCGTCGTTGTATGCGTAAAAATATTTGTCCGAGTTTGCGTCGAAAACAAGTTTGTCACCATTCACCATAAGGTGGCTTTCGTGCGCATCACCTGTACGAGTTATCTGCTTGGTACATGCTCCGTTTTCTAGTTCTTCATCGAAATGACGGATTGATAGCATGGCAATTGACTGTGAAGCCAAACACACACCAACGGCAATAGCAAAGGACTTCATGATTGATCTTTGCGAATATGCTTTTTCAAAAAGACGAGGAAGTAAAATGGATACATACTTACGTAGATATCGCTAATTTGTATCGTTATTTATCGTTAATTTTTGATTCACATTTGTGCAAATTTACAGGGTTCACAATTAATCAACAATTTACAAGCTGAGCAGTCTTAGTATTTTCTGTAAATGTTAATACAACGGGGTGTGTGAAAAATTAAATCACCTATTTTTCTTAGTGACAGACGGTACTGTATCCAGTTTTTGTTGTCACACATGCCTAGCTTTTTGGGTGTACGCCTGAAATTGAAGATTCATAGGAACTCAGAGTTGGGTCGATATAGAGTTTTACCGTAGGAACGCTTAGGATATGCTTTCTTTTTTCTTTTTTTACCACCTCAGACGGACATCGCTCAAGATACATGTCCGTCGTCTCCGCGAACCCTTCTTCACCGGCGGGTGGTTTTGGATATGGATATCCCTTTGACCCGCTGTGAATACCGATGTGATATA
>Ga0105054_10007408_pt1 | contig 14902 bp, 13 predicted proteins | sample BON02_FD_78091 | JGI IMG/M metagenome (GOLD analysis project Ga0105054, IMG submission 78091) | Freshwater microbial communities from Lake Bonney liftoff mats and glacier meltwater in Antarctica - BON-02 (megahit assembly) | ecosystem: Environmental > Aquatic > Freshwater > Ice > Glacier...
TATTTAAAAATACTTTATACATTGATGTTCCTCTCTCTGTATCACCAAAATGATCTCGCATACCTACCAAATATGTCTGCAATAGTATCCTCGTATTCGTACCCCATCCAGCACCAATGCCATTTTAATTATCTTCTGTTTGTTCAAAAAAAAATTTCCAAAAATACCAGCGCGAAGTTACGTTCGTCATCGAACTATTTTTCTTATTATGGATGGAGATCCTATTCGAGTGGTCTGTGTATCATGGAACGTCAACGCTAAATTTTCACACAATTTGGATCTTCATAGGTTGCTCTGCACTAGCAAATCAGCTCCTGATATTGTGGCCATCGGACTCCAAGAGATTGTCGATCTTTCGAAAGCAAGTCAGTATATGTTATCGAAAGAAAGCAAAGAAGTGACTGAGGCGTGGTCTAGAAAGTGTTGCAAGTGTCTAGTATCTGGATATAAAGGAACGGTGTATTCTGCTGTTAAAGTTGATTGTTTGGTCGGCATTGCCAATATTATCATTGTCAAACAGGAATTAAAAATTGAAGGAATTGAAGTTGGAAGAATTCCTGTGGGGACATTTGGCATAATGGGAAATAAAGGGGCGGTGTCTATAAGTCTTTCAATGCAAGTGGGGACAAAGTTGAAGTCTTTGTGTTTTGTCTGCGCTCATTTTACAGCTCGACAAAATGAAATCTCAAAACGAAATCACGATTTCGATACGATTATGAAGAAAACATCTTTTGCAGGCAATTGCAATATTGAAGATCACGATATTGTGTTTTGGTATGGGGATTTGAACTACAGGGTTGATGTAGTTTCAAGAGAGGACATGGTACACCATATAAAGCAAAAGAACTTGAACCGCTTACTTGAATACGACCAGCTTATAGCTGAAAAGTCAAGCGGTCGTGTATTCAGCAATTTCTTTGAAGGGGAAATTCGTTTTGAGCCCACGTACAAGTTCAAACCTGGTACTAGTACTCGTGTTAGTGATAGAGTGCCAGGATGGTGCGATAGGATTCTATGGAGATCTCAGCCAACAGCTATTCAATTGAAAGATTATTTTTCAATTCCATTCTTTACAATCAGTGACCATAAACCTGTTGTTGCGGAATTTGTCATTCCGTTGTGGGAAGCCAAGAATAGTAAACAAGATGATATTCGCGAGGTGTTTTGTGCTATGAGCAACTTCACTGCCCAGCATCCGGATGAAATGAGCCTTCAACATGGTGATGTTGTGCAAATTTTATCAAAACAAGATGGATGGGTGCTTGGTTTGAAATCTGATGGATTTGTGGGTTATATCCCTTGCGAAACACTGTCTAAAATAGGGTCAGCGAATAAATCTGACAAAAAAACGATTGCTCTTGGACAATGCCGGCTGGATAATTTATTGCTCATGTCATTACGAAAATATAATGCACATACCTTAAAAACGATTCTGCAACCTCCTCCAGAATTGAATCTCGCTATTGCCCATACTCATCATAAAGGGGCTGTGGACGAATTATCATTTGAATTTGGTGATCCTATTTCAATAGCATCGTTTGATTCCCGATGCCAATGGTTTATGGGAGAGATCCACGGAGTGCAAGGACTTGTTGATGTGTCAAATGTCGAAACATTTGCAGTACGTTCACCTGAAGGCAACAATCCAGTGAAAGGAGGCTTTATTAAATTGAAAAATTCAATTGAATGTATTGATTCCGTCTCAAATGCATTATTCTGGTATCATCCTATCACCAACACTTCCACTTGCGTACTTTAGTTTCATTTTTTTAAATTAATAAATACAATTAACATCATGAATTTAACACTCAATTCGAAGTTATTGATTTCCGATATACAACGGCGCGTCGATTTTTTCTCAACCTAGTGCAAGAATTTAAGAACAAGCATTTATTTCCGTAATGGATCAATGCTTGACAATTCAAATCCGACTCACACTGATTCAAGCATTGCGGAATTTCAGACACAGTGATTCTCTTCATAATATTTCGCTTCCTATATCTACAAGATTTCTTTGAAATGGTATCCCATGTCAAAGTTGCTGAGCCAAGTTGCAGCAGCTCAGTTTGCACTTTGAGAATAAAAAGTGCATCGGCAAAGTTATTCACAATAGCGACTCCTGATGGGAAAAGAAAATTGGACCATGCACCTGAAAATGTGGCTTTAGAGCAAGAAGGGTTGACATCAAAATAGGCTACTTCCCGTAAAACTGCAACGGATATATTACTCACGTCTAGGATTCTCAGCCCTGCACAGTAATTCGCTTGATACGCTAGGTTGGGCTGTGAAGGCCAAATATAATTATTATGGTCAATGGATGTTTCAGAGGAGACATACTGTCCAATCACTTTGGGTTTCTTTAAACTTCGCATGTCAAGGATGATGGTTCTCGTTTTACCCCCATAGAGACCTCGGTACTCATCGAGCTCATCATTGACAACCATGTAGCTGTGATCAGGAGTGAGCCAGCCTTGATGGGTGTATCCAATTTTGTAGTAAGACGTCGAGGAAAGTCTCTTCACTTGGTTTTGAAGTGTGTGGTCGGTGACAACAATCTTGTTTTGGTTGAATGAAATACAAATTTCTTTACCATTGTACGCACTATCAGGACCAGCATAAGTAACGCATTGTGCATCATGAGTATACCCCTCGCTTGACACACAATTCACATACACTGGAATCAACGGATTCGCCAAATCAAAAATAACTAGCCCCCCGCTACATTTGTCCTTTGCACCAACGACATACAACGTTCCCGAGTCTTCATTGATGATAACATTGTGAGCTTTAGTGAAAATATCCGTCAGGTGGGTATCTCTCACGGCTGTAGATATTCCAGATTCATGTCTCAGTGTTCGCAGTCTTGTGAGATCAAAAACTTGAAGTCCTCCAATTTTCACAGCATCACGAATGATGTAGGCACTGTTACGGTACACTTTCACATCACACCAATACGAACTACCAGCATCTGAACCAGGTACAATAGCCACTGTGACTGGGCTTTCAGGGACAGTGATGTCAACAATGCTGGTACTGGTTCCGCCGCAAACAATACCGTACTCACGGTTTTCCACTGGATCGACCCAACCCCACATATCCGAAGTATACGAATCAACACCCAAGTCAGCGGATGTCATACGAGCAAGCATATTGATATTCTTGCAGGGATACACACCAGCCTTTCCATTTACACAGGGAGAACTACTCACCACACTTTGCGATTGAATCTGCGTTGATGCGATTCGTTTCTCCTCGTCCCAAAATGCCTCTTTCTCCTGCATAGTCTTCAGCATAATATCATTAACTTCCACGCTCAAACTACAATGCACCCACAATACCACCACCCCCAATATCTTCCAAACCATTCTGCAATACAATAAGCTCTATGTTCTGTTATTCGACAAAGGAGTCGTTACCAAATGGGTACGCTACTATTTTTTATCCGAGATTTTTTTTATTATATTTCAATACCTGACACAGGTACCAAACCGAAAGGAGAGCGCGAGCGTGTATTTAATCGAAAACTATCGATTTTTGTTGTTTTTAAAACTGTATGTAATAGGACACTGTTTCCGATAAACTGGCTAGTCCCCCTTCGGCGCAACTCGAAATGAAGGTGTGCAGTTAGGAGTCCAGTAAGACCCTTATTATAGATATCTATAGGATAATAGTAGGAGGTCGTCGATGGATAGGCATAACCAACTCTTGTATTATTGAGCGCAAGATTTACTGGATCAAAATCATCGAAATCACTCGGCAGAGATACGACTCAGTGTTTTCCTCTTCAACATTTAATCAAAAGATGGGTTTGAATTCCTTCGACTACTGTATTAGTATCGGCACTGTTTGCACTGAAAGCGAACAAGGACAAACGTGGTATTGGGGTGTACTGCTAGGCATCCTTGCAGCCCTCTCTGCGAACTTTGGGGTCAATGTTCAAAAATATTCGATGATACGAGAAGCCGGTCAAACAGTTCGTCGAGCATACATAAAGCAGCCTTTGTGGTTCTCTGGATTAGTTTTAGTCATTCTTGGTTCCGTTTTTGATTTCCTAGCATTAGGCTTCGCCCCCCAGTCTCTGGTAATTACTGTAGGCGGGTTCTCAATGTAAGTGTTCTTGTAGTATTGATGAACCATGAATTTATGTATTAACGGGTGATTAGGGTCGCGAATCTATATTTTTGCAAGTTGCTTCTGGGTGAAACGATATCTCGAATGGATTATACAGGAACAGGATTGATGGTAATTGGTATCACGCTTGCGTGTATCTTTGCAGAAAAAGGATCTCAGTGCTTTTCACTAGACGAAATTGTTTGTTTGTTTTCTCAACCGACATTTGTTGTTTATGCAATATTGTGTACGGTAACTGCCCTCGGTCTTTACATTTTTAATACACATTGTCTCAAGATACGCAAGCTAGCACCGATGGATCAAAATACCCGATATCAAAAACTTCACCAATTTCATTCTATAGCGTTGGCTTCACTAAGTGGTATTTTTGGTGCTCAAACCATTTTACTGGCAAAAGCTGTGATGCAACTCATCAAAGTATCTTTTGATGGAGAAAATCAATTCAAAACATGGCAACCGTATGTTATGATTCTTGGTGTTTGCGTGGCAGTATTTGGTCAAATTCATTGGCTAGCTGTTGGACTGAAGTACTTTGATGCCCTCGTGATGGTTCCTTTTTTTCAGGTATCATTCATTCTCGGCAGTGTTATTGCAGGAGGTGCATATTTCGGAGAGTTTAATGGAATGTCTCAATTGCAAAAGATTATTTTCCCAATTGGAATACTGATCGTTTTTGCTGGCGTATGGTGTCTTTCAAAGCATGAGAGCGTGCATCATACGCCACATGATTCGTGTGAGTTGGCTAATGGTGGAATTGTGTGTGCAACTGGAGAGACCGCAGAACAAGAAAGGATGCGTCGACGTGTCAGTAAGATCTATACGGCTAATGCCTTGTTACAACTAGTTCGAGATCCAAATGTTTCAGACGATGATTCGACTGAAATTGATAGTAAATCATCTTTTGATTCACCTTAGCAAGATCCATTTATAAATATCATTTTTAAAATAAAACAATCGATTTTGTTGTTTTTCAGCGACACCGCCTTGACATGAATCTGGATTCATCCAATTTGGCTAACGTGAATCTTGCTTGAACGTGCAATGTGGAGCATATTTTGTTCCGGTTTGTTGCACCCTTTTATTGGAAGCCAACCTCATTTTATTAGTATTATCCTATCATCCCAATCATAACCAAGTGATACGCATAGAACACCACCTCGAATCAGTGGTAGCGAATGATACGCTACAAAATAACGATGCAGGCCTTTCCTAGAATTTTCTTCAAATAAGATCTGCAATTATACAACTTCTTTTTCTTAATACCATGGTAACTTTAATAATGAATTAACATTTCGATTACTATTCAAAACACGATGCATTAGGATGTGTTGCGCAATTTGCTTTAGAGTGGTAAGGAAATGTGGAATAGAAAAAACAATCCTAACTGCAAATGATTGTTTATCAAGTATAACGGACCAGCAAGACTGACGATAAGTCCAGTCGATATTCGTTATAGATGTACTAGGTACAGATTTTTTTTTCATTCTTCAGGGTGCATGGATTTGTCTTCACCACGCTTGGTGTTCTTTCAAGGATTTTCTGAAGCCCTTCAATTCAACAGAACTTTAAAATACTTTGCTTCACTTCAGTCTACCTCTATTAGCACGCGACAATGGTTCGTGATGAATGGAATCATGTTCTTGGGCAGCATCCTCATCTTCAACCATGGGTTAACGCCTCTACTAGATGCTGTTGGAGATTCTCTGGGCACGGATGACATTGAGTGGAAAGCATGCAAGCATCAAGTACTTGCTATTTCGAATAAGCTGTTCAACGTTCTATGGCTAGTGCCTATGTACTTGATGACATTTGTCCTTAATACTGCGTGGTACTATGATATCGCACAACACGTTTATTCTCTGGAATATGGCAGGATTACAAATATTGATGCGATGGAGAATATTCGAGATTCAACGTATTCCATATGTCTCATGGCATGGGTAACGCTATTTTCCTATCTTGTTTTGTATGTTCCTTACATCGGATCTTGGATCTCTTTCGCTTATATGTCATGGGTATTTGCATTTTATTGCTTCAATTACAAACTCACGTTACAAGGAGTTGAATTTGAAAACCGCTTGAGATATTTTCAAAGTCATTGGTTGTACATGCTTGGTTTTGGTATGCCATGTGCATTGATTGTGACATTCTCTCCTCATTTTATTGGGTATGGAATATATGCTGTGATATTTCCTATTTGTATGGTGCTTGCAATTATAAGCACACCGGTACAACATATTTCTAGTGGTGTAATTCCTAGGAGTGTGAGAATGTTTGTATTTTTTGAATTTTTAAATTTAGCATTAGTTCACGCCATGCCAAAACCCGGAAGTAAAAGGGAAATTACTTCTTAACTAAAGTTTTGCATTCTTCTTCTCAGCTTTTGTTGGTAACGCGACTAAACTTTGAGTGGTGGATGAAGTTACAAGCAACTTTCCATCCCGACTTTCAGCCCTTAATTCTGCTTCCATGAAAGCAATTCGTTTTCCGAACCGAATCACTTTTGCAATCGCATACAAATCGCAGTCGAGAGGAACAGGTTGTAAGAAAGTGCATTTCTGTTCTAGAGTAGCAACTGTGAATTTGAATTTCGAATACACTACCACCATCTGAGCAGTCGCGGCGTCAAGCATAGCCCCAGCAAATCCTCCTTGTACTTGACCTGTTGTTCCAATTTTTCCGTTGGAAAACATTGGATCCCCTTTAAATACCATCACGAGTTCACCTTTCGTTCTGTCGAATGAAATGATTCTATGTCCATTTACTTTGCTAAGTGTGGATATTGAAGGATTCTTGCCATTAGAAAACGATCGATTCATTATCTCCACCACGCGTTCATCACTGATTTCACTGCTCATTCCGACCCTCAAGTATGTATCCCTTGTAAAAAAAAAACATTTTTACATTCAAATTTTTTTAACAACAACAAAAAATTTTCTATTGGGCAAGTCAATTTTAAAAACATTCGTCAAGCATTGTCAATGAATAGTCTTTCTTCACAATATCCGAGAGTCTCTGACGAATATCGTCATAGAACTCTTTGAATTCAAATATATCCACACGACCTCTGAAAAACTCAACCATGTAGACTCCTGTTTTTATAATAAAAACCCTGACGGAGAAAGTTACGATATTTTCTCTCACGACATCTAACTTGTAGGATTCGTAGTCAACCATCACTCGTTGGTGAACATGGCTTTGTTTAATAGGATGATATGGATTCTGTTCTACAATAGCCTTGATCCGCTCGAGGACTTGTGTCGCAGGTTCTGCTGTTGTAAACCGAGTCGATCTTTTCACAGCATCATTAAATATAGGAAGTTCTGCTTCTTCAAGTGGCATAATAAATCCTCGATCATCCAACGAAGTAGAAAGTGATCCTGTCAGCTGTGGATGGGAAAGCGGCTCCAAAGAAGGTGCTTGAAACAGATTCGGAAAATTCTCAAATTCTTCTGTGAACTCCTGGTAATTATCTACAGGGTCGTCGTCTTCAAATATCAATACATGTTCATCATCATCACTGGCTTCATCTTCAAGTACGGGAGACTCCTGTATCCATGGGTCCATTTGAGCGTCCATGATTGTCATTCGATAGTTGGGGTTGGGATGCAAAAGGTTCGTCAACAATGAAACAACCGTCGAAGATAAATCTCTCGGGAAAAACCAATTCATTGAAGAACTCGACCATGATTGGGATTCATGCCATCTTCTAAAATCAGCATACCGAGGACACTGCAGCACATCCTTTCCAAATGGTAATTTACCTGCAAGCATCGCGTAGAGTATAACTCCTAATGACCAGATATCAGCCTTGGTTCCATCATATCCACCTAACTCCAGTACTTCTGGTGCAACATAATGAGGTGATCCAACAACACTAACAAATTTAGAAGATAAGTGGGTTGATTGGTCTTCGCTTATGGTAGCAGAAAGACCGAAATCAGCGATTTTAAGAATTGTTCCTCCATCATCAGTATCGGCAAGTAGCAAATTCTCAGGTTTCAAATCACGATGACAAATGCCACGCTTATGACAGAATGCAACGCCATCCACTAGTTGTTTAAAATAGGACAGTGCTATGACTTCATCACAACCTTCATCTACCCTGATACGATCAAACAATTCACCACCAGCAGCCAATTCCAACACTAAAAATATCGTGGACTTTGTATCTTGTTTCAACTCGAGAACCTGATACAATTCGAGGACGTTAGTGTGACCGCTCACTCTGCGCATTGAATCAACCTCGCGACAAATACCCTCTCGTTGACACAGAAAATGAACATACTTGGGAGGCACAGATGGAAAAACCGTTTTCATATTTAGCTTTTTCAGGGAGGTAAAGTCACTTCCCCAAAGTCCCACACATTGAGGGAGGGTCAATTCACGTAAGACATTTTGGATGCAAATAGTGGCCGCTACAATTTGTTTGGAGCTGGGATTCATAAGCCAATAAATATCCTCCATGGTAGGAAGAAGTTTTTCATCCTCTAGTATGACTCCAGGACGTACAATGCTGAATCTACCAAGTGCCGAAGGCCGGAGTAATTTGAAGCCTACAGGATTCAGGATTTTAACCGCAACTGCTCTATCGTTCATTATGTCGGTGGCCTCGTATACCACACCTGCAGCACCGCCTCCAAGATAGTTCCCCAGTTCATATGCCAAGAACCCGTCGACGAAAATGGATTGTCCATCATATTTTGTGATGTTCTTCATGGGGATATACAAAGACTACTTGACAAAGATGGATTGCAGAATGGTCTTAGGGGACGTGTGTCGCGTGTATAGTCGAGAAACTGGAGGTGCAACCTGGAAGGAAGTAGAAACACTGTGGACTTCTATAAGAAGGTTTGCGTGAACTTTCCTCCGAGGCAGCATCGTTAATTTCTATACATTAACGGTCAATATAGCGCGAACATTAACGGTTTCATGTTTCTTTTGCCAATACAAAAAACAAATTCAAATACGATCGATCTGTTCAATATCAAATGAACTATCTCGAGATATCGAGAGCTACATCGACTATTCCAACAATAGAACTTTGTTGTATCTCAATATAGTGCTGTTTCCCCCATAAGCAATTCTTTTGTAGTTTTTGTTATTTTCGCATCGTGAAAACCGTACCTTAGTATACACTTGGCCTCGATAAGTCAGTATGTCACCCCATTTACTGTCCAAACATCTCACAGATTTTTCACATACAACGCTTAACTTTTTCAAAATGGCTCCTATCCATGCTACACAGGGCGATCCAAACATCTGTGCCATTGTTATGTAGCAGTTTAATTGTTCCAAGGCTACCACTTGCTCATCGGAAAACGCTTCACTAGAATCCAATTGCTTCGCCTCCGCTAATCGTTGACAATCCAGAACATGCTCATGCAATAAAATGATATCGCATGCTTGTTTCCAGTCAAACACAACATCGACAAGCAAGAGCACGTTTTCTGGATTACTATATTTGATCAAAAAGTCCAATCTTTGAACCGCCGGTACCGCAAGCCGATCAAAAATAATATTTATTGTTTGCAGCAGTTCTAATTCTTCTTCCGGGTCCTTTTTATTCCTAAAAATGATTCTGTTTTTGGGTACTGCGACTTCGGATCCTGAATCAGAAGATATTTCATCCTCGCTTTCAACATCACTTTCATATTCAACAACATTGATTTGATTTATTTTCCTTTCCTTTTGTTTTTTGTTTTGAAATACGGAGGATTTTCCAGAATTGAATCCAATCGGAGCTGATTTTCGGGTCTTTCTAAACTTCAAATCGCCGCCTCTGAATCCAAGAGCTCTTGCTTTCATATATTCTTCTACAGGAACACAAATACTACTAGTCCGATTATTTGAATTCAAATCAGTTCTTCGAGCTTCGCAGTATTCTTGGAAATTCAATAACTTATCGGTCTTTTCCTCCATTTCCATTTGGGGTTGGGGCTTATTAATGGGAGTTTTAAGCGGGGTTATTTTATTAAGTGAAGCAAATATCTCCATGGTATCTTTTTCTTTGCTGGTTATGCTTTCCTGTCTGTTCTTTTCCGCAAGTTCCTCTAGAATTAACAATTCCAACTTCGGATACTTTAGTTCACGTTTTAATTCAACCTGCATTTGAGCCCCTGTTCGAATTTTATTAGCTTCTGAATTAAAAACATTGAATCCGTCCATTTCATTTCGTTTGCGTTGATATCTGATTCGTGTCTGAGATATTATCGCTATTCCAAGTCGCAGTACTTTCATGTGGACTGATTTCCAATCTTCTTCTGGGAGGCTTTTTATAAATTCCTTAATCAGCGGTGGTCTTCCATAGTTCGCACCCGATTCCATTCCTCTTGGATGATAATAATCTAAAAACTCTGCTAATCCTAAATCTCTTGAATCGGGTTCTTCTTCCTCGTGCTGTTCGATTTGGACTTGATCGTTCTCCACTGGATTTATTTTGAAAGGTAGAATAATATCTTGGAGAGAAACCGGTTGTCGAGTGTCCTCCTTAAAAATGCCTTGCTCTCGTACTGCATTCATTGTTTTGACTATTATAACTCCACCGATCTAAAAAAACGGATCTATTTCTATTCAAAATCTACATTCAAGTTTTAAATTCACATAAGCTCGTCTGCAGAAATTATTCTATTCCCCAAGTGGAAAGTGAGATTTTATTATTCTTCTCTTTTTCAAAATGTCTCCATGATCCACCTTCAGTTTCTTCCGGAATTCGATGTTTTGCTGTGAAGTCTACTCCGTTATATCGAGTACTGGTCCACCAATCTTGATTTTCGATTTTTTTATCTTGTCTTTTACTCATCGAAGAAACCCTAGGGTTGAACTCCTCTGATTTTAAAGAAGCTCGATTAAAGGTGGCTTCAAGTTTATGAAGTCGCGATAAAGGAACAGCAGCTGATTTTTCTACGACATGATGAGGATCCAGAAACTCTCTTATTGCGTATCGAAGACTTTCCAGGTTATAAAAATCTGCCTCTTTATATAGATGGGGAATGATTTGATCACTTTCTACCTCTGAGAGAGTAGGAAGTTTACCGTCGCGCAAAAATGCTAGAATATGTCGAAATAAATACCAGTCACGGTCGATTACATAACATCCTGACTCATTCAGTTTTATCGGACTGTCCTCTTGCACCAATGCAGCTAAAAGTGAATTTGAATCTCTCTTGAGAACTTTTTCACTGGTTTCAAACAATTGTCCGCCTACTTGAATTCGAACTCTGCGAAGATCGCTTGTAGGAAGTAAGCAACTTTGAAACCAGGAAGATTTTCTTGCCGCGTTAAATCTTTTCTTATCCTCCTCAAGGTTTGCCCGTGCAATCTATTTAAATATAATCAATATTTTTTTCCAAAGTCAACGTACGAAACATTTAGCTTACCTGTAGTTTTTTCCATTCGTCTTCGAGAATCAATTTGCGTTTCCCTAGTTTTCCAAATTCTTGACGAACTTCCGCAACCTTGACTTCGAGATCTTGTCGCTCCAACATAAGTCTCTGTGAAATTCCGTACATATTGACTTCTTCATTTCTTTCATTTCTTTCTCGCTCTTCCACTTCGTCTTGGTATTCTTGAAGGTGCCTTCGTGATCGTCTGCAAGGTTTAGAAGAAATGTTTAGGAATCGACTTGGAACCTACCTCTCCTTCACATATGTCTCCATCTTAATAACGTTATTACGTTAACAATCAAAAACATCGTTGAGATTTTTTTTTCTTGGGGAAATCTAAAATCAAAACTTTTTTATTATAATTTCCTCTTTTTACTATTGTTGTTGCGCCATTCCATAATGTTGTCTTTACTAAATTTTTCCTGATCATGATTCTCAGGATCAAAAGTATCCGGCATCGATTTCCAGCAGTCTTGGTAATCATGCTGGATGTCATCTCCTTTCAAAGCTTTCTCGTTGACTTTTAAGATGTAGCATGTCTCGAACATAAACGCCAGTCCTCTGTCGAAGAACTCGGGTTTTTGTGTGTCGACTATGTTGGGATCCGATGCATTAGCAAATGTAGTTGCATCTGGGCCATGAGGTGCCATGCATGAATGCAAGGAGGCTCCCCCAGGAACAAACCCTCCTTTTTTGGCATCGTATTCACCCCAAATCATTCCCATATATTCTGTCATGGTGTTCCTGTGGAACCACGGCGGTCGGAAAGAATGTTCCATGGCCATCCACCTTGGAGGGAATATCACGAAGTCAGCAACGGCAGTGCCACTCTCGTGAGAAGGGCACGTGAGAACAGTGTAGATGCTAGGGTCAGGATGATCATAAGTTACGGAATTCAAACAGCAGAATTTCCGGAGATCGTATTTGTAAGGCACGTAATTGCCGCTGTACGCAACGACATTATACGGAGAAAATGTTTGGTGCATTTCAAACATATCCCCTCCAAACTTGGTGTATAAAATCCAATCTTCCTGCTTGTTCTCGTATGCAGCAACCGGGACTTGAAAATCCTGTGCATTGGCTAGTCCATTAGATCCGATAGGTCCCAAATCCGGCAACACAAAATGGCTCGAGAATATTTCAAGAATATAACCTCGGTTGACAGTTTCATTCTCCACATTTACAGAAAAACGCATGCCCCGTTGAATTACACATATTTCGTTAGGCTCAATCTTTATTATTCCAAATTCCGTTCGAATTGTAAGGATCCCCTGTTGCGGCACGATGAGTAAATCTCCATCTGCATTTGTCATTGATCTTTTTTCCATACTCGAATTTACTCGGTATGTGTGGATGGCCAAACCTTCTTTGCCACATGGATCTCCGTGCATGGCAGTTGTGTGAATTCCATTGACAAAGTTCAACTCTATTTCCGCCTGGGAAGGAACGTTTTCCGGGTTCCAACGGAGTTGGTTTGGTTCCACGACAAAAGTTCTACTTTCGTTTTTTGATCTTCCCAATCCTGAAACTTCAGAAGGTATCATTTTTGAATGCTGGACGCTTGGATGAATCCGATAGAGCCAGGATCGTTGGTTCTTGAAACGAGGTAATGTAAACGCAGTGCCTGATAGTTGTTCCGCGTAAAGGCCATATGGGCATTGTTGGGGATTGTTTTGGCCTTTGGGTAATGCACCAGGAAGGGCCTCAGACATGAAGTGATTCCCGAACCCATTCAAATACTCGAACATTTAATAATTTGCAAACCAAGTTGATGTCGAATCTCAATTAGATCAATGTCACAAAAAAACCAGGAAAAAAAATACAATTTCAAATTATTCAAATTATAATATACTTTTGTCACAATCAATTGTCATTTGGTACTGCAAATTCTTATTACCCATCAGTTTGCTGCTACTCATTGGCATGATTCTTTTTTTCTGCTTTTGTAGAGGATGTGATTGTTTACTCAAATCTAACAACCATTCTTCCCAGCATTTGTAATCGCAAAACCAGATGCACACCTGACCCATTTTCGCAACATGAAAATCCCAATATAAATAGTTACTGTATGTTATGTATAAACGCTTTTTACAGCTCCCGCAATTTTGGTTGTTTCTCCCAGAGTACAGCATGTCCATGGTTGTGGAAGAAGGTTCGGGATTCAGTTCAGCTCGATTCACAAGTTTGGTTTTCACTGTTTTCACCTTTTGGTGTTTATCTCCAATACACCACTCCATAATGTAACTAACCTGCAACAAGTAAATATTCAAACTTGTACCGTGTGATGCAAGAAGATCTATCAATGTATTCGATGGATCAGGCTTCTCAAGTGACTGCGTTAATTAGGAATATCTTCTTAAGGAGATTCATTCGCGTGCTGGTTCAAAGCGTTCACTTGCTTCTCTTTCTTTAGTAAATCCTAAGTGTCCACGAATTTAAAGGTAAACCAGAGTTAGGAAAAGTCTCAAGAAATACAAGACTATTAGCGTTTAGGCTAACATTTCCACTATACCACAATTTCAAAATCAATCTTGTTATCTTGAATTTAAAATGGAAAAGTCATGAGCAAGGACCTTCCTCGGCGTTTTGTGATTAGTTTTTGTGGGGCTACTATTATCTACGAATAGGCGTTAATTAATATGGCTCGGGGGTTTTGTGATTTGGTTTTTACGGTGCTACTACTAAATGTTTTTTGCTAATTTTCTTAATTGCATCGCGAATCCTAAGTTTGGTTGAGCACAAGGGCGAACTTTTCTTATTGTATCTAAAGCGTCTTCAAAAGAATAGCCATGGTGCATCATCAAATACCCTGCAACTACCGTGACAGATCGGGACTTGCCTTGAAAGCAATGTACCAGAACACGATGCTGCATATTCTCCTGCAGTGACATTTGAATGAATTCAAAACACGCAAAAAAATGGCTTGAAATGTCCTCGCACGGTTTGTCTCTCAGTGATATGGTTTTATACACGAAATGGGATGGATACTTATTGTCGATGTTACAACCGACGCACAGTATATGGGTTATCAAGTTGGATTGCAAGCTCTCGAGGTTGTAGGCAGCCCCAATTGATCCTATGTATAATCTATCGTGTACAAGCATTGGAACATTATCTCGGCAAACGAACATCTGCGTAGCAATTTCGCGACTCAGCATAAAAAATTCGGATTATTCTTTCATCAAGAATTCAAGATACTCTTTTTTTTTTTTTTTTTTTTTAACAAAAAGAAAAAAATTTAAATTTAACCCCCCCGCAAATGAATCAACCTACAACAACTATTAAACTTTTGAAATTCGAAATATGGCGACATAATATCTCTGAAATAATCTTCGAACATTGAAGATGAGGAACTCTTAAAATTTGTTTTAAGAAGCGAGACCACA
>Ga0105054_10007412_pt1 | contig 14898 bp, 16 predicted proteins | sample BON02_FD_78091 | JGI IMG/M metagenome (GOLD analysis project Ga0105054, IMG submission 78091) | Freshwater microbial communities from Lake Bonney liftoff mats and glacier meltwater in Antarctica - BON-02 (megahit assembly) | ecosystem: Environmental > Aquatic > Freshwater > Ice > Glacier...
GCGGGAAATCGCGGCCCCCACGCGCCGCCGCTGCGCGGGTCGCTGCCCCCCGAGGGGGCTGATTTCCCTTGGGGCGGCCCGGCGGGAAATCGCGGCCCCCACATGCCGCCGCTGCGCGGGTCGCTTGCTTAGTCGGCCAGCGTCAGTACCACCGGTGCGTGGTCGCTGGGCTGGGGGTTCTTGCGTGGCGTGCGGTCGATGGTGCAGGCTGCGGCTTGGGCTTTGAGGGCGTCACTGATCAGGATGTGGTCGATGCGCATGCCCCGGTTCTTCTGAAAACCGAGCATGCGGTAGTCCCACCAGCTGTAGGTCTTGGGCGGGTGTTCAAACAAGCGGTGCGAATCGGTCAGGCCCAGATCAACCAAGGCCCGCAGGTGGGTGCGTTCCTCGGTTGTGCAGTGAATGGACTCGCGCATGCCATCTGGGTCCCACACGTCGGCATCGTCGAAGGTGATGTTGTAGTCGCCCATCAACACCAGGCGCGGGTGGGCCGCTATTTCCGCGCGCACCCATTCGCGCAGCGCGGACAACCAGCGCATCTTGTAGGCGAACTTGTCGCTGCCCAGCGCCTGCCCGTTCGGAAAGTAGGCGCCGATTACCCGAACACCGGCAAACGTGGCGCACAGCACCCGCGACTGCTCGTCCTCGAATCCCGGGATGTTTTTCACCACATCCACCGCTGGTTTTTTGCTCAGCAGTGCCACACCGTTGTAGGTCTTCTGGCCGAACCACTGCGCCTGGTAGCCGGCTTCACCCAAAGCCAGGGCGGGAAATTTGTCGTCGGTGAGTTTGAGTTCTTGCAGCGCCAGCACATCGACCGGATTGGCACTGAGCCAGTCGATCACCTGCTGCAGACGCACGTTGAGGGAGTTGACGTTCCAGGTAGCGAGTTGCATGGTTCTTTTTATATGTTGGTATTTTTAGAAAAGCGCTGAGTCCGTGATGGCACATCAGAGCAGCTCGGCGAGAACGGGTTTTTCAACCTGACGCCGGTGCCTGTGAAGTCCGCCGCGTTTCGCGTCACCACAGTCAGGTCGTTAACCAACGCGATAGCGGCAATTTGCTTGTCGAGTTCGTGTTCTGGATCTGGTACCCGCAGCCGCCCCCACACCTGCGCAGCCTCTGCATCGAAGGCCAGGATGTTCTCGGCATGGTGACCCAGGATATCGGCCAGCCAACGCTCAAGCATCGCTGCCTGCGCCTCGTCACCGCGATGGCGAATCAGATCAACACCGCGTCGAAGCTCGCCCACGGTCACCACAGACAGGTAGATCGATTCGTTTTGCTCGCAAGCACGCTTGAAAAACTCGATGACACCCGGATTGGCCCTGCCTTGCTTTCGGGCTTCGCTGATGACGTTCGTGTCAATCAAATACACGCGGCGCCTCCCAGGCAGCGTTCAGACGCTCAAAGTCAGCGTCTGTGCCGACGTCGGGCATGGTCGCCAAGATATCGGCAAAGCTTCTTCTGCTTGGGCGCGCCAGCGCTGTGGCCAAGATCTCACGGTGCTCGGCTTCAGCACTTCGGCCATGCGCTCCAGCACGCTCTTTGAGCGCTCGCACAACACTTTCATCGACACCGCGAACCAACAAATCAGCCACCCTGCTCTCCATCAAATTGGACGATAGCAATGATATCTTTTTTCAAAGGGTGGGGCGGCTGGCCGAGAGTTGGTCGATCAGGGACGTTTTTGCTGGGCCACAAGCACAGGAGAAAAAAGCCGCTTGGTGGTCTGTTCAGACGGCGCGCGTGTGGGTGACGAAGGCGTACTGCAGGCCGTTCTGGGCGGTGTGGGCGTCGCGCTGCGTTTCGGCCCACTCGGTGCCCAGCTCGGGGGCGAAGGCGTCGCCTTCGAAGTCTTGGGCGATTTCGGTCACCACCACGCTGCTGGCCAGCGGCAGGGCCAGGGCGTAGATCTGCGCGCCACCAATTACCCAGGCGTCGCTCCCCGCTGGGCACAGATCGCGCGCCGCTTCCAGCGAGTGGGCGACCACCGCGCCTTCGGCGGCCCAGCTGGTATCGCGCGTGACCACGATGTTGGCGCGGCCTGGCAGTGGCCGGAAGCGGGGTGGCAGCGAGTCCCAGGTTTTGCGGCCCATGATGACGGGGCCGCCCAGGGTGGTTCGTTTGAAGTGGGCCAGGTCTTCTGGCAGGTGCCACGGCAGGGCGCCGTCGCAACCGATCACGCCGTTGGCGGCGCGAGCGTAGATCAGGTGCAGTCGGGCGGGAGGTGGGGTGTGTGGTGCATAGTCAGGCATGGCACGATTGTGCCGCGCCTGCCGCGCCTGCCACGCTTGCCATCGGTGGCTCCACCCATCGCCCTGCCCACTCGCGCCCGGCTGGCCACACGCGTTTGCCTGTGCGCGCCACATAAAAAAACAGCCAGCCCGCGCCCAGCAGCAGCGTGCTGGCGCGAAGCATCAGCGGCGTGGTTTCTTGCAGTGAGAGCTTCATCGTTGGCCAGTTCACGCCCCACATGAACATGAACATGAACATGAGCGCAAGCAGGGCCCAGGCCTGTTCGCGGAAGCTCACGTGAGCGCTGTCAGACCGCAACAGGCGCTTTGATGGCTGGGTGGCATTCGTAACCCTGCATCTCAAAATCTTCGTATTGATAGTCGAAGATGGATTCAGGGTGGCGCAAGATGCGCAGGGTGGGGTAGGCAAATGGTGTGCGGCTCAGCTGCAGCGCCACCTGCTCGTGGTGGTTGCGGTAGAGGTGACAGTCGCCACCGGTCCAGATGAAATCGCCCACATCCAGATCGCATTGCTGCGCCACCATGTGGGTCAGCAGCGCATAACTGGCAATATTAAACGGCACGCCCAGGAAAATGTCGGCGCTGCGCTGGTAGAGCTGGCAACTGAGCTTGCCGCGCCCACCGGGTTCGGTGGCCGGCGCTACATAAAACTGAAACAGGGCGTGGCAGGGCATCAGCGCCATTTGGGACAGCTCGGCCACGTTCCAGGCACTGACGATGATGCGGCGCGAATCGGGATTGGTCTTGAGCGTCTGCATCACCTCGGCGATCTGGTCGATGTGGCCGCCACCGGGTGTGGGCCAGCTGCGCCATTGCACGCCGTAAACCGGGCCCAGGCTGCCGTCCTCACGCGCCCACTCGTCCCAGATGGTGCAGCCGCGCTCTTGCAGCCATTTCACATTGCTGTCGCCGCGCAAAAACCAGAGCAGCTCGACGATGATGGCGCGCAGAAACACCTTTTTGGTGGTGACCAGTGGAAAGCCTTCCCTCAAATCGAAGCGCATCTGGTGCCCGAACACACTGGTGGTACCGGTACCGGTGCGGTCCATCTTTTGCACGCCCGTGGTGTGGACGTGGCGCATCAAGTCCTCAAACTGCGAGCGGACCGGACGGGATTGAGTGGACCAATTCATGTTGGGAAATGCGGTTGCGGCCGGCACAGAGCGCGCGCTTACGCGGCGAGCACGCGGCCGGGGTTCATGGTGTTGCGCGGGTCCAGGGCGGTCTTGATGGTGTGCATCAGCGCCAGCGCCACCGGGTCTTTGTGTTTGGGCAAGGTGTCGACCTTGAGGCTGCCCACACCGTGCTCGGCGCTGATCGAGCCGTTGTAGCGCGACACCGCGTCAAACACCAACTGGTTCACCCGGCTCTCCTGCGTGCACAAAAACGCAGCGGCGTCGCTGTGTTCGGGCGCTTGCACGTTGTAGTGCAGGTTGCCGTCGCCCAGGTGGCCAAAGTTCACCAGCCTTATGCCGGGAATTTCGCTTGCCAGCAAAGCGTCGGTCTCGTCGCAGAAGGCGGGGATGCGCGACACCGGGATGCTGATGTCGTGCTTGATGTTCAGGCCTTCCTGGGCCTGTGCCAGCGGAATGCTCTCGCGGATGTGCCACAGGCCACGCGCCTGCGCCAGGCTCTCGGCCACCACCGCGTCGCTCACCAGGCCCTGCTCCAGTGCGGCTTCCAGCAGGCGCTCGAATTGAGCGCGCGCATGATCTTCTGACTCGCTGTCGCTGTTCTCCAGCAACACGCAATACGGACTTTCGCGCCACAGCGGCACGCGCAAGGCCGGGAAATGCTTGTCCACCAGGCCGAGCGCAAACCGACCCATTACCTCAAATCCGGTCAGGCCAGCGCCCAGCTGCTGCTGCGCCAAGCCCAGCAGCGCCACGGCGGCGCTGAGCGAGGGCAGGGCGGCCCAGGCGGTCAGGCGAGCCAGAGGCTGGGGGAACAGCTTGAGTGTGGCGGCGGTGATGATGCCCAGCGTGCCTTCGCTGCCAATGAACAGGTCGCGCAGGTCGTACCCGGTGTTGTCTTTGCGCAGGCCGGTGAGACCATGCCAAATCTCGCCTTGCGCGGTGACCACCTCCAGACCCAGGCACAGATCGCGCGCATTGCCATAGCGCAGCACCTGGGTGCCACCCGCGTTGGTGGCGAGGTTGCCGCCAATGGTGCAACTGCCCTCGGCCGCGAGGCTGAGCGGAAACAGCAAGCCAGCCCGCTCTGCCGCCTGTTGTACCGTCTGGAGCACGCAGCCGGCTTCCACCGTGAGTGTGAGATTGGCGGCATCCAGCGCGCGCACCGCATTCATGCGGGTTAGGCTGAGCAGCACCTGGGTACCGCTGTCATCGGGCACCGAGCCGACCACCAGGCCAGTGTTGCCACCCTGGGGCACGAGACTTGCCCCGGCTGCCACACAGGCCTTCACCACCGCCGCCACCTCGGCGGTGTTGCCCGGGCGCACCACCGCCAGCGCCCGGCCGTGGGCGCGGCCGCGCCAGTCGGTTTCCCAGGCACTGAGGTCGGTCGCCGGGTCGTCGTGGGTCAGCACCTGCGCCTCGCCCACGGCCGCAGAAAGGGTTTGCAGCAAAGTATTGGTCATTTGATGGAAGCTGGTTGAATTGGGTCGGCGGCTGCGCCAATGGCTGCTGCGTGGCGAATTTTGTCCGCCTCCACCGCCTCTGCGCCAGCGGCGCGCAAGCGAATGCGCACATGCATCGCACAAGCCACAAACAGGGCCACACACAGCAACACCTGAATGCCTGCCAGCACCGCTGAAAGCCCGCCATCGCTGGCGGCGCGTGTTGCGCCCTCGGTGAAATAAATCCACACCAGCAGGCTGAGCCAGCGGTAGGTGTACATGCGGTTTTTGAGCAGGCCGGCCAGCGGCAAAGTCAGCGGCAGCACCTTGAGCACCAGCCAGGAGCCACCTGGGCGAAGCGGTGCCAGCCACAGCTCCCAAGCCAGCCCGAGGACGATCAGCCCCAGCAGGCTGCCGACAGCGAGATGGCGGGTCCAGCGCACGTTGCTGCCAGTGAGGGAGACGGTCGGTTGGGGCATGACAGCGTGGCGAGCGGGGCAGGTGGTTCGGGGCGGGCGTGGCTTCTGGGATGATACCGACATGACCTTCAACAAGCGCTGGCAACGGTTTGAAGCCTTGCTACACGCGCTGTGGCGCGACACCCTGAAATTTCCGTGGCGCAATACAGTGCTGACGCTGCGCGAGCGTTTTCACGAAGATCGCCTGGGCGAGACGGCGAGCAGCCTCACTTTCACCACCATGATCTCGCTGGTGCCGCTGTTTACCGTGGCGTTGGCTGTCTTCAGCGCGTTCCCCGTGTTTGCTGTTTTGCAAACGCGGCTGCAAAGCTGGCTGGTGCAGAGTCTGGTGCCCGACAACATTGCCCAGCCGGTGTTGAGTTACCTCAATCAGTTCGCCGCCAAGGCCGGGCAGATGGGCTGGGCGGGCGCTCTGGTCTTGCTTTTCACAGCGCTGGCACTCATTCTCACGATCGACCGCAAACTCAACGACCTTTGGCGCGTGCGCCAGATCCGCCCGCTGACCCAGCGGGTGCTGGTGTACTGGGCGGTGCTGACGCTGGGGCCGCTTTTTTTGGCGAGCAGCCTGTCGGTCACCTCGCATGCGTTGTCGGCCTCCAAAGGCCTTGTGAGCGCCATGCCCGACGCGCTCAAGCTGCTGCTTGACGCGGTGCAGTTCGCGCTTATGACCGCTGGCGTGGCTGCGCTTTACCGCTTCGTGCCCAACACCCGGGTGCGCTGGAGCCATGCGCTGATGGGTGGTTTGTTTGTGGCCGCCGGGCTGGAGCTGGCCAAGAAACTGCTGGCCTTTTACCTCTCGACTGTGCCCACTTACTCGGTGGTCTACGGCACCTTTGCCACCCTGCCGATTCTGCTGATTTGGATTTACCTGGCCTGGGTGATCGTGTTGCTGGGCGCGGTGGTAGCGGCCTATCTTCCCAGCTTGCTGGACGGTATTGCGCGTCGGGGCGATACACCGGGCTGGAATTACCAGCTCGCGCTGGAGCTGGTAGGTCAGCTGGTGCTGGCACGCAGCAGCGAGGAGTCAGGGGTTGACGGGGCGTCGCGCGGCGTGAGTCTGGAGCAGCTGGCCCGCGCGCTGCGGGTCGACGGCTTGCAGCTCGAAGAGCCGCTGCGCGCGCTGCGCGAGCTCGACTGGGCCGGTTGCCTGGACGAAAAAGGCGCGCGTTGGGTCTTGCTGATCGAGCCGGCGCTCACGCCACTGGCGCCACTGGCCAACAGCCTGTTGCTGCGGCGCAGCTTGCAGACCGAGGCGATGTGGGCCTCCAGCGGCTGGAATCGGCTCAGTTTGGAGCAGGCGCTGGCGATGGTGCTGGTGACCGCTGCGGCGGTCGATCCCGACGAGCGCCTTTAGGCCACTGCAAAGGGCGCGCGCAGAAAGCCCCGAAACCGTGCACGGCCGCCCCGCTGGGGCGCCTCGGTGAGGTGGTAGCCGGGAAAGCGCTGCAAAAAACGGCCGATGGCGATGTGGCCTTCGAGCCGCGCCAGGCTAAGCCCCGCACACTGGTGTATGCCGAAGCCAAAGGCCAGGTGTTTGTTGTTTTCGCGCCCAAGGTCAAGCGTGTCGGCGCGGTCGAACTGCGCTGGATCGCGGTTGGCCGCGCCAATGCACAGCGTCACCAGCGCGCCCGCTGGCAAATCCACGCCACCCACCTGCGTGGCCCGGGTGGCGCGCCGGTTGCCCAGCTGGTTGGACGACTCGAAACGCAAAAACTCATCGACCGCGCGCTTCAGCAGTCCTTCGCTGGCCGCCGCATCACCCTGGCAGGCTTGCAGCGATTGCAACAAACTGGCCCGAGCCGCTGCGTGTTCCTGCAGGCAGATGAGGGCGTTGCCAATCAGGTTTGTGGTGGTTTCATGGCCGGCGTTGAGCAAGAAGATGCAGTTTTGCAGCAGCTCCATCTCGTTCAGGCGCTCGTCATCACTGCCTGGCTCGCCCAGAATCAGCTGGGTGAGCACATCGCGCTCCGGATCGCCCAGTGCTTGTCGGCGCTCGGCCACCAAGCCGCGCAGGTAGTCCAGCATCTCAACCACGCTGCGATCGCCGCGTGTCTGCTGAGCCGGTGTCACCATCGGCTCCAGTGCGCCGAGGATGGCCAACGACCAGTCACGCAGCGGGCCCCGCTCGGCAACAGGCACACCGAGCAGGTTGCCGATGATCTCCACCGGAATGGCTGATGCAAGGTCTTCAATCAGATCGCCGCCGCCTTGCCTGTCTATGCGATCGAGCAGGCTGTCGACCAGCACGATCAGGCCTGGTTCCATATTTGCAATGACGCGGCGCGAGAGCGCGCCCATGATCAGCTTGCGCACGCGGGTGTGCAGCGGTGGGTCGTTGAACACCAGGCTGGTGGTGTGGTGCTGGTAAAGCGGCGAACTTGTGCCGTATTTCGGCGCAAATTCCACCTGTTTGTCTGAACTGAAGGTCTGCGCATCACGGTACACGGCTGCCAAATCGGCGTAGCGCGTCAAAAAATAGGAGCCATCGGGCATGCGCCGTACTGGCTCGGCTTGGCGCAGCGCGTCGTAGACCGGGTAGGGGTTGGCCAGGAAGTCTGCGGGCAGGGCGCGCAGGTCAAAGTTGGCGGCGATGGTTTGGGCGCGCTCCACAGCCATGGCGGGCGTGATGGCTTGGGGGGCAATGTATCTGGTCATGGTTTGGTTTGGCAGCGCTGGAGCGCTGAAGCGCAGCCGCAGCGAGACTGTCTCGTTGTTCGTTCTGGATTGTCGGCATTCCAACGCTGTGGAGACAATCGATAACCCGCTACCTTGCCTGAGAACACGAACCGCCGTGTAATGTGGGCCCCGTTTGCCCGTTTGCCCGTTTGCTCGCCTGGCTGCGCCCCCGTGGTGAAAACCATCTCTCTTCATCACCTCTGTTGCGCCATGCCCGTTTTTGTTGCCGACTCTTCCATCGACATCGTTTACCTCTGGGTGGATGGCAGCGACCCCATGTGGCGCGCCAAGCGCCACGCAGCGGCGTTGCGCCTGGGGGCTGCAGAAACCGAGTCCATGGCGCCTTATGGCAATGTGGAAGGGCGCTTTCGGGACAATGGCGAGCTGCGTTACAGCCTGCGAGCGCTGGAACGTTTTTTCCCTGGTCATGGCCATGTGTACCTTGTCACCGACGGCCAAACGCCGCGCTGGCTGCGCTCATCCGACCGCCTGACCGTGGTGAATCACCAGGATCTGCTGCCCGCAAACCGCCTGCCAACTTTCGATTCCGGCAACATCGAGTCCTACATTCACCGCATTCCCGGGCTGTCCGAGCGCTATTTCTACCTCAACGACGACGTCTTTTTTGGCGCTCCCGTGCGACTGGACCACTGGTTTTGGTCGGACGGCTTCTATGCTACCTGGTCGGACGATCCGGCTGTGCAAGCTGGCCCGATGCGGCCCCAAGACAACTCGCTGGAGAACGCCAGCCGCCTGTCAGATCAGTGGCTGAACCGGCTGCCGTCTCTTGCCGAATCCGGCTACCGCCACACGCCGCGCACCTTCGCCCACTCGCCGCGGCCCCTGCTGAAGTCGCTGCTGTTTCGGCTTGAAGACGAGGCACCCGAGCTGTTTGCTCGGGTGCGTTCGGGTGTGTTTCGCACCTGGGACAGCCCGACCCTGGTGTCCGACTTTGTGCTGCGCTGGGCGTTGGCCCATGGGGTGGCCAAGATTCGAGACCAGGCACACCGGTACCTGGCCACGGGGGATGCCGATCCGTCGGGCCCACTCGCTGAGTTGGCGGCGGCAAACGGCGCGCTGGACTTTTTCTGTATCAACGACACCACCGACGACGCGCATGGCCACGACCCCCGCTTGACCCAGGTACAGGCTGCTTTGCAGCGCATGTTTCCCCTTGCCTCGCCGTTTGAGCAACAGCAGCCTGGGGTTGGGCACACCCAGCATCCTGGCGCGCCGCATTCCTGGGCGCACCCGACGCGCCTGGTGGAGAAGCCAGGGCACAGGCCCCAGCCTGAGCCGGCGCGGTAACCCGGCGCGGCAACTCGGCGCAGTAACGCGGCCTTTACGCCTGGCGCGTGTGGCTGGCGCGGTGCCGCAGGGTATTGGGCTGGCGCAGGCTCTCGTGTTTGGTGGTGCGGCCCGCCATGCGCTCGCGCCACATCTTGAAGGAACGCTGCTTCAGGTTGCGCCGCATCAGGGCCACCACGGCCGACTCGTTGAATCCAAACTGGCGTTCGATGGCTTCAAACGGTGTGCGGTCTTCCCACGCCATTTCCACCACGCGAGACACATCGGCTTCGCTCAAGGTGTCATTTTTTGAATTGCTCATGGCTTCAAAAAATCGCGCAGTGCGGCCAACGTGGCGTCGGGCGCTTCGGTCATCTGGTTGTGCCCAACTGTCAAATTGATTACTTGCACCGATTGACCAGCGCTTTTCGCGGCCTGGACCAGCCTTTGCGCGGCCTTGGGCTGCGTCATCTGGTCCTGCGCGCCGAGCAAGAGCAGCACCGGGCAGGTGATGGCCGCGATAGCCTGCTCACCGTTGGCATAGCGGTCGCAAGCCACGAAGCCGCGGTGGAACACATTGACCTCTGGGTTGCTGGCCAACACGCGCCGGCCCAGCGCCATGCCAGCGCCAAACACCCAGGTACCTGGCCCCAGCGCAGAGGGCGGGGCGGCCAGGGTGCTGCGCGAAAACACGTTCACCATGTTGAGTGCTTTCATGGGCTCGTTCAGCGAGGCCTCGATCAGCACGGGCGATACCTTCATCGGGTAAGCGGTGCCCACCAGCACCAGGTGGCTCACGCGTTCCTTGAGCTTCGAGGCCGCTTCCAGCGCAATCAGAGAACCCCAGCTGTGGCCCACCAGCGCTGCTCTCTGCACGTTCGCCGCGTCAAGAAGATCGCCGATGAAGTCAGCCGCTGATTCCACCGATTCGGGCGCTTCGCCTGCGCTTTTGCAGTGGCCGGGCAGATCGACCGCCACCACGTTCCAGCCATGGTGAGCAAAATAGCGGCTTTGCAGGATCCACACGCTGTGGTCGTTCAGCACACCGTGGATGAAGACCACCGTGGGCTGGGCGGGGTTGATGGCCTTGCCGCCGGTGTAGCAATAGGTTGAGGCGCCATTGACTTGGAGGTACATGGTTAGGACTCCCGCCGGGTCGTCCCAAGGGCGGCCTGCGCCCACCTGGGGGGCAGCGAATACACGAAGTGATGAGCGTGGGGCTTCATATTTAACCTGTTGCTTTCTCGGCGGCTTTCAAGGCGCGTTTCAAATCGTCGATCAGGTCCTCGGCTTGCTCCAGCCCGATGGACAGGCGGATCGTGCCCGGGCCGATGCCGCCGGCAGTCAGCGCCTCGTCGGTCATGCGGAAATGGGTCGTGCTGGCGGGGTGGATCACCAGCGAGCGGCAGTCGCCCACGTTGGCCAGGTGGCTGAAAATTTTGAGCGCTTCAATAAAGGCCTTGCCCTGCTCGCGCGAGCCCTTGATGTCGAAGCTGAACACCGCCCCCGCGCCTCTGGCCCCGAAGCGCAGCAGTTTGTTGGCCAGCCTGTGGCTTGGATGCGATTCGAGCAGCGGGTGGCCGACCCGGCTCACCAGGGGGTGGCTGGCCAGGAACTGCACCACCCGCTCGGTATTGGCCATGTGGCGGTCCATCCGAAGCGACAGCGTCTCGATACCTTGCAAGATCAGCCAGGCGCTGTGCGGGCTTAGGCAGGCGCCGAAATCGCGCAGTCCCTCGCGCCGCGCGCGGAGCAGGAAGGCACCGACCGTGCTCTCTTCGCTGAACACCATGTTGTGAAAACCGCCATAAGCCTCGGTGAGTTCGGGAAATTTGCCCGACTTTTCCCAGTCAAATCCGCCGCTGTCCACCAACACACCGCCAATGACGGTGCCGTGGCCGCTCAGAAACTTGGTGGCCGAGTGGTAGATGATGTCGGCGCCGTGCTCGAACGGTTTGATCAGGTAGGGCGTGGTGAGGGTGGAGTCCACCAGCAGCGGCACGCCGGCTTCGTGCGCGATCTGGGCCACGGTTGGGATGTCCAGCACGTCCAGGCCCGGGTTGCCCACAGTCTCCCCGAAAAACAGCTTGGTGTTGGGGCGCACCGCAGACTTCCAGCCGTCGATGTCGCCCGGTTTCACGAAGGTGGTCTCAATACCAAAGCGGCGCAGCGTGTAGTGCAGCAGGTTCTGGCTGCCACCGTAGAGCGCGGTGCTGGCGACGATGTGCGAGCCGGCGCCCATAAGCGTGGCCACAGCCAGGTGCAGTGCCGCCTGGCCGCTGGCGGTGGCGATGGCGCCGATACCGCCTTCGAGCGCGGCCATGCGCTGCTCGAACACCGCGTTGGTCGGGTTGCTGATGCGGCTGTAGACGTGGCCAGCGCGCTCCAGGTTGAACAGCGCAGCAGCGTGGTCGCTGGACTCGAAAACAAACGAGGTGGTGAGGTGGATCGGTACCGCGCGCGCGCCAGTGGCGTCGGGCGCAAAACCGGCGTGCAGCGCGAGGGTGTCGAAGCCTGGATCGGCGTAACCGGGCATGGGTTTTTTCTCCTGGGTTTCACGTGGCGCGGTCATCTGCAAGCGGCAGTGAACGGCGTCGGATGGTCGAAGATTGTGGGCTATATTGGTGTTGTGAATGGCCCACCGGGCGAGACCCCAAAAATTGAGGAGAACAGCCGTGCGAGTCAGCGACATCCTGCGTGTGAAAGGCGGCACGCTGTACACCTGCCACCCCAACGATCCGTTGACGCAAGCGGTCAGCACCATGGCCGAGTTCGACATCGGCTCGCTAGCGGTGATGGAACACGGCGATCTGGTTGGCATGCTCACCTTTCGCGAGCTGATTCACACCCTGGCCAGCGGCGGCGGCACGGTGGGCAACAAAGCGGTGCGCGCTGTGATGGACGATCACCCGATCAGCTGCACCCCCGCGACCGAGCTGGAGCAGGTACGCCCCCTCATGCTGGAGCGCCACACGCGCTACATGCCGGTGATGGACAACCGCATGCTGATGGGCGTGGTGAGCTTCTATGACGTGGCGCGCGCGGTGGTGGACAGCCAGAATTTCGAGAACAAGATGCTCAAGGCCTATATCCGCGACTGGCCAGGAGAAGAGGGTGAGATGAACAACAAGGGCGAGCCCAAACAGCCTTGAGCGCTGGTGCCTCTTGGTACGCCCCGCACCCAGGGCGTTTCTTTTTTGGGCAAACTTCTTATGCGCTCGGAGATAATCGAGGCTCTATGAGCGGCAACACCTTCGGCACCCTGTTTTGCGTCACCAACTTCGGTGAATCCCACGGCCCAGCCATCGGCTGCGTGATCGACGGCTGCCCGCCCGGCATGGCGCTGGGCGAGGCGGATATTCAGGCCGACCTTGACCGCCGCCGCCCCGGCACCAGCAAGTTCGTGACCCAGCGCAACGAGCCCGATGCGGTGGAAATCCTGAGCGGGGTCTACGAGGGCAAAACCACCGGCACGCCGATCGCCCTGCTGATTCGCAACACCGACCAGCGCAGCAATGACTACGGCAACATCGTTCAGACCTTCAGGCCTGGCCATGCCGACTACACCTACCTGCAAAAATATGGCATTCGCGACCCGCGCGGTGGCGGTCGTAGCTCGGCGCGGCTGACCGCGCCCACGGTGGCCGCCGGTGCGGTGGCGAAGAAGTGGTTAAAGGAAAAGTTTGGCACCACGTTTCACGCCTGTATGACGCAGATCGGAGACGAGGTGATTCCGTTCGAATGCTGGGAGCATGTGCCGAACAACCCGTTTTTTGCCCCGGTGGCCGATGTCTCGGCGCTGGAGACCTACATGCAGGCGCTGCGTAAAAGCGGCGATTCCTGCGGCGCGCGCCTGCGCGTGGTGGCCAAAAACATGCCGGTTGGCTTGGGCCAGCCGCTCTACGACAAGCTCGACGCCGATATCGCTTTCGCTGTGATGGGCCTGAACGCGGTCAAGGGCGTGGAGATAGGCGCCGGTTTTGCCAGCGTGACCCAGCGTGGCAGCAGCCACGGCGATTCGCTCACGCCGGCAGGTTTCGAGAGCAACAACGCCGGTGGTGTGCTGGGCGGCATCAGCACCGGGCAAGACCTCGACGTGTCGATTGCCATCAAGCCCACCAGCTCCATTCTGATCCCGCGCGCCTCCATCGACACAGCAGGCCAGCCCACCGAGCTCATCACCAAGGGCCGGCACGACCCCTGCGTCGGCATTCGCGCCGCGCCCATCATCGAAGCGCTGCTGGCGTTGGTGGTGATGGACCACGCGCTGCGCCACCGCGCGCAGTGTGGCGATGTGGCGCCGCCGCTGGCACCGATTGCCGGCGCCTTGCCACAGGGCCGGTCCTGATTTCCGTCGCGCTGCGCCGCTTGATGCGGTGCGGCGTTACATACCGCGAGCGATGCTTGCCCCATAAAGAGACATGCACCATGCCCACCATCCGCGTCGAAATGTTTGAGGGCCGCACACCCGAGCAAAAACAGGCTTTCGTCAAGGCGATCACCGAAGCCACGGTGAGCACCCTGGGCGGTTCGCCCGATATGGTCAACGTGGTGATGTTTGATGTCAGCAGGTCCGACTGGGCCACCGGTGGCGTCTTGTGGAGCGACCCGAGCCGACAGAAGCCCGTGTGAGCCACGACGCGCCGCCTTTCCCCAAAGACAAGCCGACGGCGGGGGGGTCTTTGAGCCAACAGCGGGGCCTGTTGCCGTTTGCTGCGCTCTCGGCCAGCTACTTCGCCCACATCGGCTTCTTCAACCCGTACCTGCCGCTGTGGCTCAAAGACCTCGGCTTCGGTCTGATCGCCATCGCTGTGTTGACCTCGGTGCAGTCGGCCACGCGCTTGTTTGCGCCCTACGCCTGGGGCACGCTGTCGGACCGCACAGGCGAGCGGGTCAAGCTGCTGCGCTATGGCGCCACGGTGGCATTGCTGGTGTCGTTCGCGTTGTGGTTTCCACTGGGCGGTGTGGCGCTGTTTGTCGTGCTGCTGCTCATGTTCACACACACCAGCGCGATGATGCCGATGAGTGAAGCGGCACTGGCGCACCTGGTGAGCCAGGGTGGTGCGTTCGACGCCAAACGTTATGGCCGCGTGCGGCTGTGGGGCTCGACGGGATTTCTGGTGACGGTGGTGGCGGCGGGTTGGTGGTTTGAGCGTTTCGGACTGGGCCATTTCCCGGCCTGGACGCTGCTCACCCTGCTGGCGGTGGTGGTGAGCGTGTGGCTGCTGCCCGATGTCAAAGAGACACCACACCCCGACGAGCGTCACCCCAACATCGGGCCGGTGTTGCGCCAGCCACCGGTGCGCTGGTTTTTTACATCGGTGTTTTTTCATGTGCTCTCGCACGTCTTTATTTACGTCTTTCTCTCGCTCTACCTGGATTCGCTGGGCTACAGCAAGACGGTGATCGGGCTGCTGTGGGCGGTGTCGGTGGTGATCGAGATCGGCTGGTTCTACAGCCAGGGCCGCTGGCTGCCACGCTTTTCGCTAACGGGTTGGCTGGTGCTGGCGTCTGCGCTGATGGTGCTGCGCATGGGGCTCACCGCCGGCCTGCCGCTGGTATGGCCGGTGCTGCTGTTTGCCCAGGCCTTACACGCCATCACCTTTGCCGCGCACCACAC
>Ga0105054_10007423_pt1 | contig 14883 bp, 11 predicted proteins | sample BON02_FD_78091 | JGI IMG/M metagenome (GOLD analysis project Ga0105054, IMG submission 78091) | Freshwater microbial communities from Lake Bonney liftoff mats and glacier meltwater in Antarctica - BON-02 (megahit assembly) | ecosystem: Environmental > Aquatic > Freshwater > Ice > Glacier...
ATTTCCCCTCGATGGTTTCATCCTTGTCCTTCTTCACCTTGATCGTCTGCTTGCCCGCGGCAACCGTAAAGGCATGATCGCCCGTCTTGACAGTCTCGGTCAGGTTGCGGTGGACGGTCAGGGTCATGTCGCCCTTGTCCTTGTGCTCAAGCCCGACGGTGATTTCGGCGTCGTTCTTGACGATCTGCCTGTAGTCCCGCTCGGCCTGAAAGCGCACAAGTTCGGCGTCCTTCTTGTCCTCCATCATCAGTTCGTTGAAGCCACCGCCGCCCTTGGTGCTGTTGGTCTTTACCCCGCTCTGGGTCTTGTTGGCGTCCAGCGCCCAGGGCGGCATCGTGTCGGCGTTGTAGAGCATGCCGATCACCAGCGGGCGGTCGGGATTGCCTTCCTCGAACTGCACGACAACCTCTTGCCCGATGCGCGGCACGGCCATCATGCCCCAGCCCTTGCCACTCCAGGGCATCATGCAGCGCACCCAGCACGATGTCGCCTCGTCGCCCTGCCCGACTCTGTCCCAGTGAAACTGCACCTTGATACGGCCATATTTGTCGGTGTGGATTTCCTCGCCCCTGGGCCCGGTGACGATGGCGGTGTGCACACCCGCGATCTCGGGCCAGGGGGTCACGAGAGGCGCGCGGTACTGCACATCGTCGGGAATCGCGTCGAACAGCACGCGATAGCCGTCATCGCCCGCCGTATCCCCGCCGTACTCGGCACCGATCGGCACACCCCTGCCCACGGGCGGCCTGTCGACGTCGCGGCAGCGCATCACATGGGTGGCGCGGGTGATCAGCCAGCTGCGGTTTTCGCTGTGGCGCGGGTGATCTGCCATCTCAAAGGTTTCGCCCACCCCGAGGTTGGCAGTGTTGGCAGCGCCGTGGACCGTGTGATGTCGCACCGCCTCGGCCTCCATCCGCACCCGGGCGCGCGCCTCGCCCTCGTCGGTGGTGCGGAACCGGCCGGGATAGATATAAGCCTCGAAATCGTTGCCGGAATGGGTGCCTTTCTCGATGCTGTTGGAGGCATGGAGATGGGCGGCTGGCTTTTCGAAATCGTAATCGTACAGCGTGATCTTGCCGGTGGTCGCGCCAAGGCCGGTCTGCCAGGAAAACACATGGCCCCCGGCGCGGTGCCCCGTCTCGTCCAGCCCGCGAAAGGGCATCGGATTGCCCCACTGGATCGACGGATGGGCGCCGGGGCTGTCGACCAGCCGCATCTTTTCGACATCGTTCTCGATGGCGAAGAAGAAATAGATGCCCTCTTCCTCGAACAGACGACACAGGAAATCCAGATCCGTCTCGCGGTACTGGATCGTATAGCCACGCGCCGGGTATTCGCCCGACACCTGGTTGTCGACGTCGCCCCAGAAGCCGTAGGTCTGCAAGATCTCGCGGGCGATGTCGATCACCGTCATCTCCTGGAACACCCGGTTTTCCCGCGACCGTCCCAGGAACCACAACGAGGGGCGCAGCACCGCGCGATAATGCGCCACGCCCGTGGGGTTGCCGAGGTATTCGATCGAAACGCAGGTCCCGGGAAAGGCGCGTGGGGCGTCGCCGCCATTGCGCCCCTCGATCACCCGCAGCTTCTGGCCCAGCAGGCCTGACAGGTCGATCTCGCGGTCGGTGCAGACGAATTCGAGGGTGGTTTCGCTGAGCAGGTTCATCCCCTCCTCGACCCGCGCGCCGATCAGGTAAAGTGGATAGTCGAAATCGCCCTCCATGCGGAAGGCGAAGTTCGCGGGATCAACGGGTCCGGCCATGGTGTGTCCTGACTTTCATCGGCGGGGGCGGCAGGGCACCCTGGCCCTGCCCTGCACCCTATTCAAAACGATAGGCAAATTCGCCGTTCTCGACAATGATTTCCACCTTTTCCACGCTTTGCCCCTGCATCATGCGGTTGAGGAATTCTGCCGAAATGTCGGGCAGCATGGTGTTGGTGACGATGGCATCGATCATCCGCCCGCCCGATTCGATCTCCTGACACCGCTCGACGATCAGGTTCACCACATCGTCGGTATAGCTGAACGGGACATTATGCGCCGCCGTCACCCGCTTCTTGATGCGGTCCAGTTGCAGGCGGGTGATCTTGCCGATCATGTCGGGGCTGAGCGGGTAGTACGGGATCGTCACCAGACGGCCCAGCAGGGCGGCGGGGAATATTTTCAGCAGCGGATCGCGCAGCGCCTTGGCGATGCCTTCGGGTTCGGGCATGAGATCAGGGTCGCTGCACATGTCCATGATCATGTCGCTGCCCGCATTGCTGGTCAGCAGGATCAGGGTGTTCTTGAAATCGATCACGCGGCCCTCGCCGTCTTCCATCACGCCCTTGTCGAACACCTGAAAGAACACCTCGTGCACGTCGGGGTGGGCCTTTTCCACCTCGTCCAGCAGGACGACAGAATAGGGTTTGCGGCGGACCGCCTCGGTCAGAACGCCACCCTCGCCGTAGCCGACGTAACCCGGGGGCGCGCCTTTCAGGCTGCTCACGGTGTGGGCCTCCTGATACTCGGACATGTTGATGGTGATGACATTCTGTTCGCCGCCATACATCACCTCGGCCAGCGCCAGCGCGGTTTCCGTCTTGCCGACACCGCTGGTGCCCGCCAGCAGGAACACGCCGATGGGTTTGTTGGGGTTATCAAGGCCCGCTCGGCTGGTCTGGATGCGCTTGGCGATCATCTTCATCGCGTGGTCCTGGCCTATGACGCGCTTGGCCAGGTATTCGTCGAGGTGCAGCACCGTCTCAATCTCGTCCCTGACCATCCGGCCCACGGGAATCCCGGTCCAGTCGCCCACGACGCTGGCCACAGCCTGGGCATCGACGATGGGCAGGATCAGGGGGCTTTCGCCCTGTAGCGCGGTCAGATCGGCGTTGCGGGACTTGAGTTGCGCCAGCATGTCGGCGCGGGCGGTATCGTCCAGCGGGCTGGCGGCATCCGTTGCGGCCTCGACCGCCGCGCCGCCCTCGCGCAGCTTGGCGCGCAGATCGAGGATTTCGGCGACGATGGCCTTTTCCGCCACCCATTTGCCATCCAGATCGGCCAGCCGCGCCTGTTCGGATGCCTTCATCTCGCCGATCACCATCTTGCGGTCGCTGGCATCGTATCCGGCGGTTTCATCGCGCCCGATGATTTCAAGTTCGGTGTCCAGCGCCTCGATCCGGCGCCTTGCGTCGTCGACCTGTGCCGGCACCGCATGTTGCGACACGGCCACCCGGGCGCAGGCGGTATCGAGCACCGACACCGATTTGTCGGGCAGCTGGCGCGCCGGGATGTACCGCGCCGACAGTTGCACCGCCGCCTCGATGCCTTCGTCCAGCACCTGCACCTTGTGGTGGTTTTCCAGCATCGACGCGATGCCGCGCATCATCATGATGGCCTTGTCGACGCTGGGTTCTTCCACCGCGACAACCTGAAAGCGCCGGCTCAGGGCGGGATCCTTCTCGATATGTTTCTTGTACTCGGCCCATGTGGTGGCGCCGATGGTTCTTAGGGTGCCCCGCGCCAGGGCCGGTTTCAGCAGATTGGCCGCATCGCCGGTGCCCGCAGCCCCCCCCGCCCCGACCAGGGTGTGGGTTTCGTCGATGAACATGATGACCGGAGTCGTGGATGCCTGCACCTCGTCGATCACGCCGCGCAGCCGGTTCTCGAACTCGCCCTTCATGCTGGCACCGGCCTGCAACAGCCCCACATCCAGCGCCAACAGGCGCGCGTCCTTCAACGCCGGGGGCACGTCGCCCCGGGCGATGCGCAGGGCAAAACCCTCGACCACGGCGGTCTTGCCCACCCCCGCCTCGCCCGTCAGGATCGGGTTGTTCTGGCGGCGGCGCATCAGCACGTCGACGATCTGGCGGATTTCCTCGTCACGCCCCACGATCGGGTCGATCTTGCCGTCGCGCGCCTGTTGGGTCAGGTCGGTGCAGAACTGTTTCAGCGCCTCTTCCTTGCCCATGGCCGCTGGCGAACGCGCGCCCGATGCCTCGCCCGGTTCCATGCCGCCCCCCGTCGTGCTGCCGTCTTGCGGCGACAGGCGGTCTTCGGGCGATCCATCGGTGATGTGGTGAAAGTCCTCGGTCAGATCGTCGGCCTTGATCTTGCCGAACTCGCCCGAGATGCTCAGCAACACGCCACGCAGACCCGGGGTTTTCAGCAGGCCCAGGATCAGATGGCCGGTGCGCACCTGATTTGAGGAGTACAGCAAAGAGCCGAACACCCAGGCCCGCTCCATCGCTTCCTCAAGATGCGCCGACAGGTCGGAAATGCTGGTGGCGCCGCGCGGCAACTTGTCCAGCGCCTTCTGCATATCCGACGCAATCCGCCCCGGGTCCAGATCGTAATGCTTGATGATGCGCAGGATGTCGTTGTCCTGGCCCTGCAATATCTGGGCAAGCCAGTGCACCACCTCGACGTATGGGTTGCCGCGCATCTTGCAGAACACCGTGGCGCCCTCGACCGCCTGATACCCCACCTTGTTCAGCTTGCCGAACAGTGCAACCCGGCTGATTTCCGTCATGTCGTCATCCCCCGTTGTGGCCCTTCGGCCCTCTGTTGTTCGCGCAGCGGTTCGAGATACAGATCATCGCCGTCCCGCCCCGCCGCCCGCGTTCCGATCCATGTCGTCTGACCCAGCCGGGTGTCGCCGCCCAGTCGGGCGCGCGGCACATCGCCGGCCCGCAGCACAAGGTTCACATCCCAGTCCAGCGCATCGCCGACATAGCCGCGCACGATGGCCACCAGCCGCGCCAGGGCATCGCCGCCGGGCAGCAGCGCCTCGTACTCGGTGCGCGACAGGGGGCCGATGTGCAGGCGGAACTTGGCGCTGCGCGACCAGACCCGGTCGCCGATGCTGGTGTCCACGCCCAGAGTGCCACCGGTTCCCAGTTGCCAGCGGTCATCGGGTTCCAGCGGCAGCCACGAACCGATGAACTGGCCGACCCGCACCGGGGCGGCAAAGAACGCCGAAACCATGGCCCCCAGCCCCGCCGCATTGCGCGGGCCGCGCGCGAGGTGGCCGGTGAAGAACCGCTTGGCCATGTCCGGCATCGCGTCGCGGTCCTGGAACGCCGCGCCGTGCATGCCCGACAGCGCCGCCACCTTGCGGGCCATCCGCCCGCGCGCACCGCGGTCGAGATCAGCAGCGGGCTGGCCAGTGGCCCAGGCGCGATAGAGCAGTGACATGATCCGGTGGGTCAGCATGTCGGCAAAGGCCACGAAGGTGGCATCGCGGTGGTTGCGCTGGCGTTCGCGGGCATATTCGGTCAGGTGCGGCGGCAGCGGGCCGTGGGGGCCGAACAACCCGAAGAACAGGTTGGTCAACCGGCCCGGACCAGTGCCATCCGGCCCACGCACGGCGGTGATCGTCGTGCGGGCATAGGCCATTGACGGCTCCTGCCCCAGGCGCATCCGGTCCTGGGCCGCGCGGCGGCTTTGCCCCAGACGCGGGGCATCGGGGAACGCCGCCTCGATCACGCGCAGGGCGTGGAAGATATGATGCCGGTTGGGCTGATCGATCAGGCGCTCGAAATGGCCTAGAGGATCGCGCCCAGGCCTTTCTCGGGGCGCCATCGGGCCACCTCTCCGCGTTGGGGGGTTTTCAGAACCGTTTCGGTGAAGGAATTGAGCGAGACGTAATTGGCGAAGAACCGTTGCAGCACGGTGGCCAGAAGCAACGGCCCCGAGCCCTCGAAGTAATCCTCGTCGCAGGTGATGGCGATTTCCAGACCCCTGACGGCGGTGGACAACATTCCGTCCGACATCCGCCGCACGATGGGACGGCTTTCCACCCGGGTGATGCCCTCAAGCTGCTTTTGCACCGCCCGGTCGCCGGCGGGGGCGTAGAGGCCGATCAGCTCGCGCAGCGCCTCGGCGCCGGTGCCGGTTTCGGTGTCGACCAGCGACAGATAGTTCAGCGACAGGTTCGAGATCAGCCGCCACGCGCTTTCGCCCTGGGCCAGGGTGGGGCGGGGACGCGTCGGGGGCACGGGCGTGGTGATCCTGGCCACCGGGCCGCCACCCGGCAGATGGAACACGCCACTGCCCCCGGTGGGCAGCAGCATCGGCAGATCGCGGTTCGAGACCATGGCGCGCACCGCCAGCTGGCCAAGGCCCGCAGGCCAGGGGGCATTGGCCATATCGACCAGGGTGACATACATCTCGGAGCCGAGATAGTTGGTCCGCGTGCCCCTCAACCGCTCGCGTTCGGTGCGCTGGCGCATCTTGCGCGACTGGCTGTAGAAGGCGGTGGCACCGCCGCTGGCGGCGGTGAACTCATCGGCGGAATAAAACGGGCGGAACGCCAGATCGTTGGCCCCTGCGCCGCTGATGCCCGTGACCGACACAAGACCGAACACCTCGTAATCCAGGGGCGCGGTGCGGTCGACGACAACATGCTGCTCGCTGTCTGTGGGGGTGATCGGCACCCGGTCGCAGCGCCGCTCGAACAGATTGATCGCAGGCACGCAGTGCAGGCGGAACGCGTCCGGTGTGACGTTGGCGGCGATGTCGGCATTGCCGTTGCGCAACAGGATGTAGAGGTCGATCTCGTTGCCGTCGCACCGCGTCATCGCCGGGGCCAGCCCGCAGATGTCGGCGAAATAGAATCGGTCGGGCAGCGCGAAATATTCCTGCAACAGGCGATAGGCATCCAGCGACTGGCGCGGCACCGGCAACAGGGCGTCGGTGCGATCAAGCCCGCGCTGCACGATCCCGCCCTTCAGGGGCATCACCCAGTCAGCCCGCCGGTCGGTGCCCCGGGCCACGACACCCGAGCAATCGCCGCACAACAGGTCGTGCAACTTCCAGCCCGTGTTGCCATTGCCCCCCACGAACAACGTCAGGCGGTCCAGCGGCAGTTCGTCCAGCGGTGCGCCGCCATGGCGCTTGATACGCAGCCGGATCGCCGCACGCGCCTCAAGCCCGCCGACAACCCCCGCAGCCACCAGTTCGCCGCGCCCGTCGATGTATTCGGCCTCGGCAATGGCGACGGGCCACAGGGTCAGGTCATGGGCGGTGGAGAACACGCAGGCGGTCTGCGTACCCTCGGCAGAAATCGAGCGCAGGGCAGTGCCGCGCGGCAGGGGCGCGCCCTCGGCCAGGGCGGCGTTGGCGACATCGGGGGTCAGTTCGGCAATCATCATCGACGGGGTCGGCGCCATCAGATGCGGATAGACGATGTCCAGCAGATGGTTGGTGAAGGCCGGGTATTGCAGTTCCAGTTCCAGTTGCACCCGCGCGGTAAGGAAGGCGCAGCCCTCCAGCAGGCGTTCGATATAGGGGTCCAGCACCTCGGTGCCGTCCATGCCCAGACGCCCGGCCACCTTGGGATAGCTGGCGGCGAATTCGCCGCCCATCTCGCGCAGGAAGGTCAGTTCGGTTTCGTAGTGGCGCAGCAGGCGGGTGTCCATGGCGGCTATTTCACCTCGTCCAGGGCGACTTCGCCGGTGGTGATGTCGACCTCGGATCGCAGATAAAGCTGAAGTGGCAGGGGTTCCGCCCACATGTCGGCGACGATATCGAACACGATCACCGACTGGCGGCCCTGTTCGGCTTTGCGCAGCACCACATCCAGCGTGCCCTCGTTGATGCGCGGTTCGAAGCGGCGGATCGCGGCGTGCATCGATTTGCGGATCTCGATCGCCCGCGCCTCGCCGCTGAACATGCCCGACACCTCGCGCACGCCAAAGTTGACGACCGAATCACGCACATTGGGAAAGCGGGTGGCGTCGATCTCGGTGTCCAGGTTGTTGGCGTTCAGCAGCCAGCCCAGATCGCGGCGGATGATGTGACGCAGGCGGTTGATGTCGATCACCCGGGAATCGCGGCTTTCGCCGCGCTTTTCAGGTTCCAGATCGGTCAGACGGTCCAGAAGCGACGGCTGCAACCGCTCGGTGATGTTCCTATCCGCCAACGGCCCCTGCCCCGGCGGGTTGTTCCGCCATGGTCAGCGTGCGCAGATCCATCAGCGCCACATCGCCCTGATCGGTGGTCAGCAGCCGCTGGCCGGTGCCCACCCAGGTGTCGGCGCCCACATCGGCCCAATGGGTGGCGCGCGAAAGTTTCGCGGCGTCGTCGCCGGTGGCGCCCGTGTTGACATAACGGGTGGGGATCAGCGCGACGGTATCGCCGCCGTTGTGAAAGGTGACATGGGCCGCCGACCAGACGCTGTCGCGCAGATCGGTCGGTTCCTCGACGGTCAGCTTGGCGATGGCGGCGAAGGGCATCCAGTAATAGCGCCCCTTGAGGATGATCTCCAGAACCGGACCCAGGCGCATGTCGGCATCGGCGATCCAGTCGAAGGGTTGTTCGTTGATCGTGCCCGCGCAGGGCGGGGCCATGTCGAAGGCGCGGGCGCGCAGATCGGCGGCGCGCTGGGGTTGGCCCTGGGCCAGCGCCTTGAGCGCCTGACCCAGCAGCGCCAGCCATTCACCCGGTTCGCCAAAGATCAGCGGGTCTTTTTCACCGGCGAACACCTTTTCGCGAAACACCTCGCAGATGATCGCCTCGCGGTAGGTTTGCGCCATGGGCAGCGCCAGCGCGTCAAGCTCGGCGCACAGTTTCACCTGGGTGATCGCGCGTTTCCAGTCGCCCAGAACGCACAGCAACTGGAACAGGAAGATCCGCAGCTTTGCATCGCCCGGATTGGCGCGCACCTGACCCTGAAGCGCCGACAGCGCGCCTTGCAGATCGCCGGCCTTGAGATGGGCTGTGGCATCGGTTTCCAAATCGGATCTCCCGGGGGGTGGGTTGCAACGGGTTGACCGCCGCCGCAGGTGATGCGGCGGCGGCCGGAACCTCGATCAGGACAGGTCTTTGTTCTCGCGGATGTCGTAGCCGAACTTGATGTCGGCCCCGACGGCGCCCTTGGCATCCTGCGGCTTGTAGATCGTTTCAAGCTTCGAGAAGTTCAGGGAAAAGTTGCAGGTCAGGCGATCTTCACCGCCGCTGCCGCCGGTGGAAACCGAAGTGATCAGGACATCGGTCATCTTGTAGTTGATATACTCCAACTGCGAGCCGCCCGCCTTGCGCACCACAAGTTCGGCGTCTTTGAAATGATTGCCGGTGGCCGCGCCCTGCATCAGCTTCGGCGTCGCCTTGTCATAATATGAGGTGCAGGACACATCCTGATAGCTGGCTTTGCCAGCCCCGCCGCCGCCGCCCATGTGCATCGTGCCAGGTTGGCTGATGCCAAAAGACCAGGCCAGGATATCGATCCAGCCCTTGTGCTTGTCGTCCTCGGATTCGCCGTCGCAACCGGCGATCTTCAGATACATGTCTACAGCCATTGTAATTCTCCTTCGGTATTGGGGCGGGCACCATGCCGGCCGTTAAATGGATGTGCGGCCCGGACGCCGGATCGCACGGTCGTCAATCAGGCTTTCTCGGTCGGCAGCTTGGAAACGAGACGCAGGGACACGGACAACCCTTCAAGCTGGTAATGCGGACGCAAAAAGAACTTCGACTGATAATAGCCCGGATTTCCCTCGACCTCTTCGACAACCACCTCGGCAGCGGCCAGCGGCTTTTGGGCCTTGGTGCGCTCGGTCGAAGTGTCGGGGCTGCCGTCGACGTATTGCAGGATCCACTTGTTCAGCCATCTCTCCATGTCGTCGCGCGATTTGAACGACCCGATCTTGTCACGCACCATCTGTTTCAGATAGTGGGCGAACCGGCAGGTGGCGAACAGATAGGGCAGCCGCGCCGCCAGATTGGCGTTGGCCGTCGCATCCGGGTCGTCGTATTCGGCCGGATTGTGCAGCGACTGGGCGCCGATGAAGGTGGCCATGTCGGTGTTCTTGCGGTGGATCAGCGGCATCATCCCCAGTTTCGCCAGTTCCGCCTCGCGCCGGTCGGAAATGCCGATTTCGGTGGGGCATTTCATGTCGATGCCGCCATCGTCGGTGGGGAAGGTGTGGGTGGGCAGGTTTTCCACCGTGCCACCCGATTCCACACCGCGAATCCGCGAACACCAGCCGTATTCCTTGAAGCTGCGGTTGATGTTCGTGGCCATGCCATAGGCGGCGTTGACCCAGGCGAACTTGTCCGAATCCGCCTGGCCGGTGTCTTCCTCGAACGCGAATTCCTCGACCGGGTTGGTCTTGGCGCCATAGGGCGTGCGGCCGAGGAACCGGGGCATGGTCAGGCCCAGATACTTGGAATCCTCGCTGTCGCGCAGCGATTTCCAGGCGGCGTAATCCGGCGTGCTCATTACCTTGGCCAGATCGCGGGGGTTGGCCAGTTCCTGCCAGGATTCAAAGTTCATCAGCGACGGATCGGCGCCGGTGATGAACGGCGCGTGACAGGCGGCGGCCACCTTGGCCATTTCGCCCAGCAGTTCGACATCGGGGGCGGCATGGCTGAAGTGGTAATCACCCACGAGGCAGCCATAGGGCTGACCGCCGAACTGGCCGAATTCCTCTTCGTACAGCTTCTTGAAGATCGGCGACTGATCCCAGGCCGCACCCTTGAACTTTTTCAGGGTCTTGTGCAGATCCTTCTTGGAAATGTTCATCACCCGGATCTTGAGCATCTCGTCGGTTTCGGTGTTGTTCACCAGGTGATGCAGACCGCGCCAGGCCGATTCGAGCTGCTGATACTCGGCGTGGTGGATGATTTCGTTGACCTGCGCGCTCAGCTTCTTGTCGATTTCGGCGATCATCGCCTCAAGGCTGTGCAGCACATCGTCGGAAATCAGGCTGGCATTCTCCAGCGCCTGACCGGCCAGCGTCTGCACCGCCTTTTCGACGGCGGATTTGGCGCTGTCGCTGCGCGGCTTGAAACTCTTGTTCAGAAGGGACGCGAAATCGCTGTCTGCGGTTTCGGTGGCACCTTCGGCGGCGGCGGATTGGGTTGCTTCTTCGGCCATGTCGGCGCCTCCTTATTCCTTGGGCTCGTCGCCGGCGGGTGCCGGGGCGGCCGCAAGCGATTTCAGCAATTCGGGGTTGTTCATCGTCGCAGAGATCAGTTCTTCTGCGTCGGGCTTGCCATCCATATAGCTCATCAGGTTGCTCAGTTCCTTACGGGCCTCCAGCAGCTTGCGCAGCGGTTCGACCTGGCGTGCGATGGCGGCGGGCGAGAAATCGTCCATCGATTCAAAGGTCACATCGACCGAAAGATTGCCCTCGCCGGTCAGGGTGTTGGGCACGCTGAACGCCGCGCGAGGTTTCATCGCCTTCATCCGGCTGTCGAAATTGTCGACATCGATTTCCAGGAACTTGCGGTCGGCGATTCCCGGCTGGGCCACTTCGGATTTGCCGGCCAGGTCGGACATGACGCCCATGACGAACGGCAACTGCACCTTCTTTTCGGCGCCGTAAAGCTCGACGTCGTATTCGATCTGCACCCGGGGGGCGCGGTTGCGCGCGATGAATTTCTGTGAACTGGACATTTCCGTCTCCCTGAAAAACGTTTGTTGGTCTCATTGCCGTAAGGTTAAGCAGCCGGGTGACGCCCTGTCACTCCGGGTTTTCCATACCCCCGATCAGTTTGACATTCTCAAGCCCCAAGGGCGCGAGGTCTTCCATGATGGCGATGAAATCGGCCCCCACCAGGCGGCGCGCCCGAATCAGCAGAAGCGGCAACGGGCTGGAGGGTTCGTGTTTGGTGTAATAGTCGATGATCCGGCCGAGGGCCTGATTGACGTCGGCCTGCGACGAAATCGCGCCGGACCCCGCAGCGGCTGCGGGGGCGGGGGCGGCACCGCCGGACGCGGCGGCGGCAGGCGACTGCTCGGCCTGCGGGTCGGCGGCCGTTGCCACGAAAGGCGCCAGAACCGAGCGCAGCTTTTTCAGCATTGCCTGGATGTCGCCCAGATTCGGGCCCTGCCCCGGCAGCATTTCATCGAACACCGCGTTGATCGCCCCGATATCGGCCAGAGCGGCGACAACCGCGCCATATCCGGCCTCCAGAGTTGCGGCAGCGGTGTCCTGGAACGCGGCGGCGATGGTCTGGGCGGTGGGTGGATTGGCCATGCCCTCGGGCACCGGGGTCTCGCCTTCGGCCATTGAAACGTCCCGCAGGCTGAACCGGCCAAAGGCGGGGCTGTCGGCCAGCGGCGCTTGGCGCAGGGCGCCCAGCACGGTTGATCGCTCCACCAGCATCAGCACCGCATTGATTCGCATTGTCGGATCGTTGTCATCGTCGGCGTCCAGTTGCGGATGGCAACTGTCCCAATACGTCTCAAGGCAATTGCGCACGAAACCCGTCGCCTCGGCCAGGCCGGGCAAGCCGATCAGCCGCAGGCGGGCATAGCCATAAAGCAGCGCAGCGCGCAGGTCGTTGGACTGTGCCAGCACCGCCTCGGCACCGCTGACGACCACCTTGAAGTCAGGCTCCTGGGCGGGGATGATTTCCGTGCCGGCCTGCCGCTCTGCCCCGGGCTGGGCGGCCAGCATGAGGTCGGTGAAAACCTTTTCGTACTCCAGGTTTTCGCCGCTCGGTGCGTCTTCGCCGTGGTTGGTTGCAGAAATCGACACGCGGAGTCCTTTGCTCAAAACCGGTCGGGAACCGAAAGGCGCAGCCATTCGCAGATACTATAAGATCTGAATTCCGGCGTCGGGCCGGCGAATCCAGACCCTCGGCACGCCGAACAGAAAGAAAAACAACACCAAGACGGCAACAGCTTTCCCGAGCGACGTTAGGTTAGGCAAACACGCAAAGCAACACCCCGTCTGCCGCAAAACCGACGCAAGCGCACCACAGTGCGCCGCAATTTGCCACCGCAAGGGCCTTGGCCGTTGACGAGGGCGACGCCGTGTAGGAGGGATTACAATGATTGAAGGGTTTTGAAGATGACAGACACGCCTCGACGCCATTCAAACGCCGCAGTGCGCACAGCGCTCGCCGTTCTGGTCAGCCTTGTTCCCCTGTCGGGCGCCGCCCAGGCCCAGACGGGCGAGGCTGCGTCGAAGAACCTCACCCTGCTGGGCATTCCCTCGGGCACCGTGGCGCCGCGCGGGCTGGCCTTCGGGTCGTTGTCCCTGACGGACAACAGGGTGGGACCGGGCCCGCGCGAAGACGGATCGCTGGCCTTCGGTCTGGGGTTTGGCAGTGCGGAAACCGGGGTCGGCGTGCAACTGACCGCGTTCATCACATCGCTGACCGACGATTTCGGCGATTCGGGCTATTTCGAGATCAAGGCCTCGCGCCGCATCATGGACGGCCAGTCGCCGACCTATGTGGCGCTGACCCTCGGGGGCGCCGGGTTCGGCGACGCTTCGGGGCGCGACACCTCGGCAACCCTTGCCCTGACCTCGTTCCGCCAGATCCGGTTTTCCGACAGCGGGCCGGTTTATCCGGTGATGTTCACCCTGGGCGCGGGCACCAACGAGCGCAACCTGGAACGCGATCCCGCAATCTTCGGCGGCGTCGGGATCGGGGTAAGCAAGAACCTGGGCCTGTCGGTCGCCTGGAGCGGCGAATACGTGAATCTGGGCGCCGCCCTGCGCTTTGACGATTTCGAGAACTTCGGCATGACAGCCACCCTGCATGATGCCTTCGATCAGGAAGACAGCCGCCGCTTCGACGTGTCCTTCACCTATTTCTTGAAAGACCTTTTCTGAGGATGCCCCGATGACCCCGATCCGCGCCGCCACCCGTTTTGCTCTTGTGATGTCCGTAGCCCTGGCCACCGCCGGTCATGCGGGCGATTGGTCGGTCGGACCCACCGGGCCGGTGTTCGTGCCTCCGTTGTTCAACCTGCCCGGCTCTGGCCAGTCGCCCGTCGGCAGCACCCAGGTCAGCGGAACCGAAGAGGAAATCATCGAACGCGCCCTGCGCGGCTTTGCAGATGCGCAATCGTTCTGCGCCCGCCTGCCCGCCGCGGAATACCAGGTGGATTGCCTGGCCAACCAGCTTGAGCAACTGGTCGCGGCGCTCCCCTCGACCCCCGAGTTCGACGAGGCGCGCTTGATCGTGCAGGACACCGCGCGCCAACTGAACAGCGTCGCCCGCAGCAAGGCATCGACCACGAAACGCCCTGCCACCCTGCGCGAGGACCGGCCCGTGGCGCCCCGGCGCAGCACCCGCCCGATCATCCCCGTCGCCACCACCGCGCTGACCGAAGCCGCAACCGAGGCGACGGCGATCCTGCAAGAGGCGGAAACGCTGCTGCTGCGCGCCGCCGAACGTTCGGAACGGCGCAAGGTGCCCTATACCCAGATCGCCCAGGCGGTCGGCTCGTCCTCGACCATCCTGCTGCGGGCACGATAGGTCTCGGATTCCCGGCTTTGAAATACCATGAATGAGTGATATCATGGTTGTCTCTGGACCCGACAGGAGCATCTCCGCCATGGCCTGCCTGACACATGCCGCATCAATCTTTCGCTGCCTTGCCGCAACCGGCGTGCTGGCCGGGCTTTGCGCCACGACCGCTCTGGCACAGGATAACCCCTTTGCGGGGGGCTGGGCGCTGAAATCCGACAGTTCGGCATTGCGCTTCCAATCGGTCAAGAACGATACCGTTGTGGAATCCAGCAGTTTCGCCAGTTTCGACGGCATGATCGCCGAAGACGGCACCGCGACGGTCAGGATCAAGCTTGATTCGGTGGACACCAGGATCGATCTGCGCAATGTGCGGATGCGGTTCCTGTTCTTTGAAACCTTCCAGTTTCCCGAAGCCGTGATCACCGCCCGCATCGACCCCGCCGATATGGCCGATCTGCCCGAAACCCGGCGCAAGCTGATCACCCTGCCCTATACGCTGGATCTGCACGGCGTGCAGAAACAGGGCGAGGCCGAGGTGGCCGTGACCCTGATCAGTGACACGCTGGTCGCCGTGGCCACCAGCACGCCGATCTCGATCGCGACAGCCAGCCACAACCTCGACAACGGGGTGCGCAAGCTGGAAGAGGCCGCGAATGTCAGGATCGTGCCCTCGGCCACCGTCA
>Ga0105054_10007424_pt1 | contig 14883 bp, 10 predicted proteins | sample BON02_FD_78091 | JGI IMG/M metagenome (GOLD analysis project Ga0105054, IMG submission 78091) | Freshwater microbial communities from Lake Bonney liftoff mats and glacier meltwater in Antarctica - BON-02 (megahit assembly) | ecosystem: Environmental > Aquatic > Freshwater > Ice > Glacier...
ATGAACATCGCGCCATGTGCCGCCTATGGTTTTCATTCAGGCGGGATCATTTGCGTGACTGCAATCAAGCGCCAGCCGGATCTATTCACGGCGCTGGCGGTTGGCGGCTATGCGATCTGGACCCAGGCAGAAATGGAACTGTTCGGCACCAGCTATCTGCCGCCGTTTCGGCCATCGAGTTACGGCGAGCATCTGACATGGTTGTGGAACCGCATTCTGGAACAGAGCTGGTTCTTCCCATGGTTTGATGTGCGCGACGAAACACGGCTGCCTATGGCCCATGCGGACCCCGACAAGGTGCAAGCCATCGTGATGGAAATGCTTGATTCCGGCGAGCATTATCAGGCCGGTTACGGCGCGGTTTTGCGCGCTCCGCGCGATATTCCGGCTGTGGATGCGGGCGCGCCGCCGTGCCTCATCACTGCTTTCGATGGTGATCCGCTGCAGGCGCATATCGACCGGCTGGGTACGATGCCCGCCAATTGGTCAGCGCAAAAAGTTGTGACGCCCGAAGATCATCAGGCGGCGAGTTTGGCGTTTCTGCAAGATCACCCCGGCCACAGTCCGGAAGTTTTCGCGGAGGACCAAACCGCTGGCTGGTTGGCGCTGGATGGCGGATCGATTCACTGGTCCGGTACAAAGGGCGCGGAACGGTTGATCCTGCATGCACCCGGAGCCGAACTGGCCGAGCCCGGGGCTGGCGAGATCGCGATTGATGCGCCGGGCCATGGGCTGTCATCGGACTACGAAGATATCGCTGGCGCCATTTCGCGCGCTGCAAAAGCACTCGGCGTAAAGCAGATTGTCTGGCCGGATGTTCCGGCGGGCGACCCCGACAGACTCTATCCCGACACGATTCCTGATCGGTTCGGCGCCCACCTGATCAAGGCATGGAGCGCTGCCCGCGCGCAGGCCATTTTTGCGCCATGGTATGCGGCGGACAAGGGTCACACCGTGTCGGTCGATCCTTCAGCGATCACACCCGAAGCCATCGCCAATCGTGCCCGTGCAAGGCTCCGGGCCGGCGTTTCAGCGCGCCGATACCACGATGTGCTGGCAAACCGGGTTTAACCGCACAGCGAGATTTTCTTGCCAACCACTGCGCCGAAGCTTCCTATATGCCTAACAGCACGTTCTTCAGCTTCAGGAGCACGATTGGCCGCGATGCCGCAAACCTTGTTCGATAAAATCTGGGATCTCCACCATATTGCGGACACCGCAGGCGGCTCTGCGCTGATCGCGATTGACCGTATTTTCCTACATGAACGCACCGGCGCATCGGCCCTGAATGCCATGGCGGAGGCTGGCCGCAAAGTGCTTGATCCCGCGCGGGTGTTTGCGGTCATGGATCATATTGTCGATACGCGCCGCGGACGCACGGACGGCACTTTGATGAAGGGCGGCGAAGGCTTCATCACGCAAACCCGCGCGGCTTGCCATGCCGCAGGCATCACTCTGTTCGATGTCAATGACGCCGATCAGGGCATCACCCACGTGATCTCGCCAGAACTTGGCATTGTCCTGCCGGGATGCACGCTGATCGCACCAGACAGCCATACCTGCACCCAAGGTGCATTCGGCGCGCTGGCTTGGGGCATCGGGTCATCCGAAGCAGAACATGCGATGGTGACCGGCGCATTGCGCATTCAGAAACCAAAAACCATGCGGGTAACTTTCGTGGGCACCTTGCCCGCTGGCGTGACGGCCAAGGACATGATCCTGGCCCTGCTGGCGCAAGAGGGGGCTGGCGGCGGCGCGGGCCATGTGGTTGAATTTGCAGGTGAAGCAGTCCGCAATCTTGACATGGAAGCGCGCATGACGCTGTGCAACATGGCGACCGAATTTGCCGCCTTTACCGGCATTATTGGCGTAGACCGGACCACCACAGACTATCTACGCGGCCGCCGCTATGCGCCTGATCCGCTACCCGACTGGTCAGACCTGGTGAGCGATACTGATGCTGCTTTCGACCGCGAGATCAGCATCGACGCGGGAACACTGCGCCCGATGGTCACCTGGGGCACTTCGCCCGGCCACGCCGCGCCGTTGGGCGATCCGATCCCCGATGATGCTGACGCAAAGGTTCTTACCTATATCGGGCTGAAGGCCGGACAATCCGTGGAAGGCCTGCCCATCGACGTGGCGTTCATCGGCAGCTGCACCAACTCGCGCTTGTCTGACCTGCGCCGAGCTGCCGCTTTGGTGCAAGGGCACCATGTCGCGGATACGGTAAAAGTCGCACTGGTTGTTCCCGGCTCCTCCGCAGTAAAGCGCGCTGCAGAGGCCGAGGGACTGGACCAGATTTTCACTGACGCGGGTTTTGAATGGCGGGAATCCGGCTGCTCATTGTGCTTCTATGCCGGGGGCGAGAGTTTCCCGCCGGGCAGCCGGGTCATTTCCAGCACCAACCGCAATTTCGAAGGGCGGCAAGGTCCGGGAATAAAAACCCACATCGCCAGCCCCGAAGTAGTCGCGGCAAGCGCCTTGGCCGGTAGAATCGTGGCGCCCAATGGAGACAAAGGATGACGCCGTTCACTACGCTCACGTCACTGGTCGCGCCCCTGCCCCGCGATAATGTAGACACGGACACTGTGATCCCCAGCCGCGAAATGCGCTCGACTGGCAAGACTGGTCTGGCGGACGGATTATTCGCCCCGTGGCGTTACTCTGATGTCGATGCGCGCGTTCCAAACCCAGACTTTGTGCTCAACGACCCGACCTATGCAAACGCGCAGATACTTGGTGCAGGCAAGAATTTCGGCTGCGGATCGAGCCGGGAGCACGCCGTTTGGGCGCTCGCCGAATATGGCATCCGCTGCATGATTGCCGAGAGTTTCGCACCGATCTTTTACCAGAACTGTGTGCGGAACGGCCTGTTGCCAGTGGTTCTCGACCAAGACACTCTCGCCCGGATCAGCGGCACAGAAGTCACCGTCGACCTTCCTGCCCAGACAGTGACCAGCAGCGGCCAGACCTATGCATTCGATATCGGCGAAGAAGCCAAAACTATGTTGGTCGAGGGCCTCGACGGTATCGACCTGACCCTGAAGCACGCAGACACCATCGCCGCATGGCAGGCCGCCGACCGAACCGCGCGGCCTTATATTTACCTTGGAGACAATTCATGACCCGCATTCTTGTCAGCGAAGTGGGACCGCGCGACGGTTTGCAATCGGTCGATCAAGTGATGCCGACCGAGGCGAAGAAACGCTGGATCGCCGCGGAAGCTGCGGCCGGTGTGACTGAAATCGAGGTCGGCAGTTTCGTACCTGCAAAGCTGCTGCCGCAATTGGCTGATACTGCGGAGATCGTTGCCTTCGCCAAAACCATTCCCGGCCTGACCGTGGTTGCGCTGGTGCCCAATGCACGCGGCGCACAAGGCGCGGCGGCAGCGGGGGTGGATTCGATCTCGATCCCCTTTTCCATGTCAGAAACCCATTCGATCAAGAATGTCCGCAAGGATCATCCGGCGATGTTGGCTGAAATTCGTGCCTGCGCTGATATTGCCCAGGCTTCGGGTATGCATTTTGCCGTCGGACTCTCAACCGCCTTTGGCTGCACCATCGAAGGCCATGTGCCCGAAGATCAAGTGGTCCGCCTCGCCGCTGCGGCATTGGCAGCGGGCGCGCAGGAATTCAGCCTGTCCGACACCACCGGCTATGCTGATCCGGCGCAGGTCCGCCGCCTGACCCGCAAGGTTCGCGCCGAGGTTGGCGATGACAAGCTCACCACGCTCCATCTGCACAACACTCGCGGCCTCGGCCTCGCCAATGTGGTCGCTGGGCTGGAAGAAGGCATCACCACCTTTGACGCCTCGCTCTGCGGTCTTGGGGGCTGTCCATTCGCACCGGGTGCCAGCGGAAACATCGTGACTGAAGACCTCGTCCTGATGCTGGAGGCGATGGGCTGCGACACTGGCATTGATCTCGACAAATTACTCAAGGTGCGCAAGATTCTCGCCGAGGCTTTGCCGGGCGAACCTCTTTATGGGTTTGCCGCCGATGCCGGGCCTCCGCTCAATTTGCGTGAAAGGAATACAGCATGAGCGGACAACCCCTGGCCGGACTGAAAATCGTCGAGTTCACCCATATGGTCATGGGGCCTACTGTTGGTCACATCCTTGCCAGCCTTGGCGCTGATGTTACCCGCGTGGAACCTATCGGCGGCGACCGGACGCGGCGCTTGATCGGCTCCGGCTCCGGCTATTTCCCGATGTATAACCGGCATAAACGTAGCATCTGCCTCGATCTGAAAAGCGAAGACGGAATCGGAGTTGCCCGCAAATTATGCGAGAGCGCCGACATCTTAATCGAGAATTTCCGCCCCGGCGCACTCGACCGGTTGGGGCTGGATTACGAAACGCTGGCCGAGACCAATCCGCGCCTGATCTATTGCAGTGAAAAGGGTTTCTTGCCCGGCCCCTATGAAAACCGCACCGCTTTGGACGAGGTCGCGCAAATGATGGGCGGCATGGCCTATATGACCGGCCCTCCGGGCCAACCCTTACGCGCCGGAGCCAGCGTGATCGACGTGACCGGCGGGATGTTCGGCGTGATCGGCGTGTTGGCGGCGGTTGAGGAACGCCACCGCACCGGCAAAGGCCAGAAAGTCATCGCCAGCCTGTTCGAAACCACTGTCTATCTGGTCGGCCAACATATGGCGCAATTCGCGGTCACCGGAAAACCCGCCGCACCAATGCCCGCGCGCATTTCCGCTTGGGCCATTTATGACGTGTTCCAGACCAAGGATGACCCGGTGTTCATCGGCGTCGTCACCGATGCCCTGTGGGAGAAATTCTGCAAGCTGTTCGCGCTCGATGAGCTGTGGGCGGACGAAAGCCTGCGCGAAAACAACGAACGGGTGAAGAAACGCGATCTCATCATGCCGCAAATCCGCGAGCTGGTGTCGGGATACACCCGATCAGAAATCATCGAGAAACTGGACGGAACCGGCCTTCCTTTTGCGCCGATCGGCAAGCCGGAAGAATTGTTCGACGATCCGCATCTGGCGGCGTCTGGCGGCCTCGAAGAAGTGCGGCTCGACACGGGCGAGGAAACGCGGCTGCCCGCCCTGCCGCTGACGATGGACGGGACACGTCCAGCGCGGCGCGCGGAATTGTCCGCAGCTGGCGCGGAGACAGCGCAAGTCCTGGCCGATTTGGGCTATGATGCAGATGAAGTGGAACGCATTCTATCGTCCGGAGCAGCAGCAACCGCCGATTAACTTCGCGGCGGGGTTTGGCAGAGCGCCGCAGCCCAGCTACACCCCGTTCCCATGCATGAAACCACATCCAGCGCGCTTGGCGCGTTCGACATTGCTGCCCTTCTGGTGGTCGCCTCCGCCCTGTTTGGCTGGGCGAACCATCATTTCATCAAGCTGCCGCACACAATCGGGCTGACAGTTATGGGCGCGGTCGCCGCGATCCTGTTGATGGTGGCTGATGCTTTCATTCCCGGCGTGACGCTGGATAATTGGGTGGCGGACACGCTGGAGCAGATGAATTTCACCGACACATTGTTGCAGGGAATGCTCAGCTTCCTGCTGTTTGCCGGCGCGCTGCACGTCGATCTGGACCGGCTGAAATCCAACTGGCTGCCAGTGTTGCTGCTGTCCACGGTCGGGGTGATAATCTCGACCTTGATCGTAGGCGCAGCGATGTGGGGCCTTGGGCTGCTGCTCGGCCTTGGTATTGCGCCGATCTGGTATTTTGTATTCGGAGCGTTGATTTCACCAACCGATCCGGTTTCGGTGCTGGGCGTGCTGAAGGAAGAAAACGTCCCTGCATCGCTGCAATCCGCAGTTGCCGGTGAAAGCTTGTTTAACGACGGCGTCGGCATCGTGGTGTTCACCATCCTGCTTGGCGCGGCGGTCACCGGCGCGGAATTCTCACTTCCTGAGGGTGTACGCCTGTTTGCTATCGAAGCCGGCGGCGGTGTTTTGGTCGGCCTGGTGTTCGGTTGGATCGGCTACCGCGCACTCGCCAGCATGGACGAATATACGCTGGAAGTTCTTATCACGCTGGCAATTGTGATGGGCGGCTATGCGCTATGTACTCAGCTGCATATATCTGGCCCGCTGGCGATGGCGGTCGCCGGATTACTAATCGGCAACCACGGTGTCAGCTACGCGATGAGCGATGTGACCCGCGATTATGTGGTGAAGTTTTGGGAACTGGTGGACGAATTGCTGAATTCGGTGCTGTTCCTGCTCATCGGGCTGGAGCTGATCGCACTGGTCCCTGGATTTCTGCATGTCATCCTGGGCGTGGCAGCGATTGGGATTACCCTGTTTGCGCGCGCTGTTGCCGTGGGGGTTTCCACCCAGACGATCCACGCAGCACGGCTCGATACGGCGGGCGCAGGCCGGGTGCTGTGGTGGGGCGGATTGCGCGGCGGGATTTCCATTGCGCTGGCGCTGTCGTTGCCCGCCGGTCCGACGCGGGATTTGCTGCTGGCGGCAACATTTGCAGCGGTGCTGTTCTCAGTGCTGGTCCAGCGCGCCACCTTGGGCCGCCTGATCGACTCGCTAAAGGCGAAGCACGATCCGGCCGTGGAGGGCGATCCCTCAGATAAAGAACCCGACACTGTCCATTGATTGCGTTGCGCGCACTTTGCCTGTAATGCTTACCCCAACGCCCCGGCATCGCGCGAAGAATCAGTCTTCGTCCGCCGGGGCTGCGTGTTTTTCGGCCCCTTAATCCTCAGGAAATGCCCATGACCCGTCGTCGCCAGATTTACGAAGGCAAGGCCAAGATCCTTTATGAAGGCCCTGAGCCCGGCACAATCATCCAATATTTCAAGGATGACGCGACTGCGTTCAACGCGCAGAAGCGCGGGACCATCAATGGCAAGGGTGTGATCAACAATCGCATCAGCGAATATGTGTTCACCCGCCTCAGCCACATTGGCATCCCGACTCATTTCATCCGCCGCTTGAACATGCGTGAACAGCTGGTCCGGCAGGTTGAAATCGTGCCGATCGAAGTGATTGTCCGCAACGTCGCGGCAGGATCGATCTGCACCCGGCTGGGCTTGGAAGAAGGGGAGCCACTGCCCCACACGCTGATCGAATATTGCTACAAGGATGATGCGCTGGGCGATCCGCTGATCGGCGAAGAACACATCGCCTGCTTCGGCTGGGCATCAAACGAAGAAATGCAGGATATCGCCAGTATGGCGATCCGGGTGAATGATTTCCTGTCGGGAATGTTTGCCGCGATCAACATCCGGCTGGTCGATTTCAAGCTGGAGTTTGGGCGTCTGTATGATGGCGATTTCAGCCGTGTCATTCTGGCGGACGAAATCAGCCCCGATGGCTGCAGGTTGTGGGATATGACCACCAACGAAAAGCTCGACAAGGACCGGTTCCGCCGCGACCTCGGCGGCGAAGAAGAAGCCTATCAGGAAGTCGCGCGGCGGCTGGGCCTGTTGCAGAATGACGACGCCACTCCGGGCGAAGTATTTGACCTCAACGCTCATCGTGGGCGCCTGCGGAATTCTCCACCTAAAAAGTAACTGATGCAACGATCCGCTTGCTCCGGCTGGCGGTTTCGTGCAGCCATCACCTTATGCGATATCGTCTTTTGGCCTCGGCCTTCCTGCTCGTTCCGACCTCACTTCAGGCGCAGGAGGTGCCAGCTCCGGCAGTAACTTCCGAGCCATCCACCGAAACCTCAAAAGAACCCGTTTGGGCATTTGAAACCAGCGATATTGCAGTCGATCCCGATTACCGCTTTGGCCAATTGGCCAATGGTATGCGCTTCATCATCCGGCAGAATGACCGGCCCGAGGGAACTGCTCTGGTCCGTCTGGCCATCGGCTCCGGCAGTCTGTCGGAAACTGATAGTGAGCGCGGCTTGGCGCATTTCCTCGAGCATATGGCCTTCAATGGATCGACCAATGTGCCCGAAGGCGAAATGATTAAATTGCTAGAGCGCGAAGGTCTGGCGTTTGGCGCGGACACCAATGCCAGCACTGGCTTTGAAACCACCACTTACAAGCTCGATCTGCCGCGCAACGATCCTGCGCTGCTGACCACCGCGCTGATGATCATGCGCGAAACTGCCAGCGAGTTGACGATTGCACCCGATGCGGTCGACCGGGAGCGCGGAGTGATCCTGTCCGAGCGGCGTGATCGGACCAATTTTGCGCAAAAGGATCTGCTGGACCGGTTCGAATTCCTCACCCCCGGTGCACGCTATACGCAGCGACTGCCGATCGGCACCCCCGAAGTGCTGACGACTGCCACATCTGACGATCTGCGCGGCTTCTACTCCCGTGAGTATGTCCCATCCAATACCGTGCTGGCAGTGATCGGCGACTTCGATGCTGATTTAGTCGAGGCAGCGATCAGGGAATTCTTTGATAGCTGGAAAGCCGCGCCCCTTCCCGAGGAGCCTGAGGCCGGTCCGGTCGATCTGGCGCGCAGCGGGTTGACGGACATCTATCTCGACCCTGCCCTGTCCGAGCGGGTAATTGCCGCGCGGCACAGCGAATGGATCGACGAGCCTGATTCGGTCCGAAATCGCCGCCAGAACCTCCTCCGGTCGATCGGCTACGGTATCGTCAATCGCCGTTTGCAAGCCTTGGCACGGTCTGAAGACCCACCATTTCGCGGCGCTGGTTTCGGCACGGGCAACCTGTTCGAGATTGGTCGCACTACCAATCTGGTCGTTGACAGTGCCGATGGCGAATGGGCGAAAGGGTTGGACGCGGCGGTCATGACCATGCGCCGTGCGCTGCAGTTTGGCTTTACCGAGGCAGAATTGGCCGAACAAATCGCAGGTACTTTAACCGCACAGCAAAATGCCGCTGCCTCCGCCGACACCCGCACCAGCGGGGATCTGATGGGCGCAGCGCTGGGATTGGTCGAGAACGGGACGGTTCCGTCCACTCCGCAGAGCGGGCTGGACCGGCTTGAAGCCTTCATCCCCTATATCACACCCGCCGTAGTGTTGGCGGCATTGCAGGCCGATGCCGCGCCGCTGGATAATCCGATGATCCGTTTTCGCGGCAGCATGGCGCCCGAAGGCGGAGAAGTTGGCCTACGGTCCATTTGGCAGTCCGCAATGATCAAGCAGTTAGAACCGCTGGCTGAAGCCGCCATGGCGGCGTTCGCCTATACCGACTTCGGGACGCCCGGAACGATAGTATCTGACGACGTTGAGCCGCGCCTCGGCATTCGAAAAGTTCTTTTTGCGAACGGTGTCCGGCTAAACCTGAAGCAGACTGATTTGCAGGAAGACCGGATCGCCTTCCAAATGAATCTGGACGGCGGCTCGCTCCTCAACACCGAGGAGAATCCGCTCGCCACCGCAATGGTCTCCTCCTTATCGCAAGGCGGGCTCGGCAAGCATTCCCGGGATGAGCTCCAGTCTATTCTCGCAGGCCGAAGCGTCGGGTGGTCACTAGACACCGGTGCTGACAGTTTCAGGGCCAGCGGCACTACCACTGCGCGCGATCTGGAACTGCAATTACAATTGCTGGTCGCGGGCATAATTGATCCCGGTTATCGCGCGGAGGCCGAAACCCAATATCAGCGCGGCATCACCAATTTCTTCAAGCAGAAAAATGCCACCCCGGGCAGTGTGTTGGGTAATGCGCTGGGCGGGATCATTTCCGACAACAAACCGCGCTTCACGCTCCAGCCAGAGGAAAGCTACCAAGTGCTCAATTTCGCGCAATTGCGGGAGCAAATTGGCGATCGGTTGGCCAATGGCGCTTTGGAAGTCGCTCTGGTCGGCGACATCGATGAACAGTCGGCGATTGATCTGGTCGCGGCTACTTTTGGTGCGCTACCCCAGCGGGAACCGGATTTCATGCCGCGAACCGAAGCCCGCCTGCGGACTTTCACAGCGGATCGAACCCCGCGTGTGTTGACCCATCAAGGGGAGCCGGATCAGGCGTTGCTTCGCATCACCTGGCCAACCGTCGATGATAGCGATCTGGACCAGGACGTCCGCCTGACAGTGCTTGAACGAATTGTCCGGCTAGAACTGCAATCAGAATTGCGCGAACGGCTGGGAAAAACATATTCGCCCAGCGCCAGCAGCAGCACCTCCCGCGACTATGTGGGTTATGGCACTTTCGCCATCGCAGCATCCGTCGATGTCGCCGATGTGGACGCTACGCGGGCCGCAATCGAAGCGGCACTGGCAAAGCTCAGGACAGAGCCTGTCGACACCGACACGCTGGACCGTGCCCGCCGGCCGCTAATCGAATCCTTCGATAACGCGCTGAAAAGCAATGGCGGATGGATGGGTTTGGTTGACCGCGCGCAAAGTGAAAGCGGCCGCATCGACCGCTTTCTGAAAGCGCGCGAAGTAATCGAGGCCATCACACCGCAAGAAATCCAGACGACTGCTGCGCAATTCCTGCAACCTGACGCCGGTTTGGAAGTATTGGTCCTTCCTGAAAGCGATTAGCAGCCCCAACAATCACGATGTCATAACCGAGCACCAACAAGGGGAGCAGCAGCGGATAAGCCTACCCTCCTCCCTTGCTCAGGACCGCGCTCCGCGCCATAGGAAGTTGGCGATTCTCCGGCATCCCATTTCTGCAAAGGCCCGCGCGATGAAAGTCCAGATCCACGTTTCCCTCAAGCCCGGCGTGCTTGATCCGCAAGGCCGCGCGATTCATCATGCGCTGGAGGGGCTTGGCTTTGACGGGGTCAACGATGTCCGTGCCGGGCGCCTGATAGAACTGGATGTTGCCGACAACGTAAGCGATGCCGCGCTGGACGAGATGTGCCGCAAACTGCTGGCCAATATGGTGATCGAAAATTACCGGATCGAAAGAATGAACCAGACGGAGACCGCGTGATGACATTCCGCGCTGCGGTGATCACTTTTCCGGGGTCAAACTGTGACCGCGATATGGCGGTTGCCCTGGAACAAACCACTGGCACTGCGCCGATCCGGGTTTGGCATGGCGATGCTGATTTGCCCGATCAGCTCGACTTTATCGCCCTGCCCGGCGGTTTTTCCTATGGCGATTACCTGCGCTCCGGAGCGATGGCCGCGCGCAGTCCGATCATGAAGGCGGTAATCGCCGCTGCGGGCCGCGGCGTTCCAGTGCTAGGGGTATGTAACGGGTTTCAGGTCTTGACGGAAAGCGGCCTGCTGCCCGGCGCGCTAATGCGCAATGCGGCCCAGAATTTCATTTGCCGCACCGTCGCGCTTAAGGTCGAAAACAATCAAACGCTGTTTACCGGCGGTTATGACGCGGGCCAGACAATCAACATCCCGGTCGCCCATCATGACGGCAATTACTTCGCAGACGAAGGGACCCTTGACCGGCTGGAGGGTGAAGGCCGCGTTGCGTTTCGTTATGCAGAGCCATGTAATGGTTCACGCCGCGACATCGCTGGCATTTTAAACGATGCGGGGAATGTGCTTGGAATGATGCCGCATCCGGAACGAGCGATGGCGATTGCGCACGGCGGTGATCACGGACGTTTGCTGTTCGCCAGCGCAGTTGAGGCAGCGCTTGTTTCTGTCTGAGGCGGCTTAGCCGCGCAAAACAGCGGTGGTTGGCCGAAGACAGACCTTGCGCGCTTCATCGGCGGACATCGGACGGCCGAAGTAATATCCCTGGATTTTCTTGCAACCCAATTGCCGGATCATTTCCGCCTCCTCAGCCGTTTCGACACCCTCTGCCGTGGTCGACATTTCGAGGCTATCTGCCATCGCCACAACTGCGCGAATGATGGCCAGGCTTTCAGGATGATGATTGGCAGCGCCCTGCACGAATGAACGGTCAACCTTGATGGTGGAAAATCGCAGCTTGCGCAGATAGCCGAGCGACGAATAGCCGGTACCGAAATCATCGAGAGCAACGGAACAGCCGAGCGCCATTATCTCTTCGAGGGCTTTGCTGGCAAGATCTGCATCACGCAGGAAAATACTTTCGGTAACTTCGATTTCCAGCCGTTGAGCGGAAAGCCCGCTTTTGGCCAATGAACGCACCACAGTTGAGGCGAATTCGGGTTCGATCAACTGCTCGCCCGAAACATTAACTGCTATCCGGATGTGCGCTGGCCAATTTGCCGCTTCCAAGCAGGCCTGTTCCAAAACCCATTCGCCGATGGGAACGATCAGCCGCGTTTCTTCCGCTAACGGAATGAACTTGGCCGGGCTCACCATGCCATGTTCCTTGCTATTCCACCTCAGCAGCGCTTCGAAACTGACCACGTTTTCCTTGTAGGCATCCACCACTGGCTGGAAATTGAGCAACAGTTCGTCGCGCTCAATCGCGTGCCGCAGCGAGAATTCAAGGCTGCGCCGCTCTTCCGCCTGGGCATGCAATGACGGCTCATACCGGTAATGCTCGCCGCCGCCTTCATCTTTTGCACGGTACAATGCAAGATCAGAATTTCGCATAATATCTTCGACTGTGCTGCCATCGCGCGGTCCCACGGCCGATCCTACGCTGGCCCCGACATACAGCGTATGGTGATCAATTTTATACGGCTTCGACAAGGTCTCGATGACCTTATCCGCAATCTTGCCGACATAGCCGACTTCGGAAGCGTCCCGGATAACAATCGCGAACTCATCACCGCCAAGGCGTCCGACCCGTTCGTTTTCACCAATCACATCTTTGAGACGCTGCGAAACCACCGCTAGCAATTGGTCTCCGACCAAATGCCCAAGGGAATCGTTAACCGCCTTGAAACGGTCGAGATCGATCATCAGAAACGCGCAGTTTGCGCGCCATTGCACCGCATATCGCAATGCCTCGCCCAATCCTTCATTCAACATCAGCCGATTGGGTAATCCGGTCAGCGTGTCATACCGCGCCAGATAGGCGATTTTTTTGCTAGATTCCCGCTTTTCTGTGACATCGGAGCCAACCCCGCGGAAGCCGATATGGACACCCTTTTCGTCCAACATCGGGGTGCCGGACAATTCCCACCAGCGGTGCGTAGTGCCGATAGTGACCTTCACCAGTAGATTTGAGAAACTCTCGCGCCGCTTCAGCCGTTCAGCCAAATCATGCAGGCTCGGGTCGAACTGGCCTGATTGCCAAGTTTCGCCGCTAATCAATTGCAGAAAAGAATTGCCGTCAATTTCTGCCGGCCTTTTACCCAAGGCGAAGGAGAACCGAGGGGACGCCGAGCGAACACGCCGCGCATTGTCGACCTGCCATAACCAATCGGCCTGATTTTCCTCAAATTCCCGCAACAGCAGTGAAACGACTTCGTCTTTCTCGATTATAGCGAACTCGGCGATCCGGGCCTCCAGAAATGTCCGGGCGCCCCCAATTGTCCCAAACACAACGGTTCCCACAAACAGAAAGACGACCAGGACCATCTCATATTGGCCGGACAGGGCAAAGCTGGCTGCTGCTGAGGCGCCGGTAATCGACGCGAGAAGTATCGTTCCGAGCGGCGCAGCAGCCGTGATCAGTGCGGAGCCGGCAATCAGTGTACAAACAATTGCCCACACCTGGAGCAGATCGCCGGAACTTCCCACAAAACCGAATGCCAAAATCGGCATCGACCAGATCAAACCAATTGCCGCCACAGACGCACTGTGTTTTCTAAATTCCGTCATCGATATTTTGCGGCGGTCCGCATCGATCAAACTATGATTAATCTGCATGTTGAACGCCAAGGATGTGACCAATGCCGCCAGCCAGACAAGCTGTACAATCGGATTAATTTGGCCAAAATACAGGATGGTGACCAGCACTGTTGCGATTGCCTGCGCTACCAGCCGGGCCGTGCCGCGCTGCGCCAGCATCGGATATTGCATACCCCGCAAACGCGCCCATTGTTCGCCCGCCGGGTCCTGCAGACCAAGTACGGCGCGAATAGGCAATGCGGTTGACGCATTCGATTCCTGAGGCAGTTCTACGTTCACGTATTTGCGCGTAGCAAGCAAAGGTTGCCAGCAAGTAAAGTATGCGGTTCAATTCCGCATACTTAACTGCGATTTTTGATCCTACTCAACTGTAACCGACTTCGCCAGATTGCGCGGTTGATCAACATCGGTGCCTTTGACACATGCAGTGTGATAGGCGAGCAATTGCACCGGCACCGCATAGACCAGCGGCGCGATCAGCGGATGGACGCGGGGCATTTCGATGGTGGCAAGGCATCCCTCGCCCGCCTCCGCCAAGCCTTCACGGTCGGAAATCAGGACAATCTGCCCGCCGCGGGCACGCACTTCTTCCATGTTCGACACGGTCTTTTCAAACAGTGGCCCTGACGGAGCGAGGACGATTACCGGAACTGCCTCGTCAATCAGCGCGATCGGGCCATGCTTCATCTCGCCCGAAGCATAACCTTCGGCATGGATATAACTGATTTCTTTCAGCTTTAACGCACCCTCCATGGCCAATGGATAGTCCGGGCCCCGCCCCAGATAGAGCACATCGCGTGCCGGTGCGATCAGCGGAGCGATGGCCGCAATATCCTCGTCATGATCGAGCGCGGAGTTGAGGGCGGCAGGCGCTTCTAGCAAATGCTTGACCACCTCTTGTTCCTCGGCACGGTCCATCCGGCCCTTCTTGACTGCCAGATGCGCAGCCAGAGCGGCCAGCACCGCCAATTGGCAGGTAAATGCCTTAGTCGAAGCGACACCGATTTCTGGGCCAGCATGGGTTGGCAGCAGCAAGTCCGCTTCGCGCGCCATCGAACTGGTCGGGACATTGACCACAACGGCAATCGTCTGACCTGCCTTCTTACAATGACGAAGCGCAGCCAGCGTGTCAGCGGTTTCGCCCGATTGAGAGATGAATAGCGACAGGCCGCCAGCTTCGAGCACCGGATCACGATACCGAAATTCGCTCGCGACATCGATATCAACCGGAACGCGCGCGAATTGTTCGAACCAGTACTTTGCGACCATTCCGGCGTAATAGGATGTGCCGCAGGCCA
>Ga0105054_10007427_pt1 | contig 14882 bp, 18 predicted proteins | sample BON02_FD_78091 | JGI IMG/M metagenome (GOLD analysis project Ga0105054, IMG submission 78091) | Freshwater microbial communities from Lake Bonney liftoff mats and glacier meltwater in Antarctica - BON-02 (megahit assembly) | ecosystem: Environmental > Aquatic > Freshwater > Ice > Glacier...
CCCTTGAAAAACAACAGAAAAACCTGCACGGCTGCGCGTTGCAGTTTTTTCTTTAACTAAGAAAGGGAGAAGAGAAGAGGGCAGTCTTTCCCGGAAACGACCCTCATGGGCAGCTCTTCTGGGTCGGTTCTGTTTGGGTAAATCCGTCAAGGAGCAGCTCTTTTAGGGAAAGGGCCGCCAAAATTTCCAAAATGACAGCGGCAGGTTTGGGCCAGCCTGCCTTCGTCTGGACCGCACCCAAGAACCCCGTGCAACATAAAACGCCCATTTGCAACATAACTTGCAACAAAGGATCGATCCCCGTTCCTGTCCCCCTCCCGTTGAGATCCATCCCTTGAAAAACAACAGAAAAACCTGCACGGCTGCGCGTTGCAGTTTTTTCTTTAACTAAGAAGGGGAGAAGAGAAGAGGGCAGTCTTTCCCGGAAATGACCCTCATGGGCAGCTCTTCTGGGTCGGTTCTGTTTGGGTAAATCCATCAAGGAGCAGCTCTTTTAGGGAAAGGGCCGCCAAAATTTGCAAAATGATCATTGCGCAAAGACAATTAGGTCATGAACGAAAGTCAAAATCCCGCAGCAAGACCGATGTCACGTGCCGAGAGGTTCGGGTCGACTGGCGCTCGTCCGGCCCCGGCCCAGGCGCCAGCGGCTGCTTCTTTGGCCCGCCAGCCTGCTCCGGCACAAGATTCGTTTGTGGGCATCCTGGAGCGACTGACCTCGGTCAACAGCGAGTTCTCTATCGGGACAGCCTATTCTGATGAGCGCAAGTCTGTTCGCCTGGTCGGCTCGGGGCTGAAGGACCTGGTTGAGGGCAATGAGTACACGTTTGCCGGCTCGATCAAGCGCCATGCCAAGTTTGGTGAGCAGTTCGATGTGGTGGCAGCGATGCCATACGTGAAACCGGATCGCAACTCGATCGTCAAGTACATCTCCAAGAATTTCAAAGGGGTGGGCCCAACCACAGCGGACAAGTTCATCAGCCGGCGGCTCGAAGGTCAGCCTGATCAGGCCCAGGCCCAGGCCCTGGAAGATGTCCGCCAGCAACTGCTCAATGCTCCCTGGACGCTGGACTTCACCGGCGTCACCAAAAAGGCCAAGTTCAAAGTCAATGAGGAAGAGTCCCCGGTTGGGGCTTACGTCCACCGGGACCTGGCCACGCGACTTGGCGGCATGCCTGGTACAAAGGATGTCGTCCTCAAGAGTCTTGCCCAATACCTGTTGAGCAAACTGCAAGGCGGCAAGAAGTCAGAGAAAGACGCCCAGGCAGTTGTCCTTGATCCGCAGATCATCCAGAAATGCTGGGCATCCTTGGTTCAGGACCCGTACGAGCCCACGCGGCACGTTCCCGGATATGGATTCGTGACGGCAGATGCGATCGGTGCAAGCGTGAACATCCCCCGTGATGCACCAGTCCGGATCAAGGCACTGGTTGCACATGCCCTGGATCTGGGCTGCCAGCGGGGTGGCCACACGTTCCTCAAGCATGGTGAGCTCGTCGAGGCATTGAACAAGCTCGACCCGCGCGTGCCTGCAGGTGACTCCATCCAGCTGGGCCTTCAGGCCGAGATGATCATTCTGGACGATGAGTTCGGCGACCTGCGCTACTACGTGCCGCGCCTGCATGATGCCGAGACCGATCTCGCCATGAGTCTGGCCAAGATGTGCTCATCTGCTAAACCTCTGAGCAAGCTCACTGCCGAGCAAGCCCAGCTCAGGGTGCAGGACACAGCCAAGGCCATTTCGCCTTCCCTCAATCAAGGTCTGGATCCTTCGCAGGCCGACGCCCTGGTGGGGATTCTGACGAGTGCCACCAGGCTGCACACGCTGACCGCCGGACCGGGCTGCGGCAAGACCCAGCTCATGGAGGTTTTGTCGAAGGTCCTTGAGCACAAGGACTTCGTCTTCTGCGGGCCCACCGGCAGGTCAGCCAAGATCCTGAGCAACCGGCTGAGCGCCCAGGGACGAGAGGCCAACACGATTCATTCCACGCTCATGGGCGCTGGCAGGGGAAGCTTTCGGTTCAATGCCAAGAACACCCTGGACGGAGATGTTCTCGTCGTTGATGAGTCATCCATGAATGATGTTGAGCTGGCAGAAGCCATCACCGCAGCAGCCAACAAGAACATGCACCTGGTCTTGCTCGGTGACGACGAGCAGCTGCCATCCATTGCACCTGGGCGGTTTTTGAAGGACGTTCTGGACGTCCGGGAGGCTGATCACCACCGACTCACAAAGACGCACCGCAACTCCGGTGGCATCCTCGATGTGCTCGAGCAGGTCCGCCGGGGTGACGTCGACTGCATTGACCGGCCTGGCGTAAAGTTCTCCCACGGACTGGACGATGCCGCCGTTGGTTTTGCCTTGATCGCTCAGAAGTACATCTCAGCAGTGAGCAAGTACGGCGGCTACGAACATGTGGCACTGATCATGAGCATGCGTGCTGGAGAGCCGTATGTGCCGGGATGGAACACCACCTACTCCAACCAGGTTCTGAGAGATCTGTGCAACCCGCACGCCCTGAAGATTCCCGGGACCCGGTTCTTTGTTGGCGACCGGATCATCATCCGCGAGAACATGAACGTCCCCCTGGCTGGCCAGGAGGACGAAGACGAGGTCCGGGTGGTCAATGGAGACACGGGCACCATCACCTCGTTCGAGAAGGATGCCCGCAATCCCCGAAGCTTGATGAGCAAGTCCATCCGGATCAAGCTGGACGACGGGCGCATGGTGGACCTGCCGGGAGCGGGGGTCAGTGTGCTCCAGCACTCCTACGCCCTGACCGTTCATTCAGCCCAGGGCAGCGAGTACAGGAAAGTGATCTCCGTTGTCACGCCAGGTCACTCCGCCTTCATGAACCGGGCCATGATTTTCACAGGATGGAGCCGCGCACGAGAAGATCTCGACATCAATGGCAGCGATCACGTGATCCGAAAAATAGTCGCAACCCCTCTACCCGCGCGCAACTCATCTCTTGTCGAGCGGGTAGCACTGGCCCTGGAAGCGCTGAAGTCTGGCGAGGACCCAGGCGACGACGAATTCAACGAGGACGACATGGATGAGCATCAAGATGAGCGGGACGCTCATCCCAGACCCCCTCTTCAGCAGTTGCTGAACACCGATCCGGCATCCCGCGATCGCGATGAAGGTCTGACCCAATACAGCGACTCGCTGACCCTGCGGCAGAAATACGACATGAGGTTTCGCCAGTGACCGCGTTGGTTAAGCGCGTTTGCGCCAACATGGTGGGCCGGGACTTTATTGTCGGCGACATCCATGGCGCCTTCGACCTGGTGATTCAGGGCATGCGTGCTGCGCGTTTCAATCGCGAGATCGATCGCCTGTTTGTGGCCGGCGATCTGATCGACCGCGGGCCTGGCTCACATCGGGTTCTTGGCTTTCTGCAGCAGCCCTATGTGCACGCCATCCGCGGCAACCACGATCACGACTTCTGCACACTCAACGTCGATGCAATGCGGCTTCTTGGCGGGATCGACTGGAACGGTCTGGGGTGGACGAAAGACCAGACGGATGAGCATCTCCTGGCCATCCGGGACAAGCTGGGCGGGCTGCCCATTGCAATGGAGATCGAGACTCCGCGCGGGCTGGTCGGACTGGTGCATGCAGATGTGCCCCAGGGCATGACTTGGCAAGAATTCACCCTTGCTGTAGAGGCAGGTGACGAGGCTGTGATCGAAGTCGCGCTTTGTGGCCGAGATCGTATTCAGTCCCGAGATGAATCTGGTGTTCTTGGGATAGGCCGCCTGTTTGTGGGGCACACCATCCAGTGGAGCGGGGCGATGCGCCTGGGCAACGTCATCGCGGTGGACACCGGTGCGGTCTTTCGTGAGCTGGGCAAAGAAAAAGGTGCTCTCACCATGGTCAACGTGGCTTGCGGGACTGGTGTTCTTGTTGGCCGCCCGTTGGATGAAGCCGTTGTTGTGCACGCAGAAGCTGCTGACGGTCCGTTTGGACGGTACGCACGCGCCGACTCGCCTCGATTCTGAGTTTGAAACTGATACAGGACCAAAAAATGTACACACCACCCAAAGCGCCGCCGGATCTGATGAGTTCGCTTGCCCTTGTTCTCGATATGGCAAAAGCCCACATCAAGAGCCTTGAGCTGCAATACGGCGAATGCCTCAAGCGTGGAAATTGCCTGTTTATTTCAAGCATTTGAGTCGCGGCAGCCTTTTCGTGTGCACAACACGCATGGGACATGCGCTCATCGAGGCCGGCGCCAGTGGCCCGCAGCTTCAGGAGCGGCTCATCAAAGTCCTTGACAGGCTGGGAGCCCCAGCCCCCCAGCAGACCCATCTTCGAGAAAGAAATCGTTCATGAAGCAGCACTCAAGAAAAGCGCCTGCCGTCGGCCGAGGTGTTCGCACCGGTCTTTACGTCGATGGCGTCCCGCAATCTGCTGAATTCCGTGAAGCCGATATGGCGCTTATGGAGGTGGCGGCCAGAAAGTATGGGCACTTGGTGATCGCAGGCTCTAGCGCCTCCATGACAGGCGCCCAGTGGATTCAGGCCATTCAGGCGTACTACGGTGCATCCGCTGGCGTGGCGGACATCGTTGAGCGTGCCCAGATCATCAAAAACATCCGCCGCATCATGTTGGTCGACCAGTTCCCCAACGCCGCAGTCGAGCCGCATCCGTACACCCAGGGCCTGCAGGTAGCAAAAGAGACCCTGATTGGTCTGGGCGCCTCCCCGAGGCATCCCATTGTGGATCTCACATCCCACGTCAAGCCGATGGGTCGCGCTGCGACTTTCTCAATGCTGCATCTTCCTCCTGGCTATGCGATCAACCTCGACAGTTTCCACCCAACGTCCTTGCTCGGGCGCATGTACGCCATCCTGGACAGATGCCCGGTGGGCCCGGAGACCTTCGAGCCTGGGCAGGGTGAGGACCTTGAGGCCAACCTGGCGATCGTCTACCAGCTGATGAGCACCCTGGGCTACGAAGCCGTTGTGACGAGCGGTGTGGACGTTCCGCGATGGGGCGGCAGGGGGAAGGTCAACCCGAGCGACATCAAATCGCCCGAGGATGCAGACGCCTCGCTGCACGTCTTCTTCGAGAACCTGGTCAAGGCTGGTTGGGACGGCACCAAGCCGGTCTACCTTTGCCGCCCGGCGCCGTTGGTGGACCCCCTTTCGTCGACTTGTCCGTTTGAGGCCTACCTGAGCGAGGAGCTCATCTCCTGGCGCCTGCCCAATGCGATGGTGCAGAGCTATGTGCAACGCTGCACTGAAGCTGCCAAGGAACAGCTTGAGCCCTCGGGCGATCAGCAAAGTGGCGCAAGAGAGAGAGTCCGGTAATGGACACTTGGAAGCAAAAATCACGGACAGCGCCACCTCAGGATGACACGGGATTTTGGGTCATAAAACACAGCTACCCTGGCGCTGGTGGCTCTTTGATAACGATTGCAATCCACACATGTACGAACGGAGAGGTGGTTTCGCAAAAGTTTTTCTCGCCAAGCTCATTTGATTTTGAGTCTGCCGCCAAAAGCACATATTCGGTTCACCTGGGGATTTTTGGACTTCCCGATGAAGTTTCTGAGGCCGCGACAAAAAGGCTCATCAGAGAAATTCACCCAACGATTGATGCCCAAGGCTTGAGTGCAGCAGAAATTGAAATCTGGTCGCCTGATGGTGAGGGGGCGTTGTTCTTGAAGTTCGGCGATCTCGATGTCGAACATGCCCTGCGACTGGCACAGTCACTACGCCCTGGATTGCAATTTCGTGTTGAGAGCGATGGATCAATGACGGATCATCGCGAGAGCCCGGTGGACGAGGCGCCATGGGAGCGGGCAGAGACGGCGCAGGGCAGCCTCATTCAACCAGAGAGACCCAGATAACAGGCACACCAGCGTCGTGATAGCCATGGCTGGCTCAGGTTTGGTGTTCGCTGCGGTCGCGCTGCACTGTGCCTGCGTCCAGATCTTCGCTCTCGATGTGCTTGACCAAGGCCCCTGCTACTGAATTGATCGACGCGGCATTCAGGTGGGGAAGTAGGCTCTTCCAGTTTTCCTTCAGGTGGCCGAGCAACTGAGCATCAGAGCCTGCGCGACCTTTCTTGAAGTCGGATGCACGAAGCAGCGCCGCCGCCCGTGGTGTAGCTGTCAGAGCCGCCACCCAGAATTTGGCGCTTTCTCTCAGTTCGTCTGGCACGAACTCGATCATGAGGCCGTCTTGCTCAACGGCTGCCAAGCACACATCGCTTGTTCGTTTGCCCACAGGAATCACGGGCAAGACGCTCGGCTTGCGCTTGACTGCCGCCAGTGCCATTTCCTCGCTGATTTGGCCTCTGTTTAGTAAAGCCAGAGCATCAGGGTTTTGAGCAACAGCAATTTCGCACAAGAGGACGGTTCGCATGGTTTTGCAGATGTCCCCAATGGCGAGTCCATCCTGTGTGACGGCCAGAAGGCACAGTTCGGGCGTCTCCCCGTCACCATCAAGAAACCGGATCGCGGACCCATGCGCTCCGACTGCAAGGCGTCTTAGGTGGTCGGTTCTCCTTTCTCGAGGAATGTATTTCAGCGCATCCGCATGGGCCAGCGCGGCGGCATCAACAATCTCATCGGTTAGAAACTCAAGAGGCGAGTGGCTCATAGCCGCATGGTTCTGGGCGATGGCCGCAACACAGACGGATTCCGTTCTAAATTGGGGCAAAACGTACATCAGAGCCTGCCCGTCCCGGTTCACGGCGGCAGCGCAGACCTGCTCGCTTTGGTTGTCATCATTGACAAATCCAAGACTCATGCCGTTTGCCGTTACGCCAGCAAGACACACAGCAGAAGTCTGCTGTTGTGCAGACATGAATCTCAGCGCATTCCCGTTCTGACGGGCTGCTGCGATGCACACCGCGGGCGTGCGCTGAGAACCTGTGAGGTGCTTGATCGCCCAGCCGCATCCCGTGACTGCGATCAAGCAAGTTTTCTCGGTGCGATGCGCGTCGCAGAGGTGTTCAATTGCTTCCCCGTTCTGCTTTATGGCTGCGATCATGACCCGAGGCGTGCGCTGCGCATCGTTCATCCAGCGGATGCCCAAACCGTACTGCTTCACTACGGCCAGGCACACCTCGGGTGTTCTTTGTTCAGGTGAGAGATTGTGGAAGTGAGTCCAGTTTTTGAGGACGGCTTTCAGGATCTTCGCGCTGGCGCTCTCCGCTGCACTCGACTTCGGTGCAGAGCGGATTGATCTGCGGAGAACGTCGAGGAGGCTGTTGTTTTCCATGATGCGTGCTTTCTTTCAAGCAGGCAGGGTCAAATCTTCATTGCTCAGATCTTGCTCGTCAGATTTGATTTCCCGCCCGGAATCCGCTTAAATCGATTGCAATTATACAAAACCGCAACCCAGAATGACCAACCCGAATGCCCCAGCACATCCGTTCATGACCTCCGTTGGCGGTCATGTGCTGATCCATAACGGCGAGACCGGCGCACCACTTGCCGACCACTGGACGGGGATCTGTGTCGACGGTAGCGACACCAAGAAATTCTGGCTCATCGGTCGAGACGGCCACGAGCGCAGTTATGTCTCGCTTCGGGCAATCGATCTGGATGGGGCGAAAACAGAGGCCGCAGGTCTGCAGCTGCAAGAGGCCCATCAAGCAGTTGACGAAACATCCGCCTTTGCTTTTGCGCCGCGCCAGCGCGCTTGAACCAGGAAGTCCAATGTCCAAGATGCTGACTTTCCAAGAGATGCTTGTGGCCGCACACGAAAGTGAGATGCCAGGCGTTGAAAAATTTTTGCGTGATGCCTGTGAGCTTCATGAGCAGCTTGGATCCGCGCTGGCAGATCACCTGGAAATCGACGGACCAGTCCGATGTGAATTTGATCCTGGTGACGGTGTCGATCTGGCACTCATGGGAGGGTTTGCTCCCCGAGAAAATGGGCAGCCGGTTCCTCCAGTCCTTGAGGAGTGCGATCCCGATGCCGATTGGGAGCCTCGTTGCATTGACTCGATGGCAGAGCGCCCATGATTCGGCTCTCTGTGCAGGAAATGCTGGGCGCAGCTCTCAGCAGCGATATGCGTGGCGCCAGCGACTTTGTGCTCGACGCACGCGCGCTCGCTCAGGACCTGGGTCTCACGCTTGCCCAGCACCTAGAGATCCAAGGACCGACCTACGGCTGTAGCTTCGATCCACACGCTTTCCCACCGCAAGTCGTTGGCGAGTTCATGCCGGCTTACGCGGGGCAGCCCATGTGCCCTTCAATTGCAGAGTTCAACCCGCCGGGTGATTGGGTGGCCCGCTCAAAGGTCGAGCGATCTTCACGTGACGTGTATGCGGCACAGGCATGCGCAGCAACGAGATGATCGCTGCCATGCTCACTGACGCTTCGACAAACTGGGACCTGGCGCGGTGGCTAACCGAATCGATCCAGTCCTTCCTGGGGCGTTGCTTCAGAGACGACTTCGATCACGGGCTGGAGGGCTGCAAGTTTCCGGAGCTCTACACGCGCGTCACCGGCGAGCAAATCGACAACGATAGGGAGCGCCATCGATGAGTGGACCATCTTTGGCGGTTGACCCGCGGCGCGCCTCGGGAGCTGTGCTTCAGTGGATGACAGAGCAAAGCTCTGCCGTCGATCCCAGCTCGTTCATCGTCCATCAGGATATTTCATGGTTCTTGGCCTATGTGAGGGATCCGCTGCCGTCGGGCTTAATCGGTCACACGTACGCGGCTGGGTCTACGAGGAAAGAGGCCTGTGATCGCCTGGCCGCCGTCCGGGCGCTTGGCACGCATGGCGCGTCGGTGCCATTCGAGATCTGGTCTAAACAGCTGGTCGAGCCGGTCGCGCAGGGCTTTGTGCGTTCGATTCACGAAGAAATGATGCGCTACACGGACGGCATCGAGCGCTACCAGGCGATCGTGGATCGCAACCGCGCGCAGACCGGTCCCAGTATCTGCCACACGCGCGACTTTTGCGACGCCAACGTGTTCATGGCGTTTGCTGTTCAGGCTTTCACGGGTCGTGATCTAGCTGAGGACAGCATGTTCTGCGACGCAGGCTCGATGGAGCTGTGGCACGCAGCCTGGCAGCGCGCCAAGGAGATCATGAATGCGCCCAAGTCACAAGAGATCCTCGGCCTGGAGGCTCGAATTGTTCGTGACGAACTTCCGCAAGCAGGCAAGGACGCCGAGATTGAAAAAACCAAAAATTCCATCCTGTACCCCAGGAGCAGGCCATAAGCAAAATTGACCCGAAGCCCGAGGCCGACCAGCCCCAGGCACGGACATCTGCCGAGCGGGGCGGGTAATGCACCTGGTGCCGCGCGCCAGGCGCCGACTGGACATCGCTGCAGGCCTGATCTCCGCGCCAGTGCAATCCGGCGGGCTGGGTCTGTCGTGGGCGGTCATGCCCGGCGAGGACGATTAGACGACTGTGCTTCGGGTCTTGCAGGGACTCAAGCCCGCCGCTCGGGACAGCTTCAAGTCGATGGTTGACTGGGTTGAGGAGTACGACCGATCGGAGTCATCTGCGCCCATGGTCTCCTCCCAGAACAGGGCGCCTGTGCGCCAGCCGGCAGTTCCGGCTTCAGCACCACCGGTGCGCGTCGAGCCGCCCGACATTCAGAAGCACGGTGACTGGGTTCCACAGGAGGACGATGGCGCCAGCGAGGATGCGGTGCTTCAGGCGCTGGCATCGATCGGGGATGACCCAGAAGAGGCAACGCCCGCACCGAGGAATCGGATGCGGGCGTGAGGTCTTTGCAGTCCGCTGGGGCTTACATCTCGGCGACGATCTTCGCGCGGCGCGCGTCGAATTCGGGCTTGGTGATCAGGCCCTGGTCCAGCATGGACTTGAGGCTTGTCAGGCGAGCGGCAGTCGCCTGCTCCGCATCAGCGCCACCGGTGGCAACGCCGCCGCCATCGCACTTCTTCTGTTGGAACAGGTTGGCGAGATTGGACTTGCGCGTGTCGGCCGCAGCGATTGCCTCGTTCGAGTTGGCGTAGGTGCCGAACATGGCTGGCCAGAAGAACAGCGCTGCGGCTACGTTGGTGCCCGTCATGCCTTTTTCTTTCTGAGCGTCGGCCTTGAAGCGGTCGGCCTCGCGAATTCCGAGCTCAATCTGGCTACAGTTGAGCTGGTTGTCGGACAGCTTGGTGGTTTCAACGACGTGAGGCGTGGCGCACCCGGCCAATGTTGCAGCAATGGCCAAGACGGCGAGGGTGGTCTTTTTCATGAGATTTGTGCGTTTTGTGCGATTTGTGAATGACGTTTGATGCGCGACATGCGCATTTTCACAATACACAAACACACATTGTTACCAAATTATATCGCAAAGCAGATGAGGCGTAATAGCGACGCTTATCGTGAGGTGATGCCATCGTGAACAGCAAGCCCCCTCTATCTGTGCCGAGGTACGACGGAGCTTTCTGGCATCGATTGTTCAGCCTGAGCGAGTAGGGCGACCAGGTATTCCTGCAAAGCTGAATCGCGTGAGGAGTCCGCCAGATCGCCTGGTTCTATGGTCCTGAAGCCGATCAGAACGACGCCTTCGTTCAGGAGGAACCTCCTGGTGAACTCGCGATTCGGGAGTGGCCCATCGAAGTCCCAGAGCATTCTTTCGTAGGCGACAACGGCATGATCTGCCTGCCCTCGCCTGTTCAGGCCGACCAGCACCTCTCCACCGATGACTTGCTGGAGCGCGTGTGCGAAAACTGCGCACCCCCCGTCAAAGGGTCCGCACTGTATGGTGTTCAACATGCGCTCGTACATTGCTTCTTTGATCGGCGCCATCGCCTCCTCAAAGGACTCTGGCGTTCTGATGTCCGCGAGACGGTTCATCTTTCAGCCAAGACCCGCACGCGGGGAGGCAGGCTCTCTGTGTTGATCTGTAGGGGCAGCATGTGCGCATACCCGATGACCATGCCCTGGTGAGCGGTTTCCCTCAAACAATACACGTTGCCGTCGCTCAAAGCGATGTAACGTGCGCCGCTTGAGCGTTGGAGCTCTTCGTGTCGATCGAGCGGCCGGCCCTCTTGCATCACATAGAAGCCATGACCGGAGCCGAACTCTTTCAGGTCGCGGGAGGCGTACTCGCGCACGTTGATCACGAACATGTGGTCTTCCACCGATCCGTCGGGCATCAGCACCGACACGCCTGGGCCCATTGACGTCTGAGGTTCTCCCGCTGGCCGGTGGGGCTGGAATTGCAGAGAGATGTCTTCAACCGGGATAACCCGATCATGGAATCGGTCCTTGCCAGGCAGAAGGATCAGCAGGTTGGAGGTCATTACCGCATCCTACGGACTTGCAAATCGAGTTGCAAATGAATAATGTCGCGAGTTGAAATGAGCCGCCATATTCGCTAGAGTCGCTGGAGTTGACTACCCACCAGATTGAGGACGCGATGTCTGAAGCCCCCGAGAACAAACCGATTTTTCTGGCCTTTGCAGCCTCTTACGATGACAACGCCCATGGCCAGGATCTGCCGGTGGCCGCGCTGCTTCGTATCAATCCAACCGATTTTGAGCGCCTGAGCAAAACCGTCGCTGACATGGTTTCTGGTGGCAACCTCCTGGCGGCGGCGGTCGAGTTGTCACCGGAATCGTTTCTCTGGATCAAGACGGTGGGGCTCACGTCGCAGGGCTCCCTAGCCAGCATCGAGGGTTTCTTCGACTCTCAAACCGATGCGCTCATTAACCAAGAAAATGTTCTCGAAATGGATGAGAACAGTGCACATTACATGGACTTCTGCGTTGTCTACGAGCACGAGATGCACGATGCTCGGGTCGATCTGATGATGGACAGAGGCTCTGTGGTGTTGGCGCCAGCGGGCTACGCTGACCTGGGCCACCGCCAGCGCTACAACTTTGGCGGTATTTACAGCAGATGGGACGATGTGGTTGAGCTTGCGGGGCGGGCCTGGAGCAGCCAGGCCACTGCCGCCCAGATAGCTGAGCCCTCGGCGTCGCCCGCCGGCCTGATGCTGGATGCCACGGACAAGGCCACGGTTGTGGCCGCGCTGACCCACTACATGAACGAGGGCATGGGTGAGCCGGCGAACCGCCCCGAGGCGATCCACGAGTTGGCCACTGGCCTCGATGACTCCGTGGTTTCGATGGACGATGACGGCCTTGCGGATTTGATCCGCCGGCTGCAGGGGGCTGACTCCGTCGATCAGCAGGGCGAGGTCATCAACCCCAGCGGCATCTTCGAGACCAAGGTGGTCGTGCGTGTGCTCTCTGCAGGGGAGCTGGGCGACCACTCGCTTGCGGCCATTGCCGAGGCCATCAGCGTTGGCGACTGCTTGGGCCAGGTAGACGTTGGACCAAGCGTGGCGTTGTCTCGCGAGAAGGCCTGCGAGCGTACTTGTGCCATTGGCAGTGAGCCAGGTTTTTTCGCAAGCGAGCTCGTGGATGGAGATGACGATGGGGACAAAGTGCAGCGCGATCGCCTGACCGCCTGAGGAGAACCAGTATGCAAAACGTACCATATCACCACTATCCTGAAGTGATGGTGGCCGTGCGGATCGCCCGTATCCTGGCCGAGGCCGACCTGGTGCACGGCGTCGCCGATCACGTAGGCGAGATGAGCGCGATCGACTGGGCCGCCGAGTTTGTGAAAACACACGGCAATGTTTTCGAGCCGTCCAACTTCGGACGAGCCCAGTACACCGAGGATCTCAAAGCCTTCGTGTACCAGAAGGCCCGCTTCGATGGATGGGTGCCGCGCGAGGTGCGCGACACGCAAAGCGAGGAGGCGGCTGATATTCGGTTCAAGGAAAAGCTGTCCGCCGCAAAGGAGATCAACAAGCTTCCTGCAGGTCTGCCCCGATCCCAGTCGCACTATGCGCTGATCGACTCGGTCGTGGAGGAGCTGCAGCGGCGTGCTTTGTTTGCCCTGCAAAATGGTCGCCCCCTCAAGGCGTTTCAGATTTCGTTTGAGAGCGATGGTCGCTTCGAGAAGATCCTCATGAATGGCATCCGCATCGCTACTTGCTCCGCCGGCGAGCGCGACCCCAAGCAGTGGATTGCTGCTTTGCAATCGAATCTTGGAATCCAGGTCAAGCCTGCCAACCCGCATCAGGTGCTGGTGGAGATCAACGGCAAGGAGATTGTCTGCACGGGAGAGAACGTCCGGGTGCAGGTTTTCAACGAGCGACTGCACATGAACGAGGGTGGCGCCCACTCAATGCTGTTCAACTTCACAGAGGAGGGCGTCATCAATGACCTCTGTAACGCCAAGGGTGACGTTGTTGGAACTTGCTCCAGCATGTACGACGAGGCGGCTGAAGAGATCGTTGGCGAGCGCGAGGACGAGCAGCAGATCAAGGAGGTGTCCTGTGGCTCGTAGGCTGCATGCCGACGTGATCGCAGGCCTGGTGGCTGCACTGGTCGAGGTGAAGACCTGGAACGGCACCTTTCAGCGTGCGCGTGCTATCTACTGCGCCAAGGGCCAACAAGACACGTACTACGAACTTCTGCTGGAAAGCACCCATCCGGTGATGTTGGAGTTTACTAAGGAGGGTGGCCACAACGAGGCATCCCTTCTTTATTGGGTGGGATCGAATTGTTTGCAGATGAAGCCGCCACCAGAGCTGCTTTGCAAAGTCGACAAGATGCGGGTAGCCGCTCAGATCAGTGACGCGGATGCGCTACGCATGCGCGACGCGATGCGCGGCGCTTGTGCGACCACCAGGTATGAGATGGAAGTGATGCGGCCATGAGCACCGAGTCCGAAATTCCTCAGGAGATCCTCGCGGGCTTGAGTGCCGCACCCGTCGGCGTCACAACCGTCAACGCTACCTACGAGCGAGCGTGGTGCTTTTTTCCACCCTTGCGGCAAGCAGGGGTGCGTTACGAGCTCGTGGTGGAGAACACCCATCCGTTTATGTGGCCCTTCGTTCAGCAGGGCGGACATCGGGAGGTGACCCTCTTGCGATGGAATGGAGCCAGAGGCGAGCACATGGTAATTCCCGCAGAGCTCAAGCCCAAGATCGCACAGATGCGCGATGCAGCCGACATCGGGGATGTGGTTGCCCAACAGAGGCTTGACTGGATGCGCAGCACGGCTTTGGGAATCCCACGCGACGCTTATTGCTTGCGTGAGCGCAACTGATGCTCTCCCCGACAAAAAACCTGGGTCAGATTTTTGTCCCCCCCCAACCGATGTGATCGGTAAACCCCCTCACCGGGGTCGAGGTGGAGGTAGATCCCCGGTTATTGAGTGGTACGTATGAGGTACGCGATCTCAGGTTTGATTGGGTTGTAAGGGGGCCGAAGGCGGACGGGGCTTCTGATTCCCCGCCAGCGCGCCGGCGCCCATCCCTGCAAAAAACTTCCTTACGTACGGTGTTGGCTCGTTCATCGTGGTCCTACTGATTTCCCGGTTTCCCATTTTCATGGAATCCCTTTTGTGGAGCAAATCGTGGCACCTTGCGCTGGCCACTCTTGATCAGGAACAGCTCCCACACGGCCGGGTCAATGGCGTGGCGCTCGCTGGACCATTCCCGCCAGCGCGCGCTGTCCTTGCGGTGCACCAGTTCTGCGGCCTGTTGCTGGGTGAGTCCGGCGGCCAGGCGCGCCGCCTCGATTTGCTCCCCTGTAGGGGCAGGTAGGATGTCCTTCGGTTTGGCGGAAGTTGTCAAGCTAGTTGTCGCAAAAGGTTGTCAATTCAAGCCACCTTTTGGTCGGCTTGTGCCTCCTTGGTTTGAGGTGTGTCCGGGTTGAGGTGAACGGCGCTGACGAACGTCCAGTCGCGGGTTTCTTTTGACCAGCGCTCAGGGTGTTTGTGCCGCGCCTTTTCGTAGACCACAGCTCGCGCTTTCAGTATGGCTTCATCAGTCTGGTCATGACGCTGCGCCGGGGTCACGAAGCCGATGGCGCTGTGCCTGTGCATGTCGTTGTACCAATGCACCAGCTCGCTCA
>Ga0105054_10007434_pt1 | contig 14870 bp, 17 predicted proteins | sample BON02_FD_78091 | JGI IMG/M metagenome (GOLD analysis project Ga0105054, IMG submission 78091) | Freshwater microbial communities from Lake Bonney liftoff mats and glacier meltwater in Antarctica - BON-02 (megahit assembly) | ecosystem: Environmental > Aquatic > Freshwater > Ice > Glacier...
CCCGCGTGGTCCCGCGTGGTCACGCGTGGTCCGGAGTGGTCCGGAGTGGTCCTGAGCGGTCCTGAGCGGCGTTGCCTGCCTCGACGTCACCGTGTGATCGTTTCGCTCGGACACCTTCTTCACGGTCCGTTGGCGGAGGCGACACCCGGGGAAGAAACCACCCGTTTGCACTGGTGGCACGGTTCGGATCAGCCGACCACCCGCCCACTGCTAGCGTGGCCTCATGGGGTCCGCTGCTAGTCGTCCGATATCGGTCGAACCCGTCGTCGCCCCCTCGCCGGCACACACCGAGCACCGAGTCGCCGCACCCGATTCGTCACCCACGTCATCGCGAGCGTCGCGGTCTCCGAGCACAGCGCGGTCGGCATTGCAACTCATCGACGCGGTGATCCAGGCCAAGTTGACCGTTGGACCCGCTGGCGACCGGTTCGAACGTGAGGCCGACGACGTCGCGGCCGGGGTCGTGCGCGCGATCCGCAGCGAGGCGATTGCCGGCCGCGACGCTCATGCCGACGCCGACCAACAGCAGTCCGGCTCGGGCGCGCGAGCGCAACGGGCCGTCGACCGTGCAGCCTCACCCGGTTCGCCGGTAGCTGCGCCGCAGGTCGCTCGACGCATCCAACGAGCCGCCCCGATCCAGGCGGCCGGCGGCGACGTCGATGCCGACACCGAACGGATCGTGCGATCGGCGAAGGGTCGCGGGTCGCCTCTGCACGACCGCGCCCGGCTGCCGATGGAGCGTGCATTCGGCGCCGATTTCAGTTCCGTGCGGGTCCACGAGGGCGCCCAGGCCACGGACCTCAACAACCGGATCCAGGCGAAGGCCTTCACCACCGGCAGCGACATCTACTTCCGCGACGGCGTGCCCGACACGTCGACTGCCAGCGGTCAGAGCCTGCTGGCGCACGAGTTGACCCACACCATCCAGCAGGGCGCTGCGGTGTCGAGGATGATCGACGTGTCCCCGGGAAGCGCCAGTGTCGTGCAACGGCACGCATCGTGGGAACACAAGATGCTCGGCGACGTCGACCCGGCGACGCTGGAGATCATCGCCGCCGGCCGTGACGTGGCCGCCGAGCAGGCCAAGCGCACCGGTTTCTGGGCGAGCACCCGCGCATCGGCGAAAACGATCAAGACCGAGAGCGGCCAGGCGATCGACCTCGACACGGTGCTCCACACGATCGACCAGGAGATCGCCCGGCTCAAGTTCTTCCAGTCGTCACCGCCGATGGGCACCGTCGAAGAGGCAACCGCGACGATGGAGAAGCTCGACGCCGACCGTCGTAAGGCCGAGATCGATCCGACCGTCGATGACCTCGCGAAGGCCGAGGCCACCAAGGCGATCGACGACGCCAAGTGGGGGGTCAAGCTGCTCTCGATCCGGCTGCTCGACCGCACGACGTTCCTCGTCACCTACGGCGAGATGAACACGCTCGCCGACTTCTACGGCAGTGCGCAGGACATGGCCCGGGTACCGGCCGACAACTTCCGAAGCATCGTCGGCGGGGTCCGCGAGGAGAGCATCCGCAAGTTCATGCACCTGCGCAACGATCTCACTGTCGGCAACAAACAGTACGACGCCGACTCGACCGACCACAACATCGCAGGGGCGATCGGCAACAAGGGCACCTTGAACGGCGCCGGTGCGCTCAGTGCCGTGCTCAACGCCGATCAATTCGGCGAGCTGAAGATGATGGGCGAGCTGGGCAACGAGCCCCGCTTCGGTATCGAGGGGCGCTACGACACGTCGTACACCGCTGGGCTGGGACGAAATGCGTGTCACTTCGCGCCGCACAGTTGGCATTCGTGGTCGACAGCGCACGCCAAGGCGATCACGTTGGCGCAGACGTCGTGGACGAACCGCGACCAGGCGGTGAAACTCGAGGCGCAGACGGTCGAGATCGAGCAGAGCCCGCCGCGTCAGGGCAACGACAAGGCGGTCGAGTACAACCGCAAGCAACGCTCCACGATGGACACCGCTGCGTCAGACAGCTTGAATGCCGCACTGATCGAAAACGGTTTCGGCGATCACTTCCTGCAGGACTCGTACGCCGCTGGTCACCTCATCAACAAGACGTTGATCATGCAGTGGTTCGCCCAGTGGCTCGACACCAAGGGAGCCAAGCGCGACTACATGACCGAGGAGGAATGGCGACGTGTCCAGCAGATCGCATACGGCCAGCCCGGCGTCGCCGCCACAGGGTTGGCCGACCCGGCAACGATCGGGCAGGCAGTGTCGAATGATCCGCAGTCTGTCGAGAACCTCGACGGCGACTGGACCACCCGGTTCGATGCGCTCGGGCTCAAGGTGCCGGGCGTGCTGCGCACGCCGGGGAGTGCAGAGTGGGATCTGTTCACCTGGTGGCAGGAGCAGGCGATGAACGGCAAGTTCCTCACCGTCGACTACAAGGACCTGATCAAGGTGTGTCCGATCAGGGTCAAGGGTCAGCTGCAGGCAGCGTTGAAGAACCTCATCGACGATGGCGTCGTCTACTACTCGCACTACTCCACCAAGGACCGGGCCAAGGGCGCCGAAGCGATCGGGCTCGAAACGCTCGGCTACGCGAAGGATCTGCGAATCAAGAAGGAGTACATCCCCGACCCGACCAAGGCCGGTGCGTTCACCGATGCTGTCGCACAGGCCAAGGGCGGCGATTCGGCTGCGTACGACAAGATGGCAAAGGCGGTCACCTACGGCGACTACCACGCATTCTTGAACCACGGCTACCTGCAGTTGGCGTCGAACGTGTTGCACGACCATTTCTGTGCGAACGGACTCGACGTGGCCACTGCGGAGGGCGACACGCCGTACAAGATCTACGGCGACAACGCGATGCTCGGCAAGGAGAGCTCGAAGATGGTGAAGTACTCCTCAGAGACAGCGCACCAGTCGCGTGATTCGATCATCGAGATCGCCACCACAGGCCGGACCAACAAATCGACGGCAAGCATCGGTGCCCGTTTCCCCGCCTGGGTTCGTCCGAAGGGAGCCTCGGCGAATCTGTCGCTCGAGGCGTGGCACGGCGAGGGTGGATCGTTGCACAAGTTCTGCTTCGACACGATCTTCCCCGACGTCGCCGGGGTCTTCTCGAAGAGCACGGCGGTAGCAAAGAGCAAGCTCGTCCCGCAGATCTCCAAGGACGCCACCAAAGCGGTCCACTCCGGCGAAGCCTTCTGACTGCGCCGCTGTTGGCGCAGCTCAGTCGATCACGGGTCGAAGAGCGGGTCGTTCGGCCAGGCACCCTCGACGAGGTCGTCGCCGTATCGCATCCAGACGCCACACATCCTCGGTGGTGTCGGCGGGAATCGCTGGGGAGCTCCGACGCGACATGGATCGACCGTACTCTCGGCTTCGCTCAGCGTTCGTCGCGGTCGGCGGACAACACGGGTCTGACTCGCGTTGTCCTACTGTTCGACTATGGACGTGGAACGGTTGGGTGGATCGTGTGGGGCCGTCGTGCAGGGGATCGATGTGAGCCGACCCCAGTCGACCGATGAGATCGAGACGATCCTGCAGTTACTCGACGAGCATCTGGTGATCGCACTCCCACGCCAGCAGCTCGACCTCGACCGACTCGAGGCGTTCACCGACGAGCTCGGCGGGCGTGACATCACGCCGTACATCACCGCGGTCGACGAACGACCGCACGTGATCCGGGTGATCAAGGAGCCGAGCGACGAACTGAACTTCGCCAACGCCTGGCACACCGACCTGTCGTACCTGCCAGCGCCGCCCGCGTACACGGTGCTGCACGCGCACGACGTGCCGGCCGCCGGCGGCGACACGATGTGGGCCAACCAGCATCTCGCCTACGACACGTTGCCCGACAGCATGAAGGAACAGATCGACGGATTGCGGGCGACACACTCGGCGGGCATGGCCTACGGCACCGGCGGCTACCTCGAAGCGGTGGCCGGCAAGAGTTCGATGACGGTGGCGCCGTCGCCCGACGCGCACGCCAGCGAGACCCACCCGCTGGTGATCCGCCACCCCCGTACCGGGCGTGCAGCGTTGTTCGTGAACTCGGTGTACACCACCGGTATCGAGGGGATGGATCCCACCGACGGCGCCGCCCTGCTCGGCAGACTCGTCGCTCACGCCACGCACCCGAACTTCACGTGTCGTCTTCACTGGGAGCCGGAGATGTTGACGATCTGGGACAACAACGCAACGCAGCACTTCGCGATCAACGACTACCCCGGCGAACGCCGCGAACTGTTCCGCACCAGCGTGGCCGGCACCGCGCCGCAACCCGTGTGACGTGTTCGAGATGTGCTGACACGTCTCGAACACGTCACGCTGCATCGGCGGAGTGGGCGGCGCCGTCGAGGGCGGCCCAGAGTTCGGTTCGGACACGATCGGCCTCGGGGGGGCGAAGGTGGTTGGTGACGACGACACCTTCGATCATGTCGGCGATCACCGCTCCACGCGGTCGACCCTTGAGCCGGATCGACACCACGGCACCGTCCGGGCGACGGCGGATCGATCGGTCGAGGCCGACGAGCCTGGGTGGGCACCGAAAGCTCGGCCCGACCAGGCCTCGACGGCGTGCCTCACTGGTGAGGGTGCGGGCGACAGCGGCGAACTCGACGGCGGTGGTGACGGACTCCATACGTCAACCATCATGACGAAGGGGTACCCCACAGTTCCCCGACCCGATCGACGGACCAGGGTCAGGCGCCGCCGAAGTAGAAGAGGAGTTGAGCGTTGGCCAGACCGGCAACGGGTGGGGCTTCGGACATGGGCGTGATCGCGGTGTTGGCCAGACTGGCGTCGACGGCGGGCAACTCGGCCGCGGCCTGCAGACCTTCGACGTAGAACACGGTCGTCTCGGTCAGCGCCACCGAGCCGTTGAGCGCACGGATGTCGCTCCAACCGACCGATCCGAGCAGGAGTGTGCCCCCAGCCCCAGACGGTCGCCGTTGCTGGGCCCGCTCGACACCACCACGGGAACCGGCGCCCGTTCGGGTGGAGCAAGTGTGGAGGGCGGCACCGTGGTGAGCGCCGATGTGGTGGTTGGCGCGAGCGTGGTCGGCGCGAGTGCCGTCGGCGGCAACGTGGTCGGCGGCAGTGTTGAGGTCGTGGTGGTGGTGGTGGTGGTGGTGGTGGTCGTCGTCGCCTCCGCCGAGCTGTTGTTGTTCGACGTCTCGAGGTAGAGCACCGCAGCGGCCACGCCAACAGCAATCAGGGCGACGAGTGCGGTCAGTATCCGGTGCCGGGTCATCGATGCAAGCGAGGTGCGGTCAGAAAGGGAGCCAGCGTCAGGCCAGGTCCAAGCCGATGTACCCGAGCAGTTCGGTGGCAGCCGGGAGGTCGGAGACAATCGGCGCATCCTCGATCGGCGCAACGAAGTCGGACGGCAGGTCGAGATCTTCGGCGAGACGCAAAGCGGCCTCGTCCACACCCACGGCGAAGTAGGCCGTGGTGAACTCGGCGATGTCAGTGCTGTAGAGCGGCAGCACGCCGACCACAGAGGCCATCTGCTGGAGCTTCATGCAGCTGCGAGGGTACCGACCAACCCGCACCGTGAGCGGTCGGTCCCAGGGCGTTCGGCCGTCGGTACAGTCACAGCGGTGAGCGAAGGGGCGACGAGCGGCACCGACGGCTTGACGCCCACGCAGCTCAAGACGCTCGACGCGTTGCGCCGCCCACCCGAGCCGCTGGTGTTCGACACCGATCTGGTCGCCGACATCCGCACCGAGATGCGCGTCGCCCTCGACGAGTTCACCGAACGCCTGCAACCGAACCAGGACGTGTACATCTCCAAGTACAAGCTGACTTCGGTGCTCGAGTGTGAGGAGAACCACCTGATCCCCGACGACTTCGAGTGGAAGCCGTCGACCGCGAAGGGGCAGGTGGCGCACCGGGCGATCCAGTTGACGTTGTCGTGGCGGGGTGAGCCGAACCCGATCGATCTGGTCGACGAGGCGATGGCCCGTCTGGCCGACGAGGAGCGCGGCATCGGTGCGTGGATCGCGGGCCTCTCCCCCGCCGACGAGGCCGACCTGCGTGGCCAGTCGGCGGAGCGTCTCACGAAGTTCATGGAGTGCTTCCCGCCGTTGGACAGACGGGCGAATCCGATGACCGAGTCGTCGATCCGCTGGCCGAACGACGGTCCGATCGTGTTGTCGGGCAAGGTCGACCTGGTGATGGGCCGGCCTCGCGGGTCCGAGAGCAGCAAGGTGATCATCGACCTGAAGACCGGGCGACCGAACGTCCATCATCGCGAGGATCTCGGCTTCTATGCGCTGCTCGAGACGCTCGTGCGGTCGGTGCCGCCGCGCAAACTGGCGACCTTCTATCTCGACGCGGCCGAAGCACAGGCCGAGGATGTCAGTGAGCGTCTGCTGCGCACGGCAGTCCGCCGAACTCTCGACGGGATCAACAAGATCGTCGAGCTCCACGCCGAGGGTCGTCCGGCTGTGCGCCGTCCGGGCGTCACGTGCCGCTGGTGCCCCATCGCCGACACCTGCTCCGACGGCCATGCGTACCTCGACGCCCAATTCGGTGACTGACTCCGCCCACTCACTCCGGTTTCGCCACTCTGTGCGGATCTGGTTGCAGAACGCGCAGGCCGAGCAGCATCCAGTCGCGTCCGCATTCGTTGAGACGCTCGGAACCGGTGAGCAACAGCTTGCGGATCTTCTAGAGCGGGTCGTCTTTGCCGCCCCGCTGGCCGAGGGGCAGACCCGAGTCGCGCTCAACGAGTTCAGGTGTCATCGCCGCTGGCCATAGGTGGCATCAGACTCGACGTGAATCTCGCGCATCTCGACCACGAGCACAGCCTCTTCGAGTTCGGCATCGGTCGGGCCGCCAGCGCGTTTGCGACGCCAGTCGTTGAACGCTCGACAGCTGACTTCGACGATCTTGCACGCCATCGTGAACAGCAATCCCTCGGCCGTCCGGTCCAGCACCCACATGCAACGGGTCACTGTCCCGACTCCTTCACCCAGAAGGCCGTCGCTCGTTCGAGTAGGTCTCGTTCCATCCGCAGACGGGCGTTCTCCTTGCGGAGCTCCACAAACTCGGACCGGTCGTCTCGGGTCAGACCAGCGCGTTCGCCGCGCTCGATCTTCTACGATCGGACCCAGTTACCGAGCGTGCCCTCGCCGACACCGATCGCGTCGGCGGCGTCGACGATCCTGCGACCATCGTCGAGCACCATCGCAACAGCATCGGCTTTGAACTCCTCAGTGAACGCCCACCGAGTTCTCTGTGTGTTCTGTTTCTCCATCGTTGACATGATCACCTCCTACAGAAGGTGACCGGCTCAACAGGGGAGGCTCAGTCACGACACTTGTCACGTAGTCTCTGCGGTCATGAAGGGCATCATCCTCGCAGGCGGCACTGGCTCGCGTCTCCATCCGGTCACCCGTGGCACGTCGAAACAACTCCTGCCGGTCTACGACAAGCCGATGATCTACTACCCGCTGTCGGTACACATGCTCGCAGGGATCCGCGAGGTGTTGATCATCACCACACCTGAGGACCGGCCCGGATTCGAACGATTGCTCGGCGACGGGTCGCAGTGGGGCATGCAACTCGCGTACGCCACACAGGACTCGCCCGACGGCCTCGCCCAGGCGTTCCTGATCGGGGCCGACTTCCTCGACGGGCAGGGCGCCTCGCTCGTGCTCGGCGACAACCTGTTCTACGGTGCCGGCCTCTCGAACCTCGTGTCCACCGCTGCCGCCCGCCCATCGGGTGCCACCGTGTTCGGCTATCACGTGAAGGATCCGCAGCGATACGGCATCGTCGACCTCGACGCCGACGGTCGCCCCACCAAGATCGAAGAGAAGCCCGAGCGACCCACGAGCAACTGGGCGGTCACCGGGCTCTACTACTTCGACGAGCGCGTCGTCGAAGCAGCCGAGGCGGTCAAGCCGTCGGCGCGAGGCGAGCTCGAGATCACCTCGGTGATCGACTACTACCTCGAACGTGGCGAGCTGAACGTGGAACAACTCAACCGCGGATTCGCGTGGCTCGACACCGGCACGTTCGACTCGATGGTCGAGGCGTCCGAGTTCGTCCGCGTCCTCCAACACCGCACCAACAACCAGATCGCCTGCCTCGAAGAGATCGCCTGGGTGAACGGCTGGATCGACGACACCACGCTACGTGCTGCCGGCGAGTCGATGGAGAAGAACACCTACGGCCAGTACCTGCTGAACCTGCTCGACGGAGGCCCCCGATGATCGAACGGATGAAGATCCTCGTCACCGGCGGCAAGGGCTTCATCGGCTCCGCCGTGGTCCGCCACCTCATCAACGACACCGACCACGAGGTGGTCAATGTCGACAAGATGACCTACGCCGCCACGCACGGCTCCACCCAGTCGGTCGCCGACAGCCCACGGCTCACCTTCGAGCAGGCCGACATCTGCGACATCGACCGGATCACCGAGATCTTCGCCGAGCACTCCCCCGACGCCGTGATGCACCTCGCCGCCGAGAGCCACGTCGACCGCTCGATCGACGGGCCAGCGGCGTTCGTGCAGACCAACCTCATCGGCACGTTCATCATGCTCGAAGCAGCACGCGCCGCCGGCGTGACACGCTTCCACCACATCTCCACCGACGAGGTGTTCGGGTCACTCGGCCTCGACGATCCGGCGTTCACCGAGACCACGCCCTACGACCCGAGGTCGCCGTACTCGGCCACCAAGGCCGGCTCCGACCATCTCGTTCGGGCCTGGGGCGAGACTTACGAACTGCCGGTGCTGCTCACCAACTGCTCGAACAATTACGGGCCGTTCCACTTCCCCGAGAAGCTCATCCCGCTCGTCACGATCCGCGCGCTGCACGGCGAACCACTCCCCGTGTACGGCAAGGGCGACAACATCCGCGACTGGCTGCACGTCGAAGACCACGCCGCCGCGTTGGTCACCGTGGTGGAGGCGGGAACACCGGGTGAGACCTACAACATCGGCGGCAAGGCCGAGCGCACCAACCTCGACGTCGTCGAGACACTGTGTGACCTCGTCGACGAACTCGCCGGCCCGCCGGATTCAGGCGCACTTCCCGGCGGCAACTCGCGCCGCTCACTCATCACGTTCGTCGCCGACCGGCCGGGCCACGATCATCGGTACGCCATCGACCAGACCAAGATCCAGCGCGAGTTGGGATGGGAGCCGAAGTACACCTTCGAGACCGGGCTGCGCGACACCGTCCAGTGGTACCTCGACAACCAGGCCTGGTGGCAACCGCTGCGCGACAAGCAGGCCACCGAACGCCTCGGATTGAAGAAGTAGCGATGGAGATCATCACCACCGCACTCGACGGCGTCGTCGAGATCCGCCCGCCTCGCCACGGCGACGACCGGGGCTGGTTCAGCGAAACCTACAAGCAGCACACGCTGCGCGATGCCGGCATCGACATCACCTTCGTGCAGGACAACGAATCGTTCTCCGCTCCCGCGGGCACGCTGCGCGGGCTGCACTACCAGGTGGCACCCCACCCACAGGACAAGTTGATCCGCGTCATCCACGGATCGATCCTCGACGTCGCAGTCGACCTTCGCCGCGACTCGGCGACCTTCGGCCAACACGTTGCCGTCACCCTGACCGCGGACGCCGGCAACCAGATGCTCGTGCCCGCCGGATTCGCCCACGGGTTCTGCACACTCGTTGCCGACGTCCGCGTCGCCTACAAGGTGAGCGGTGTGTACGCGCCGGAATGCGAACGCGCCATTCGCTGGGACGACCCCGACCTCGCCATCGACTGGCAGCTCCCGTCGAGCGGCCCCACGCTGTCGGGCAAAGACGAGATCGCCCCCTTCCTCGCCGACCAACCCGACCTCTTCTGAGGCCGAGCGGCTGTCTGTGCGGATCTGGTTGCGGAAAACGCAACGGAATCCGCACAGAGTTGCCGAAGGCACCGGCCGAGTGCCGCCACCACAGCCACATCCGCCGACGCGAACGACCTGCTCCCCGCTTCGGACTGGCCCGATAATTCGTGCATATCGAGTGGTCGACACTCGACCTACCGGCATTGCCACGCAGCCCACCTCAACGAGATCTCTCATCTCAGCGCGCCAGACCCCGCGCTTCGACCGCACGTACGTCGTCTTCGGCGGCGGCGGCGACGGCGGCGGCGACGGCGACGGCGACGGCGAGCACAGTTTCTGGATCACCCCCAACCATCGGCAACCGAACGACGACAGCTACGTCTCGTCGGGCTGGTCGAGCGCTCGGCGGATTCGGGCGATCCTGCGACTGGCATCGGACCGACGGATCGGGTCACCCTGACGTGCGAGTCGCAGTCCGGCAAGCAGATACGGCAGATCGTCCGTGCGGTTCTCCACGGCGACCACTTCGCTGACCTGAAAGCTCCCGCCCAGGTCGCGCACCACGATCCGATGCTCGGGTTCGCCATCGACCAGCACCACGATCTTGCCGCAGTCCGTCAGGTCACCCGTCTTGGCGAGGCTCTGGAGTCTGGTCGGCTGCAATGTGCCGTTGTCGAGCTGCTTGAGCAGACGGAACACTTGGGCGAGCACATCGAGCGACCGCTTCTCGATCTGGCGGAGATCGGCCAGGGCAACAGCGGTGAGGACGACGTTCAGATACGGCCCGCGACGTCGGGCGGTCACAACGGGTCGAGGTCGATGCCGAACTCGGCGGCAGCGTCGGCCAACGACGTGCGCTCGCCCGAATCGGCGGCGTCGCGCTCGCGCACACGCTGCGCGATCACGACGTCCTCGGCCGCTTCGAGCAGCATGCTGAACGTCTCGAACGCCAGCAGGACCGCTTCGGGTTTGCGCCGATCGCCGAACACCACGGGTTCCGCATCCGCACCTTCGGCACGGAAACGGGCGACGTGACCGGTGAGGTGCTTGCGAGCATCGCTGACCGTTTCCGTCGAACCTGCTGTGTACACGTTCATGTACATGACTGTAATCAATTGCAGCCGCGGTCGAACGGCACCGACGATGCGTCGTAGGTGCCGACGACGGCGCCGTCGGGGAATCGGGTGATCTCGATGCGGTCGGGCTCGACGCGTTGTGCCCAAGAGAGGCCACCACGGTCGCTGATCGACGTTGCGGGAGTAGTCGTCGAGGCGGCCGAGCATCATCAGGTGCCCGTCGTTCGTCAGCCCGACGAGTTGGGTGTCGTCGTAGCCGGTGAGCGGCGCCGACAACAGAGCGAAACCCGCGGCGGAGTACTCGAGGCGTTGCGCGCCGATGTCCCGGCACGGCGTCGAGGTGAACCAACACGTGTGCTTGTCGGGTTCGGGCGCACGGAACCGGATGATGATCCGCTCCAGGTCGACGTACGTCACCGTGGGGAAGTCGCTGGGGTCGGCGAGGGCTGCCTGTTCGGCCGCCGGCGACCAGTCGAGGCCGTTCACCGAGGTCCACATGTTCGGACCGTCGAACCAGGTCGCCGCCACGAGCACGAGGGAGCCGTCGACCATCGGCAGGGTCGCCTTCGCCGTGGCCAGAGCTCCGGGACCCAGCCAGCCCAGTGTGTCGCCGAGTTCGTCGAGAAGCTCGGCGGTCGCCCAGACGCCGTCACGGAGCACCGACGCCTCGGCGCTACCACCCGACAACTGGGTGATCACGGCGAAGGCGCCGTCGACCCACCCGGCGCGAATCGGCGCGCCGTTCGATGCCCACGGTCAGGCCCAATCTCGCTGGTCGCCGTCGAGTTGGCGGACAGTGGTGCCACCGATCTCGTAGATGGCATCGCCACCGGCCACGATCAAAGACGTCGGCTCCGCGGGACGCAGCTGACGCCACACCAACCCGTCCGGCGACATGAGCACCGTGCGGTCCGGAGCGTTGCCCTCGCCTGGCCGATCCCACACGTACTCGAGCACGAAACCGGCCGGGCCGACCGACGCGCTGCCGTCGGCCCGTCCGAAGTTTGCGTCGTAGACGGCGACACCGAAGTCGACCCACACGGTGTCGCCGGTGGAGCGATCGACCACGACCACACCGTTGCGTGTTCCCGAGGCGTCGATGCCAGCGTCGGCTTCGATGAAACGGGTCGTGGGGTAGATGGCCGTGGTCTCGCTGGCCACGGTCGACACGGGAACGTCACTGGCGCTCGACATGACATCGAACTCCCCGGCCCGCTCCCACCCCGGCGAGCTGAAGGTGACATGTCGACGTTCGATCGCCCCCGCCAATTGGGTGAGACCGACAGCGACCGCGATCACCGCGGCAACGAGCACGAGTGCGAGCTTGGCCTGGGCGGACAAATGGCGGGCGGGCTTGTCGTCGCCTACTGGAGGGGGCGGGTGTGGTAACCGAACGGGAGGAGCATGCACGGACAGTGGGAGGCCAGTCGCACGATTGGGAACCTGTGAACATTTGTTCTCACTTTATAATTTTATCATACATACGTTGTCCCTTTTCCCCATTGCAACCGCCGTCGACGACCGGCCGATCGAATCGGGTGACACACTCGACTTCGACGCGGCGCTGAACGAGGTCGCCGGCCATCTCAATGCCCAGGACGCGCGTTTGGGTGACCTCACGATCACGATGCTCGCCGACGAATCGCTGTGGGTCGGCGAAGGCAACCACACCCCCGAGCTGTTGCTGGCGTGGCGCACCGGGCTCGCCGCCAACCGGGCCCACCAGGTGGTCGCCATCGCCCGCCGGGCGACCGAGCTGCCCGACTGCGTCGAAGCGTTCCGTCGCGGTGAACTCGCCATCGACCAGATGGCCGCCATTGCCAACCGTGCACCGTGGTGGACCGACACCGAAATCTGCGACCTCGCCAAGTTTCCCACCGTCGGCCAACTCCGCCGCACCCTCGCCAAGTACCCGTTCCCCGACATCCCCTCCCCCGACGATGCCAGCGGTGCCGGGTCGGAGAGCAACACCGGGTCGGAGGGCGACGCCGGGCACGATGTCGATGGCGAGCCCGACAGTGCCGCCACGTCCGATCCCTCCGCCAGCGGACGGCGAACGCGCCCGCGTCGCCGGGCTTCCCGACCCCGACGCTCCCTCGGCGCCGGATCGCATGTGGTGGGGCATCGTCGACGGCTCGATCCCCATCTCGGTCGGGCGCACCCAGCGCATGATCCCGCAGCGCACCCGACTCCTCGTGCTGCTACGCGACCGGAGCTGCACCGTCCCCGGCTGCAACGAGACCCACCACCTCGAAGTGCACCACATCATCCACTGGGAGAACGGCGGCCCCACCGACACGTGGAACCTCATCGCTCTCTGCCCCCGACACCATCGCATGCACCACCGCGGTGAACTCGGCAACGCCGACACCCCCGGCGGCGTCACCTACACCAACCGCCACGGCCGGCGACGCCAAGGAGTCGAACACCGGGCGCCGGGTGGCCGGATCCACCACCACCATCCAGGTGGCCGGACGGGGCAACATCCCCGCCGACGCGAGCGCGGCATTGGTCAACGTCGTGGCGATCAACCCCGGCGCTGCCGGCTTCTTCACGATCTACCCGTGCGGGAGCGATCGGCCGGAAGCGTCCACGCTGAACTTCGCCGCCGGGCAGACCATCGCCAATGGAGCCACCATCAAACTCGGCACTGGCGGCACCATCTGCGTCTACACCGACCAGGCAACCGACCTGCTCCTCGACGTGACCGGGTTCGTTCCGGCCACCTGAGCACCGGCGGCCAGGCCGCCTGATCCAGAGTCCTGCCACTCGGCGAGGTGTCCAGATTTCAGTCGATCCACCAGCCGGTGAGGTCGGCGATCACGTCGCCGCCGGTGTCGGAGAACACGCAGCTCGCGCCGGTACTGCCGACGGGCACGACGGCGCCGTTGGCCGACACCTGACCGGCGACCTGGTTCAACGTCGAGGTGTCACGGCGTGTCGCGCAGTCGAACGTGGTGGTGAAGCCTTGGGTCGGATGGTTGACGACGGCGACGTTCACCGACGCCGCCCGGGCCGAACGCTCACCGAGCGCTGCGGCCTGGACCCCGTAGCGGGCGACCCCGTTGGCGGGAACGGGTACGAGCCGGCGGGTGTCGATCAACCGAGTGGGAGTGGCCGGGAGATACGACAGACCCGTCGGGTTCATCGCTGCGGTCACATCGAGCAGCAGATCGGTTGCCGCGTCGGCGAACACGCACAGGTAGCGGCCCTGTGAGACGGCCACGATCGCGTTGTTCGGTCGCGCCTCGCCCTGCGCGAAGTTCACACTCGACGTGTCGGGCCGGCCGGCATCGCACGGGAACGCCGTCACATAGCCCGCCCGCTCTGGCGCGACCACCGTGAGGTTGATCGCCACTGCACTCGTCGCCGCCGGCACGTATCCGCCGAGATCGAACACCGTGATCGAGCCCGCTACGAGCCGTTGCGAGCCGCCGAGACCGGCCCGGGTGTCAACTGCTCGAACCGGGCCGATCTGTTGGAGTCGTGACGCCCCGGTAGGCCCGAGCCATCCGGTGACGTCGACGATCACGTCGGTACCAGCAGCGGCGAAGATGCATACATCGCCACTGGCGTCGAGCGTGGCGATCGTGCTGTTCGCGATCGTTTGCTCGGCGCCGAAGTTCAGCACCGACACATCCGGCACCGCTGGCGTGCACGGGAACACGGTCAGGAACCCGGGTCCCGCTGGCCGCACGGCCACCACGTTGAGCACTGCGGCAACCGCATCGGCCGGCACACCCGCCCGTCCAGCCACGTCCAGTCGGACCGTGGCATTCGCGGCAAGCCGCGCGGCGCCACCGATCCTGCTGCGCGTGTCGAGCAGACGCGACGGCGTCACTGCGGTGAACGTCGACCCGGCTTGCGGCAACGACGATCCCGTGGGCACGGTCGACGGCACGGTCGACGGCACGGTCGACGGCACGGTCGACGGCACGGTCGACGGCACGGTCGACGGCACGGTCGACGGCACGGTCGACGGCACGGTCGACGGCACGGCTCCAGGC
>Ga0105054_10007451_pt1 | contig 14852 bp, 10 predicted proteins | sample BON02_FD_78091 | JGI IMG/M metagenome (GOLD analysis project Ga0105054, IMG submission 78091) | Freshwater microbial communities from Lake Bonney liftoff mats and glacier meltwater in Antarctica - BON-02 (megahit assembly) | ecosystem: Environmental > Aquatic > Freshwater > Ice > Glacier...
TTGCTCCTAACAGGTTTTCTTTTTATGTAAAAACAATTCAAATTTTTATAAGAATAGTAATTTTTGTTTAAACAACAGGTTTTTGATTTTATTCTAATTAATAAATTTTTTTGATAAATGGAAAAAACTTTGCATTTTCTTATTTTTTTAAAATCCCTTGTTATATTCCTTCTTAGGACAAGAAGGTTAAATTCTTTCGGTGTTAATAAATTTTTGGACTTTTTTTCAGTAGCTTTGAAATAGATTGAAAATTTTGTAAATTTTAGATTTATCGAATCTTCTACTTCTATTTCATTTTTTTCAGTTTTTAAAAAAACTAATTTAAATATTTTTGGAAATGATTTTTGGAAATGATTGATAAGCTTTGGAATTTTCCTAAAATTCCAAAGCTTATCAATTTTTTTATTTAAAGTGGTTGATTCCATCTTAAATATAATAATTTAATAAAATTTTTAAAAACTTGGAGTCTTATTCAAATATAAGGACTATATTTGAAAAAATCAATAAATATTATCAACACATATTTAATTCGAAAATTATTAAATAAATTGATCATTTAATGTTAAAAAAAATAACAATTCTCTGCTTGAAAAACAAATTTTTTTGGATTAAAAAGGCAGATGAAATTCTTCGTTTAAGAAATCAATTTAGAATTATAGGAAATTTGATAAGAATTCCTCTATTCAATCAGAAAAAGAATTTCTTTTTATTCTTGAGTTTGGAAGAGATCATGTTAGGAATAGAAATAGGCTTTTTGAGATTAAAATTTTTCACTTCCCAAAAAAGATATATTTTAAGTTTTTTATTGAAAAATTTTGAAAAGGATAGATTTTTTAATAAAAAAAATTATCCAAGAAAGATCCTACAGAATTCAAACTTACTCCTCAAAAGATCTGAAACAATTAAAAAATGGAGAGAAATTGGTGAAATTATTTCTAAAATTTGCAATTATAACTTTATAAAATTAAACTTTTGCAAAGTGAAGAAATTTTCAAAAATACACTCCAGTAAAAAACATAACAGGGGAACAAAAAAAACATTTTTATTAATTTGCTTTGAAAATCTCATTAAAAATTTTAAAGAAAATGATTTTTTTAAATATTCTATTTTTAAAAATTTTTGGCAAAGAGGATTCAGTTTATCTTGTGGAATGAAATTTGGTTGTTCTTATTTAGCTTATGCTGGAAATATCATAGATGTACATTCTTATTTATCAATTTTAACTATTCCCATTCAATATAATTCAATAACTCCCAAACTGATGATAGCTTTTGGTAGAGTTGGGACTATTACCAAGAAATTTAATATTTTGGTTAATTTAAATAAATTTTATTCAATTAAATGTAGTACATTAAGGTGGCACAACTTTTTACCTTAAATTACTTTTATTAATTCAAATGTATATTAGTTTTTTTATTTTTTTTTAATTACTAAAATAAATAAAAATGGTAAAGCACAGAAATTCTATCTCAAATGGTCATTTTAGAAAACATTGGCAAAAATTTGTGAAAACAGATTTTGACAAATCATCAAACAAAAAAAGGAGGAGGATTGAAAGAATATCAAAACTGACAAATACAAGAAGGTATAATTTCTCGCCTAAAAATTTACTAAAACCTATCGTTCATAATCCAACTAAAATGTATAATCTAAAAATACGTCTTGGAAGGGGATTTTCTTTAAGTGAGTTAAATAAATCAGATATACCGAGAAAATTAGCTTGTTCAGTTGGAATTTCTATTGACAAAAGGCGCAGAGGAGATGAACTTAAAGAATCTTCGAATACAATCAGACTTAATAATTATTTGAAAAAACTCAATCTAGTACCATTAAAAAAAAATTCAGCTGAAAATTTGATTTTCGAAAAAATATCAAACTACAATTTTTCAGAAAAACAAATCAAGAATAAGGTCTTCGAGAAAAGTAAAAAGTTATTAAAAAGAATTGAATTCGATAATATACCAATAATAGATGGGTTTCAAACATTACGATCAATAAAATAGTAACTTTTTTAAAATAAATTTTTTATGAATTTATCTAATAAAATATTTTCTCTCCAAAATAAAGTAACCAAGATGTATTTGTAGAGGTTAATCCTCTCACTGAAATCCTTTGTAAAATTATTAGCTCATGAAATAAAATTAATATTCTTCCTTTTAATTTATTTTTAATAAATTTGTTTATATTTACTAAAATACCACTTGATACAATTTGTAAGTTTCCAGTTTCCCCGAAAACTCTACCTGAATTCTGAAAAAAACCACTAGTAAAACAATATCTAAATCCATCTAGAGTCCCTTGAAGATTTAAAATATCTTTTTGATCTAGATGAAAATGATTTCTAGAAATTTTGTTAATCTCAATTAACTGTTTACTTATGTTAAAAGCTAACTTAAGTATGTTAAAATCAAACTTGTGATAATTACACCAATATCGCTTATTAGAATTTTTTTTTATATTGACGAATTTTTTCAAAATAGTAGCTAATATATAACATTCTTCATTTGTGTTATATAAATTTTGGTTTTGACAATTATTGGAAATAGCAGTTTGAGTGTTTAATTTATGAAAATCATGGTTCAACGAAAGCATTGAACAGCTTAACAACACATGAAATTTTATTTTTTCATTTTTCATTTTTAAAGATTCCATTATACATCTAGAAAGTTTTATATCAATTGGATAAATTGTTAAAATTTTACCAGTACGAGTTAGTTTAGCTTTTTGATTAATTGCACCTAATATAAAAAGATTTTCAAATGAACGTTTTACCAACCAAGATGGTGGCATATCAATAAAATCCAAACAAAATAATGCGGAAAAATTAGATGTCAAAATATGAAGAAACAAAGAAGATAATTCAGACCTTTGGATTTCAGGCCTTGGGTAATTCAAAAACCTGGAATATTCCAAGTATGTAAATAAACGGAAACATTTTCCGTTACTATTTCTCCCTGCTCTACCTGATCTTTGTTTTGCTTCGCTTTTTGATATTGGAGAAATCTTATATAAATCTAGACCAGTTTTCCAATTTAAGATTTTTTGTTTAGAAAGTCCACAGTCCAATACAAATTTTATCCCTTTTATAGTTAAACTTGATTCCGCAATATTTGTAGCTAAAATAACCTTTCTTTGTCTCAGAATAATTAAATTTATCAATATCATTTGCTCATGAAGGGGTAAGTTTGAATGGAGTTTGAATATTGAAAAACTATTGCATTCTTTTTTTAATATAAAATTAAGCATTTTTTCACAATCTAAAATTTCTTTGTAACCTGGAAAAAATATTAAAAAATCTGCATTTATGTCTTCTTGTAAATGTAATTTTGATATTGTTGCACACAATGAGATAATAAAGTCTTTTTGAGGAAATTTTGTATAAAAAGTGTTAATTTTGAATATGCTACCAGGAATATCAAGTTTTCCAATATTTTTATTGAAGTATTCTGCTAGCTTAAATGAATTTCCCGAAGCAGACATAAAAATTAACTTTAGGTCTTTTCTAAGAATTAAAACTTGTTTCAACATACAAATTAACAAATCTGTGTTTATCGTTCTTTCGTGAAATTCATCCAAAATAATACATGTGTTTTTTTCAAAAATAAAATTGTTTATTAATTTTTGAAAAAGTATTCCGTCAGTTACAAATTTTATCTTAGTATCAATACCAGATTTATTTTCAAATCTAACTGAATAACCAATTAAATCACCCAATTTTTCATTCATAGAAGATGACAAAAACTTAGCAGCTCCAATAGTTGCTACTCGCTTGGTTTGACTTATAATAATTTTTTTGAACAATTTTGATAGATAAAAGATTTTAGGAACATATATTGTTTTTCCAGATCCAGTTTCTGCTTGTACAATTGTAATCTGGAATCTTTTTATTGAATTTAATAATTTTTCTTTATAATATTCGATTGGAACTATTTTTGGAAAAAATTGAAAATCAAAGCTCATGAATTGATCTTTTAATTGAGAACCTTCATGTCTACGAATAATAATACTCATTTATAAAATGATTAATTGGAAACAATTGTTATTATTAAATGGCAATAAAGGTTTGGACATGTCAATGATTAAACATAAATTTACAGATATTCTAGATTTTAGGGCAATTAATTGTATATTTTTACAGACAAAAAAAAGGCCATTCTGTTTCATAAATAATACAGTTGGTCACACAAGAACTGCAAAAATAAGCTGTAGATGGGAATTTTCACGACAACAACATTTAAGAAATTCCATTTTAAACAATCCACGGCTTGGTGAAATTTGTTGTCAAATATTACAAAAAATTTTTTTTTCTGGTTGCAACGGAATTTATCAACATATAATTGGAACGGAATTAGGACTTCAAGCAAGAGATATTCATCATCGTATCGACAGACTCATAAAAATGGGACTTGTAGTGAAAAAAAAATTTACAATTAAATTTAGATCAAAATTAAATAATGCAATTCAACTAAAATGCATAATTTTCGAAAACTCTAACAAAAAAGACAATTTTTATAAAAATTCATTTAATCTGAAGGACTTTGAATTAATTAAAAGATCAATTCAAATTGTTTCTAGAATTGACCGGGAAATTAGACAAAAAGATATAAAATATGGCATTTTAAACTGCAAGAATTTTTTGTATGCAGAAAAAAGATGTCTACATAGAAATTGGCAAAAAATAAAACAAAAGTTTTTGAAAGCAAATATAAATATTACAAAGATCAATAATTATATATCATTTGATAAGCGGATAGTCTTCTTTGGTGGAACTGAAATCGTTCAAAAAGAAGGAAATAGTCCAGTAATCTATGATTATAGATACTTTACTAATAATATTCATCCTATTATATTATTTCTTTTCTCGCCAGAAATTCAAATAAAAAATGCACTACGATTTAATAGAGAACTTGGGATATCTTCTCCTTTTATGTTAGAAAAATTTAGAGGCTATGTAAATTATAAAATTATTCAAACTATTCTAAAAAGTATGGAGGAAAAAGGTTATCTCTTTAAAAACCTAGAGCAAAAAGGGAGGCAGAGAATAATAAATTATCGACTAGATATAAGAATTTTAACCGAATATGAAAAAAAATTAAAATATGGTGTTACTAGTCAAGTTGCAAATAGAAGGCTTATATTGTTATCGTGGGTTGAAACTCAAATTTTGTTAGTAAAAGATCTTGGAAGAAAAATTGCTCAAAAAGAGAAAAAGGGACTGAGGAAGGTTGATTCAAAGGTAGTTCGTAGAGTATTGCGAGATTTGATTGAGAAAGGGTTTTTAAAAATATTCAAAATAAATATTCAAATCTTAAACGCAAATTCAAAAGCTATCGAAATAATAACTAAAAAAGATTTTGATAATAAAAACTTCAACTTTATTTCTTATTTTGAACGGTTACAAAAAAATTTGAAAAAATATATAAAAAAAAAAGAAGAATTGATCAGACAAAAAATAAATCTATCAAGCCCTATAATATTAAGTATCATGGTTCCTGTCAATAATTTTAAAAATTTGTCTCTTTTAATGAAAAACATTGAGTTCATCCCATATTTTTATTTGAAATTTGAAAATACCTTTGAACTTGTCATCTCAAATTTCCTAGATTTAGAAATATATGATACATTAGCAAGTTTTTGTTCTCGTTATTTTCATATAACTAAATCAATAGTTTTACGAACTAAGAAAAATTTTTTGTTTAAAAACTTTAGCATTCATAATGGAATAGGGAACTTTTTGAAAAAGAATTATTTACCTTTAAAAATTTTTAAGTTTATTAGAAACCCTTGTTATTTGAGAAAAATTGAATCTAAAAGTAATTTATATAATAATACTGAAAAAACTGAAAAGTTCATGTCTTTTTTATTTAAATTAAAATTTGATAAACTTTCCTTCCATATTCCAAAAAATTCTTTTAAATATCCACAAAATAATGGAAACAAAGTTCAACAATTAGATTTTAAAACACTTACACTTAATTTCACGGGTTCTTTAAATTTTATCAAAAATTTGAGATACAAGAAAAAACCTCTCAAGCTTCTTAAATTTATTCGGGTTGGAAATGATGCTGACTCAACAATATTATTAGAAAAATGGGATTCTGAATTAGACGTAAAACTTCTTGAAAGATATCTAATTGAGAAAGTGACTCAATTAAATAATAACGTAAAATATCAAAAAAAAAGAACATTTATTAGACGCTTAAATAGAATATTAATTGTTGCAAATGTTAGACTAGCTATTTCTTTCTTTTACGAATTTTCAAAATTTAAATTTTCTGATTTTTTAATAATGATAACCTTTACTCCTAAAAATATTTTAAAACGAGCATTAGAATTTTCTAAGTTTAATTTTAATTTTAGTTTAAATAAAATAATTTGTACAAAAAATTTAGGAAAAACGATATCTATTGGTCGTTTCAATTCAATTGAAAAAAATTGTGATAAATTGTTTAAGGATCTTTTTGAGAATAATTGTAGAAATAATTATTTTTTTTTAAAGTCATCAAAAGATAAAATCTTATTTAACAGGTTATTCTGGAAATTTTCTTGGTTAATATTCACAACTTATAATTTAAAATCTTATTTAGATTTCAATATATTAAAAAAGATTATTAAATTAAGGGAAAAATATAAAAAAAACGATTGGTTGAAAAAAATAACAGGTATACGTTTATTAAGAAAAAATCAGAAAAATTTTTTTCCTTCTAGTTTTCAAATTTTAGATTTATTTAAGAAAATCAATTTGTTAATTCTCTTTTTTAAAATAGAAAGAGATTCCTTTGGTATAACACCCTTTTTTTTAAATAAGATATCAAATGATTATATTAGATCTGAAAATGAAATCGAAACTAATTTTAAAAAAAATAATTACCTAAGTTTTAATCATCAAGGGAAAATTGCAAAACCAATGGAAATACGAATAAAAAGGGTAATTTCTTCATTTGCAACTATTTTTAAGCTAACAGACAATTCTATAAACCATTTTAAATGTTTTTTTCCAATAAAAAAAACAATGATATCCTTTTTCGTTAAATTAAATTATGTTAAACAAAATGCATACCAAATACTTCCATTGACATACACATTACCAGAATTTTTAACTGAAAAAAAATCGGAAATTGAATCTTCAAGAAAGAAAAAGTGGTTTTCTCGAGAGATGTTTTTTGAATTTTTACCTTGGACTGATCTGATAAATTATTTTATTGAGAAAAGTGCTAAAATTTTCAATTTGGTATTATTTTTAAAAATTACAGGCAAGCTTTTAAATAATCAAGTAAGATTCAAAAAGTCAAATTTTTTAAATAAAAATTGGTTTCTATTTTTTAAAAATTTAAACTGGTTTTTTTTATCTGATTTTTTTTTGAATTTAAAATCAAAAAAATGTTTTTTTATAATAGACAAAACTTTAAATGAAAGTTTAATTGAATTGCCATTTGGCAGAAAAAAATTTTTTTTTTTAAAATCAAAGGGATCAATTTTAAAAATTTATTTAAAAAAAAATTTATTTTATTATCATTAAATATTAAATATTAAATATTCTTGGCTATTAGCTTTCAATATCAATTGTTAAGGTATATATTTTATTGAGAATTTTTATTACCATGAATGGAAAATTGACTAAAAATAGTTGTAATTTAAGTTTTACTAAAGTTTAAAATAACTTAAAAAATACAAAAGTTTTTTGATTAATTTACAATTATTTAACAAAATTTTTAATTAAATTGGTTTAAAGATAATGGATTTTAGATACAAATTCTTGGAACAAAATTTTATTAGATATAAAAACTACGATTAAATCTTTTTTATAATTAATTATTAATTTCCTGTTGTTTTTTTACATTTTGTTAAACGCCCAATATTAAAGTTATTTATTAAAAAAAATAATGGATAATAAAATTATAACTTGGGCACCAATCGGTTTTTTAGTTTTAAGTCAATTGAAAGAACTCTTAGATCCAGAGTATCCAATCGAATTAGTAAATCTTGGTATTTTAAAAATAGAAAAAATCGAAAATAAGGGTAATAATTGGTCTCAAGTTACGCTGACAGGACTTGAATTTTTACCAACTTACGGTCAATGCAAATTAGCACCATTACTAGGAATTACCCTGTTTGCGGCAGTATTTAAACGATGGTTAATTTTATTAGTAATGAAAATAAAAAACAAACGGTGGCTTGTCTTTTATAAAATAAAAGTAAGTAAGAAAGATCATCATAGTGGTGAAATTATCACACAGCAACTTAATGATCAAGAGCGTCTTTCAGCAGCATTAGAAAACGCAGCTATTCGATTGGCGATACTGAATTGTACAAACTCAAATCAAGTCCAAGGTAGATTGGATTTAAAATAAAATTATAATTCCAATCACTTTCAATAAAATTGGATAATTTTTTCCTACTTACACAATGCCTATTGTAAAAAAAAGAAATATTCTAGTTTGGAGCTCATCAACTTTTATTAAAAAATTCGATAATGGGGACAACAGTGTTTGTGATTTTAATTGCAACGGTCAGTCGTTTTTAAGTCAGTAAATAACATCCAAAAATTCCTATCATCTAATGGATCATATTGGTGGATTTAGATGATACTCTAAACTTTCAGACTTCAAAAGTTTATTTCTTCACGTCCTCCGCATCTCATCCGTTCATTTCGATGTATGTTATACCTTTTAAAAAATCTCAGGTTTTCTTTTTAAAACGAGTAGCTAAGTCAATGTAAATACTAATACTAATACTAAAAACGGTATAAACTTCTCATGCCCATTATATGATTTTATCTAATTGAATTCAGCTCCTACTAAATTTTCAGATAGTTTATTATACTTATTCTGGTAGTGATAAATAATAGTATATATAACTAGTTCAACAAGCATTTCTTCATAGTAAATGAAAGAGAAATAGTATATTGTTTGGTTAAAAAGGTTGAGGGATTAAACTGGGGTATTTATGAAAAAATTTTTATTGATGTGGTGTAAAAAACTTATACCCAACTTAAAGTGAAGCTAAAAAATTTGGGTTATCCAGAGATGTATTTTTTGGGTTTTCGAGAATTTTATCGATAATTCCATATTCTACAGCTTCTTGGGGAGATAGATATTTTGTTCTGCTTGCATCTTTCATTACTTTTTGAAGCGACTGTCCAGAGGTTTCTGCTATTATTTCAAAACACTGTTTTCTGTTATAAAGAACTTCTCTTGCTTTAATTGCAATATCTGAAGCTTGTCCTTTTGCCCTAGATGTAGGTTGATGAATCATAATTGTTGCGTTGGGTAATGCAGACCTGTAAGTTGGTTCACCTGAGGAAAGCAACATAGCACATGTACCAAAAGCCTGACCAACGCATATGGTATGCACAGGAGGCTTGATGTAATTCATAGTATCTGCTATTGCAAATGCTTCTGTCTCAAATCCAGCTGATGTACCATCAGGATTGCTAGTACCGGTTGAATTTAAATACATAAATACTGGTTTTTCAGAATTTTCATATTGTAAATATAGAAATTCTGCAACAATCAATTCGGTTACTGCAGGAACTAAAGGCATACCAAGATAAACAATTCGATTGTGTAAAAGTAAAGAAGGTAAATCTGGAGGAGGACCTATTCTTACCCCATCATAATTTTGTGCTCCTGTTTGCATAGCTTTAACTGAAATAATACTTTTTTTTCCAGCACCATAACCATTCTGTTTCCTCCATTTTATAAAGTTTTTTGATTTTGAAGAAATTGAATATATTGATTTAATATCAGTAAATGCCATATCTAAATTTATTTTATTTAATATATATTCCATATAATAAGAATGATACAGTTCTAGTTTATCGGATATTAGAGTTACAATTTCAATACACGATATAAGACAAAAGAAAAAACACAAAAGACATAAAGATTTATGTTTAAAAATGTAAATTATGAAAAAAAACTTACATATATATGTTTAAAATAAAATGGAATAGTTATACTTACCTGGCAATATACTTTTTCCTTAAGGGGACTGAGTATCCTGCTATATTTTTTACGCACTATAAGTATTAAAAAAAATATGGTGGGATTTTTTTTGAATCTGAAAAAAATGTTGTAAAATTTTTTTATTTATATTATTAGATTTTAATTAGTACTCAAATAATTCGTCTGATTTAAACGACTCGGAAATTAATAAAAATGCTAAACGAACATCTTCGACTGCCATTAATTTTGACAAACGAAACATAGAAAAACTTAATGCTATAATTTTTACAATTTCAAAAAAATTTTTATTGGTTTTCGATGTTTTCTTTAATTTTACCCTTGTTAAAATTTTCAATATATTTCCTATTTTAATAACTTCGCTTATAAAAAAAAATGACATAAAGTTATCACTATAACTTCTTTTAAACTCTAGAATATATTGAGTTCCTTTTGATTTAAACCCGACCCTTTCCAGTTTAATATAATTTAACCATTTTTTTCTAATTTTATCATGAAAAATATGTGTAAAATATTTCAATAAATAATTTTGAAAAAAGTCTGTTATTGGTGATTTAAAAACATATGAAATTTCAAACAAGTTTATTAAAGAATAAATATTCTTGTCAATTGTTTTAGAGTTAAATTTACTAGTTACTGTATTTTCAACATCTTTAATTATCGCTATGATTGCACCTTGTGCTTCTAATAAACAGTTTAATCCCGGTTTAACAATTGAAATTTTCTGGTTCATTATCATTTCTTTCAAAACAAAGAACATATCGGTATCAAGGAGATCCATATTGTTAATGCACAAAACTTTGTACTTTCCATAAAATAATTTTCCTTTATATAGTTTTGTTTCATTCAATTCATCCTGTAAATTAAAAGAAAATAATATTTTTTTTTCCTCTTCTATTTTTAAATCCATATAAACGCATTTTTTAAGAAAACTGAACATATTTTTAAAAATTTTGGAATTATTTTGTGTATTTTTAACTTTAATTAATAAATTTATTCCATTCCTATTGTTAAAATCAAAATTCCTTTTGTTATAACTATTCTTATAGTAAATTGATACTAATGTTTTTTTTATACTTTCAATCCCAAATTGCTCACTAAAAGATGAATCCTGAAAAAAATAATAAAAATTTAAATTTTCAGTCAAGCACCTCAACATTATTCTATTGTTTTTAGATTTAATCGAAAAATTCAAAGATGATTTCTGAATAAAACAACCTTTGAAATCATTGGTGACACCAATTGTCTTTTTACTTTTAAAAATACAAAGAGAATCTAAATATGTACTAAAAAATACAGAATCTAATCTTTTTGTTTTATCAAAATAAGGATTTATTCTTAGTATTCCAGTAATTTTGATACTGTCACCTACAATTAGTTTTTCGGAAAAATGATTTCGAGAAATAACGAATAGCTCCGTATTATAATTTTTTGTCAAAGAATTTAGTGAACTTGTATGGATTTTAAAAAATGCGACTTTGTTAAAATTACATCGACTTGGAAAAATCTGAAAAGAATTAAAATTTTTACATAAAAAGCAATATATAGGCTCCTTAATATTTCCAATTTCTCCTAATGAGTATGCTTCAAAATCACACACTTCACACTTAAATAAAACGGTAGACAATTCCGAAAAGTTTTTGGTTAATTTAATTATATGACCATAAACTGAAACAAGCTTGTTTATAAAATTAGGGGAAATTTTTTCTAAATGGAAAATATTATATGATTTTTGACGCCAAAAACTTACTTTAATTTTGTTTTGTTTTCCATTCTTCTTAAAAATACTTTCTCTTTCAAAATAGTTGTTAAGAATATAATCAAAAAAACCAATTAATTCATTAGGATATTCGGCTATTTTAATGTATAATTGAGGATCATATTGTACGATATGAACCAGGTTTATATTCAAAATAAGGTTTTTTTTTACGAATTTTTTAATAATATTTTCAAAATTATATGGTTTTTTTCCATTAGAAAGTGTAAATTTGCTTAAGAATCTCAAAAAGCGAAATTTTATATTCAATCTTTTGTTATTATTATTCTTATCATTCATGTTTTTTTTTGATTTTTTTATTGTAAAAATTATTTTAAAAACATTAATTATAAAAAAAAATTTAATAACTTTATTATTTAATCCAATTTATAATGTTCAATTTAAATTGCATATTGATTACAATTATAAAAAAATATACAAAATTAAGTTTTAAAAGCCGGAAGAAAGTTATAATGTTTAGATTATTTTCAATTATTAGATTTCTTTGCCTTAAAATTTCAAATACAAATATTTTTTTAAAAGAAAAAACACATTTGAATAAAAAAAATAAAAAAATTTTCGTTTATTTATTTATTTTTGAGATGGTTGTACTTAACTTTTTACTCGGACCCTATCCGATAGAAGTGATTTGGGGTTTTTATATGACAGGATTACTAGATAACCTAAATGAAATGATTAATTAAAATTTTTTCATTAAACAAATTTTATAGGATCTTTTCTTAACTCCTATTCAAATGGTATTTTGCCTTAAACCAGATTTAATTAGCTTAAAATACCAGAATTTATTTTTGGTAAGAAGGAAATATATATTTAGATTAATTAATTTAAATAGTTTTAAAATTTTACCAAATTTCAAAAAAAATAGATTTTCTTTACAGACATCAAAGAGAATTAGTTGATTAAAAAATTCCAATTTTTTTGAACATTGAGATGTATAGTATTGAACAAACTTATCAAATTTTACAATTATGCAAAAATTTTGGTGCATAGTAATAATTTGAAAATTTTTACATTTTAATTTTAATTTTCTATTTGATTTAATCATTAAATTACAGTATAACAAGCACCTTCCCCATGAACTAGAAATAATTACTTTTGATTGCTTAAATTCAGTACAGAATTTTATTATTTTGTGAATTTTTATAAATTGATTTACTGAAGTATCTAAAATTTGATTATTTGAAAAATAAGAATCATTCAAAAATCTTTCAGAATTTGGAGCAAGTTGAAAATTTTTTTTCCTTAATAAAGTTGTAATAAAAACCTTCAAACTAAAAAATAAAACTTTTTGCAAATATTTACAATTAAAAGATTTAAACTTTTTTAATTTTACCAATATTAAATGATAGTCCGGTATAAAATATTCACCCTTAATAAAAACACATTCATAGAAATTTATAGATTGAGGATTGAAACCTAAAGAAAAAAATTTCTCGGGTACTAAATTAACAAAAAAATCCTTATTTTTTGATATCGAAACTTTTCCTCCCCCTACCCCCAAAAAATTTATTGAAAAAAATTCTAACACGTATGATAGTGATAATATCAATTGTAATCGGTCTTCTTTGGAAGAAATAACCAGTAATAAACCTTTTTTTCTCGGAATCAATAAATATTTGTTTTTATAACTAATCCACAACTTAGATAGAACACCAAATATAATGTTCGTATTAAATCCTGAACCTAATGAATGAATTTTAAGTATATTGGAATTGAACAAAATCCCTTTTAAATAATGGCCTTCCTTCGTAAAATAATCTTTGTCGACGTTTAAATCAATTGAATAAAGGATTATTTCTGAAACCAAGTTAACTTTTGAATGAAAAAAATGTTCTTTTTTTTTAATTTTAATCTTCAGAAGTCTGTTTAAAATATAAAAAAAATCTTTTTTAGTATTCACAACATATTTGGTAAATTTTAAAAAACTTAATATATCGTTTTCTTGTTTAAACACCAAAAACTTTTTCATTTGTTAAGTTGAAATATTAGTATATTTAGAATTTTTTTTTTAAATAACCTTTTTAATTAATAAATATCATTAAAAAAGTAAATTACTTTTTTGGTATTTAAAATGAATGAATCAGTTAATTTTTCTTCAGATGGTAGGCTTATTCAACTGGAATGTGCTACAGAAGCAATTAAATTAGGGTCAATAGTATTAGGAATAAATACTAAATCTTGCGTACTTTTAATTCTTGAAAAAAGAAAAGACGATACATTAAACGAATCTATAATTGGACAAAAAATGATTAAATTTAACAAATCTCTATGTTGCGTTATTTCGGGATTGACCTCTGATGCAAGGTTTTTAATAGAGCAAATACAAATTAAACTATCAAACTATTTTTTCGTTTCTAATGAACACACCAATGTTGAAAATTGTGGAAAAATTATCTTTAACTCAGTGTCTTTATTTAATAATGGCAATGGACAAAAATATTTTAAAAGTCGTCCATTAGGTGTTGCATTTTTATTATGTGGTATAGATCAAGATGGATCTAGCTTAATCCAGATTGATCCTTCAGGGACTATTAAGAAAAAAAATTATGCCTCTTTAGGAAGTGGTCAAGAAGAATCTTTATTTATGTTAAAGGAAAGTTACAGGAAAAACATGTCATCTAAAGAAACTTTAATTTTAGGTGAAAAGATTTTGAGAATATTAATAGAAAAAAATTTTAATTTGGATAATCATGAATATTGTTTATTAGTTTGTTAGTTTGTTAATTTGGAATGTTTCAAAAAAAAATTTTTAATGTTAAAAAAGGGGTTAAATAAATTTTTATATTTGAATTTTTTTATAATTTAAAATATTTTCTTCAATGAGTCAAATCTACCTTTTTAATAAATGGAGTTACAAAGAACTAGAAATAAAAGACATTTCCTTGTATCCTTATCTAGCAATTGGTGAAAAATATTCAACTTACTTACCACATACGGTTGGCCGATATAATTCTAAAAGATTTCACAAGGCATCTTGTCCGTTGGTCGAAAGACTTGTTTGTGGATTGATGATGCATGGTAGAAATAATGGAAAAAAATTGAAAGCTATACGAATGTTAAAACACTCTTTCGATATTATCTATTTATTGACCGAAGAAAACCCAATCCAA
>Ga0105054_10007455_pt1 | contig 14839 bp, 14 predicted proteins | sample BON02_FD_78091 | JGI IMG/M metagenome (GOLD analysis project Ga0105054, IMG submission 78091) | Freshwater microbial communities from Lake Bonney liftoff mats and glacier meltwater in Antarctica - BON-02 (megahit assembly) | ecosystem: Environmental > Aquatic > Freshwater > Ice > Glacier...
TATCAGCCTCTGGCATTTTTTGCACCTCCTTATGAAGATCGAAATCACTTGTGATGCTTCGATTTTTGACGGTTTAAACGTAACCTAGGAATTGTAAGAAAAGTAAGTTTTATTTGAAATAGTGTGTAATTGGGTTTCAAATCTTGTTCCATTTACATTTGGTGCGTAAAAATGGAAAGTCCTGAAAAAAAATATCGAGCAAATCGACCATTTTTGAAACATTTGTTGGGAAAAGTGATCGCCTTGTTTTACGGATAGTTCCCCCAGGATCATCTGACAATTTGTTAACAATGGGAGAAGAGTCTATTACAGCAGTGGTAGCAGAAGAGATAGATGTTCAACAACTTGCAACTTATGTGGATGATGAAGAGGATACAGAACTGACATTGAGTGATTCTATGTTGATTGCACCTGGGATGGTTCTCCCAAAATCGGCATTTTTGGTAATCGGAACCAAGCCACCACTCATTCGAACTAAATACCTACGTGGATACACCAAAATTATTCTGAATTGCTCTATCCAACCGTTTTACTCTCTTGATAACGTGCTTGATAAAGTACTGGTTGCTTGTACCTCGAGAGTTCATCAACATGGTCTTCGTTTGATGCAAAGGTATTTCAAGGACGTCAGAAACGCGAATGGTACTTTGTTTCTATATTCTGGACAAAAACTGCCTCTATCGGCTGATCATTCGTTCGTGGTACAGCGATGCGACCCTCCAACAGGTATCGTTACCAATGACACCGAATTCTATTTTTCAAACATTCAACCCCAAGTGCTACAAAATATTACACTGATGTCCGTTCATCAAACTTCTACCCTTCAGGACGGTAGTTATATAGGTCCTAAGCAGATAATCAAGATACCTGTGAATAATAAACCTTTATGTGTCTCCCAGAGATCAACAGCACGCACCGCGGAGCAAGTACGACAGGCACGTTTGGAGTACCTCGAACACCGTGATCTCCTGAGAGCATTTGAAACTGAGATTATTGAAGTTGTTGCTATAGATACTGTTCCTGCAGTCGGCGGTATTTTTGATGTTGATGTAACTCTAGTAACATGGGTGGTTGCGCCTGCTGAGACAGCACCACAGGAGAATAACGAATTGATGTTTTTCGACCGATGCGATATCTGTCAAAGGCGGGTAAATCCCCCTAATAAATCCAGTTTGATATTCCGATGCCCTTGTGGACAGCCTCGAGCTAATGCTTTGAACGCAGCATGGCGATCTGTCGAACAAGCGACAGACCAAGGACGTTCAAGTTTAATTTTTTTGAGAGATCTCCGAACGATTATTGGAGTGATTCCCATGGATGATCCCAGGACATCAGTACTTCATACTTCTCTCAATCTATTTACCCGACTCCCTGATGGTTCATTTGACTTTGATGTAGCCGATAGACTCGTTCAATTGGCGATCCCGCGGACTCCTTCAGTTGGGGTCCCTAACCAGGTGATCAATAGGTTTCCGTGCACTACATACAGCGATTTTGAAATGAAACTTGGTGAAAACTCGTGTGCCATTTGCATGGAGGCTTATCATTTGACTGATATCATGCGCACGTTACCTTGCTTTCACTTTTTCCATCGACAGTGCATCGACCGCTGGTTCCGGTTGTCACAACAGTGTCCTACTTGCAAATATGAAATTTCGTAAATAATATACTATGTACAAATAAATAACTATAAATAAATAACTATGTTCAAAAAGTGAGCAGCGAGTACCAGGTGGAGTTCAGGTCACATTTAGTTCTTGCGGCTTTACTCGTGGGGTAGTCATCGCCTGAGTACTCCCTTTTGAAAGAATATTTCGAATGCCTCGGTGAGGCAATCATCGTGACCGCTGACGACCCATCAGATGCTTCTGAAGGGAGAATAAAACTATCATCATCCTGATAAAACAAAACAGGAACTTCCGTCATTTGGGACAGAGTTCCCCACAGCTCATCCACCACGTAAGGTAGGGTTAATCGTTGTGAAGGATCTATTTGAAGAAGTCTGTCACAAAGAAAACCAATTCGTTCAACAACGTCGTCTGACCAGTTGCATTGCTGGTGACGCTTTAAGTAATTGCTGGGAGAAAATTTCGCGATAGATTCCTTCGTGCAACCTAAATACGGGGACGCAGCTTTCGTTGCTGCAATCAAAATCAAAACTCCCAAAGCCCATGCATCATCTGCCAAGGTGTGTACTGATGGATCCAATAAACGCTCAGGACTATAATAGCCCTTTGTTCCTCCTACCACGCCTACGTTAAGCACCGGAATGCTTGATCTATCAAAATCCCCGAACTTGATAGGCCCTTCCGAGTCCATGGACACCAAAACATTTTCTGGCTTCAAATCGCAATAAATAATTCCGGCACGATGTAATTCTAACAACGATCGGGATGTCTTGTAGAGGCAATTCAAAATCCAACGACCAAAGTTCGGAACCGTTTGAGAAGTCTCAATTATAGTGAACAAGTCAGTATCCATCAACTCCAGTGCAAAATAAACCTGTGACACCTTTTGAACCTGTGCCTTAACCGCCGCATAGCATTGAACAAATGAATCTGAATCTGAAGAGACGTGAGACTTGAGAAACTGATGGATTCGCCACTCGCATACCCACGGACTACCTTTCTTGTTTTGTTGGCCATAATTCACACATTTAAGTGCGAATTTAAGCGGTAAGCCTTGAACAAACTCTGAAGCTACGTAAGCTGCAACACATCCATGAGCACCCGGATGAAATAAAACGTCTCCACTAGCATTCGGGAAATTTTCAAGCAGAGTATATCGCCATCCATCTAGTGAAACCCACGAAGGTATTTGAACTTTTTTTCCTTTACTGGATTTACCTTGGACGTAGTTGAACGACTCGGTTGGTACTCGCAAGCAATGGTCGCCAACTTGGTATTGTTCCTGGAATAAATCGGCCAGGTCTATTTGAATCGAAGACGGAACCTTTCTCATTACAAAAATGAATCCGAATGTACTTTTATACAGTAGCACTCAATCACAATTTGGGGATCTCCAGCTTGGTTCCGACAAAAATTGATTCGAAAATGACGGGATTCCGCTTGATCTCCACTTTTCTATATATATAGTTTATCATAGAAAGCTCATAAGACCAATTTTGAAAAAATCAAGTGTCTAAAACTACTAATGTTTCAAATAGATAGAGGCGTACGTAACGTAAAATGGAAATTTCGATGTAATTTTCCCGGAGCATGCAATGGATAACTAAACAATCCTATTACTCATCTACGGTTATTAATAATACTGCTCAACCAACCTTTTTGTTCGTTTCAACTTACATCACCTGAAACGAATTTTCGAAATTTCTGATACTCTCCTTCTAAACGAACCTAGTGTTTCGGATAGATAAAGAACTAAGCGTTAACTCCAACATAACGAATAAGACGCACTTTCTCTAATCCCTCCAAATACTGTTAAATACACAGGAGTAACTGATCCTAAATTGTAAATTGGACTTATGTTTTACAATACCATTCATAAATTCGATTATTCTTCAATATGTTCAATCACGTGGTATCAAACTTTCGAGTGGTGTCCTCACCAAAGATTGTTGCTACTTTCTACCAGTGAACTTTTGATTGATCCCTTGGTTCCTTGTTGACGGCTTGTTCTTGTTAAAAAGTAAACTTCTGTGCAGACTCTTTTCCTGTTCAATTGTGGTACGGTCCCCCATTTCTTTTTTTTTGTTGCAAGGGTGGTCATTTGAGAAACCAATTGCAGAAGTAGGCGTGTATCTTTTGAAATATCGACCCGGATGAAGCTTTTAACACTGATGCTGGACAATATGTGGCAAGCTCTAAAGATTTCTTTGTATTAAACTTTGAATTATTCACCACCAGTCCATCCACTTGCTTGCATTAAATTACACCATCTGGAGGCAAGACTGGGTCAAATGAAACCTAGATTGCAATTAACCTTCACGGAGATCGCTCGATGAAAATGAATCCCCTCCGATACTTTCAAGACCTTTCAAAAACATGGGTTTTCTTCAGTTCATCTTCACTCACGAGAGGAACAATATGTCCAGCAACGGAGTATAATTGGAATGCTTTTATTACACAAGTTTTCGAATGATCAAATCCGCTCTGTGTTACAATTGAACTTTGAGATATATATTCTCTTGGCCGAATTTAAATATTATGGGATGTGAGAAATCTGAAAATGGTTTATCAGCTTCTTGTCCCGGGCCACCCAAAATGATAAGTACATTTTCTTGTAGAGGAACAAGTCCAGATAACAAGAAATTAAAATATTAACAGAGCAAATAGTGAGTGGCTATTGAGTACGCTTGTGGGATAGTATGCGCTGGTTTCCTGTAGCCAAAATGGTCCTTGTGCGAAAACCGGTTTAAAGAATAGAGCTCATGGTATATTTCGATGATATTGTATCATTTACTCACTAACCAACGAATTATGTGCATTCAGCTGAGATGAATACAAGTCCAGATGAAACTGGTCCATACACACTTCATCAACTCTGGTTTTTCGGATGAGAATACATTGAACCATGGAACAAGAGCCTCATGATGAAATGCACAAGCTTTGAACACAGAAAAATGATTCTTCAAGAGCAAAATTATCTGAGGGAACAGAGAAAGACTGTCAATTGATTCACGGTTGAGCGATTCAACTAAGAACTGAGAAGCCATCAAGTAATGGACAAGTGCATACCGTTTCTCGAAGTGTTGTCCGTGCCACCGGTGCCACCATTTCTACTTTTCGTTCACTTTCCTCTTCGTCAAAATGCTCCTCTGCTCTTTTAATCAACTCTTTTACATACTTCGATCTCTTTTTCAACTCAACATTATCTGGGTCCGCTATCAGTTTCGCTTCACGAGAAAACACCTCGAAGTTTCTGCAGTTGGTCTTCGAAGGAACATGCGATGTGACTCCGTCTCGCAATACTCTTTGTAAGGCTGTTGATCTGATGATAAATACTTGGATATGTATCCCGCCCAGGATTCATTTCAGAAATCGCGGGCATAGAATTTTAAGAATGTTTAGGAGCTCCCGAAAAGCAGAAATCGCATACTCTCCGACGTCTGTTTCTTTCGTTTTGCTTTGGCATAACAAGCAGACCTTGATTCGAATTGATCTAAGATACTTCAACCATAACCTTGTGATAATGCATCATGCAATGCTGCTAGATACAATATACCTCCTATACCTCCAAACGAGACTCTATTAGCAAGGCTTGGGTTTTCCTGAATGCGATCACATAATGACATATTCTGTATGGCCGATGCGTAAACAAGTTGTTCCGTTGCCTGCTCCTCCTCTCGAATCTCATCATTTTCCGGCGATGCTTGGTGTTATTTTCGCTGTTTTCACTCGTTTAGATCTTTCTGGTGTCACAACTGCAATTTCTCCTGCCATATCTGCATGGCACAATTAGTACGCTTTGACACATGTGTGACTCGCTCAAGTCCGAGCCTTTATTTATGAACCATAAAAAAGTCAATGATGGTGAACATGTTGTCTCGAATGGGTCGAATGAATAAATGGTTGGTGTTGCTCATCCTTCCTATATTAAATGCACTGTCGCATTCCATCAGACAGTCATTTGTCTCGCGCTCTGCCGCTTTATTCTTAGGGTCACTTGCCACTTTTGCCTCGAGAAAACTTCAAATGTATTGGGAGCAATGGCGCTGGAGTCAACGACTGTTTTTGCATCGTATCCAAGTGTCGCTTCTGACGATAGCCCCTGGTAGAGTGGATAAACGCACTCTGTTTGAGGGAAATTTGAAAGAAGCAGTAATGAACGGCTCCATGCTTGCTGAGGCCATGTGTCTCGATGCGGCGAAAAAATGTTCTGCTGACGCCCCATTTTTAACTCAGCACATGGAATCTAGAGAAAGGTATTTGCTCTTGAATAACTGTCTGAATCTGGTATCATCACTTTCACCCCAAGGACATCTTGCGTGTGAAATTGGCGCACCATACACTGGTTCGTGGTTTCTCTTTGCAGTTACAGGTTATAAGACATCGGGTCATAGAGGTAAGTACATGCTAAATAATGGTACATATTCATGACGAAGTTTTTTAGCTGAGCTTTCTAACACAAAGATTCGCGTAGTTTTGGTACGAGAGGAACTTTTAGCCGGATTGCAAAACGAGCATTTGATTTCTTCCAATGTTTCGAATCGGAAGAATACGAATGAATTTCTTCCCCAAAGTGAGCGCCACCGAGAGCGTTTTAATTGCTTGGTACAGATGGCTCAAAGGTACAAACAGCAACGAGAATTCCACGAGTTGAACAAATTGGACAAAGACACTATCGGCCGCGAGATGCATGTACTGCGGGTTTATTTAGCGGTGCCTTCAGGTGGTGATAGTACACGGAAAAGGCTCTTTGATCATCCCTTGGTGACCGACCCTGTTCCGTCTATGTTCTCCCCTAGTATTCATTGACCCTTTTTGGATTTTCCGGAGCAACCTATTTATTCTTTCTCTCATGATAATCACGTTCGATGAGTTTTTAAATCAATGAGAGAGAAATCAAGGCCACTCCTTTCAAAGATCTTGGAGGTTTTTCATCGATATTGAATCGTTTCGCAGTAAGCACCACATCGAAGTGAAAATCGTCTATGAAAAAGCAGCTGATGTGTTTCTTCCAGAACAGCATTGCAGATATCAAGTCTTTTAATTCCATGGAATCAAAAAAGTCAATTCTGATTGACTTCGTAAGAAATTGAATATCAGACCTGATTGGTTTTTTCAGCTACTTGTGTTCATAAGAAGATAGTATATAAATGCATTTTCCAAATAGAAGGGATTTCTTATGTTTTAAAGGAATAATGCTGCAGCGAAAACGAGTGATAGTGCGTTCGCACTCACTAAAGCCACAGAATTATTTGGGTCTTTCACTTGTACAAGCGTTGGGGCCGCAGCTGTGACATTTTCTTTTGTCGACGTCGGGGCAGCAGAAGTAATTGTCCCGTTTGTCGCAGTTGGAGTACTTGGAGTATTGGTACTTGGAGTATTGGTACTTTGAGCGGTAGGACTGGTAGTTGATGGTGCATCCGTTTTCAAAATACTGGATTTGGATCTGGCAAAGTCTTGCAGGCCGTAAATAATTCCAATATTGCTCGACTCTCCTTGATCCATAATAGCCCGTCCATTGATGTCTCCATTGCACTTTTCTGAATAAGCTAGGATATTAGTTGGATCATCGCTGGCTTCTCTTGCTGTTTTGGCCATCCTGTTGGAGAATAATTTGTCCTCCATAGGTTTATCGGTGCAAATACTTTCTTCTTGGCCATTCGGCCCTGGGATAGTAGTTTTGATATATGGATTGGGACAAGAGGATGAGCGATACGAAAATGCCTTTACGCGTGTTTTTGGTGCTATGTATGATACCTCTGCTGAAGGTATCTGGATCAACCTCAATATATTTGTTGCACACCTTTGAAGTCGTAGAGTATACTTTGGTATCAATGAATTCTGGATAGGTCGATCTTGGGAGCAAAGTCTCATCTGATGCACGAAATATGACCCGGAATTCCTTAATTTCTGTATTGAGGTTGCAATTTTGAGTGGGCAAATAAGAAGCTGTGCGGATTTCAAAGCTGGCGTTGTTGAACTCTGGATTAAACAAATCGTCAAAAAACCTCGGATGCGTCAAGTTACACTCAAGCAGGATTACTTTTCTGCTCTCAGGAACACTGTTGATTACTTTATTCCATCTTGCCATGATTCCATCGTTGGCGGTCAGCAACTTCCTTAGAACATCTAGACGTTCCACGGCAGAAGGACCCGGAGTAGAAGCGTAATGATATTCAATCTGACACGTAGTAGTATTCATTCGTATGCTAAATCCATTCGATTTTAAAGTCTCAGAAGGTATTTCACGCCCGGGATTGGAGTATACGAGCGTTCTGCAATAGGCCATGATAGCTTTCTCTGCGCTTGCCTCCAAAGACATGGGGAACAGACCAGCAACCACATCCATCTGAGACTTGAGCAGTTCACTGTTGTCAGAAATCTGATGTTTTTCTAGCCGCTCGTCTTGCTTAATATCTCCACTACCGGTGAATATCCATGTATCTACGAGTTGCAAATCACATTGGAATCCTTAAATGGACTCAAGGGTAACATTCACCAATACTACGATGTATTAAGATGCCCAAAAGGTGAACGTGGAGCCAGAAGAGTTCTAGAAGCAGGACCGATAAAATTTAAAATTTTTTAAAAAAGAATGTGTTGGCGGTCCCCGCAAGCCTAGTCGAGTGATGGATGAATCCTTCGTTGAACTTTTTGTTCCTGGCAGGTAAGTTTAATATCCATTACAGGCATTTATTGAGATTCTATATATAGAGTATGTTTATTGGGCGAGCATTCTGATTGGGCAGGAGGGTTTCGAAGGTTCAATGGCCATTTGACGAAAGGATACACGCTTGTCACTGGCACGAATCAGGGTCTATACGCGAGGGTTCGCGCGCATCCATCCAAGATCAAAATGACTTGTACTGACAACGCCGGCAACAAAATGTCAACTGAAATGCCGCTGAGCCGAGACTACCTCCTTGATGTCGCGAGAGAAGGAAGTCATTGGAGTTACGTAGCTGGCGTGGCTTACAAGATGCTGGTTGAGAATGTGGTTGGAGGTATTGAAATCGACAATTACATGAGTACATTACCTTTGAAAAAGGGTTTGTCTTCGTCAGCGGCTGTATGCGTGTTGGTGACTCGGGCGTTCAACATTGTATACGATCTCAAGTTAAGCACTCGTGGGGAGATGGAATATGCATACCAAGGAGAGATACTAACCCCATCACAATGTGGGAGATTGGACCAAGCATGTGCCTTTGGGAATACCCCGATCCTGATGACATACGATGGTGAGTTTACCACAGCTGAGAAAATATCAATCTGTACGGAGTTGCATTTTGTGGTGGTGGATCTACGTGCCACGAAAGACACCACCAAAATATTATCAGGTCTTCAATCTGCATATCCGAATCCGCAGAATGATATTCACATTGGTCTTCATCAATGTTTGGGGCCGTTGAATGAAGAAATAGTTTTGAAGGCACACAACTTGTTGACTACAAGCTGCATGAAGGAAGACCGACGGAAATTGATTTCAAAACTTGGCGAGTTGATGATTCAAGCACAGCGTCATTTTGATTTGTATGCCACTCCTTTATGTCCTATGCAATTGGAGGCCCCAGTGCTGCATAGATGTCTTCAGTTTCCTGCGTTACAGCCTTTCATAGCAGGGGGTAAAGGAGTTGGAGCAGGAGGTGACGGAACTGCACAATTTTTGTGCTATGATGCCCATTGTCAAGAGCAGGTGGCAAGAATTGTGAAAGAGGATCTTCAAATGGATCCATTGCTTTTAACTATCAGTCCCATTAGCAGCGTGAAAATTGCTGTTATTCCTGCTGGGGGTTTTGCTGCTAGCCTTTTTCCAGCAAGTAAAGCATGGTACGTAGTGTTTTTTTTTCTATAATGGTGATATTCAAGTTCTTCTAGTAAACCAGAATTGTTTCCGGTGTTCACCGACGGCAGTTTGAAACCGCTTATTGTCAATACCATCGAGCAGCTTGTTGAAGCTGGCATTGAAACGATTGTTATTGTGGTTCAGCAAGAAGATATTTCGCAATTCCGGAGGTTGTTTGAGTCACCAGTGGATCCTCATAACGAGGTTTTACTGTACAAGGATCGAAAGACGCATTATGTAGGCAAACTGCGGGATCTAGGTCGACATGTGCATTTGTGTGTGGTAAGTTATTTTTGATATTATTTAAAAGCGTATATAATGGAATCAGCAAACCCCGCAATGTGGATTTGGTCATGCTTTGTGGTGTGCTCGCGAGCATGTACGCGATGAAGCATTTCTACTTGTATTAGGCCATCATGTGTATGTACCACCTGCAGGGGAACTCTCATGCGCCAGTCAGTTGCTTCAACTCCATTCGAAAATTGGAGGTGGAAGTTTGCTTGGGTTAAAGCGCAGCGATACATTGGAGGTATCCAAATTTGGTACCGTTACTGGTACTTGGAGTGCGGACAACCTTCTTGATATCTCCAATATCGTGGAAAAGCCTTGTGCGGAATTGGCGGCTAAAGATTTCCAGGTTCCCAACGAAGAAAGTTTCCTGACGATGTTCGGCATGTACGTTTTAGATTCCAAGCTTTTTGGTATCCTGGACGACCTTATCAAACACGATATTCGAGAATCGAATGGACTCATTGGACTAACATCAGCTCTTCAAATCCTACAAAAGCAACAAGGAATTCGAGGAACAGTGATGAGTGGTGAGAGATTAGCGATTGGTACACCGGAAGATTTTGTCACAACGAATAACAAACTGATGAGTCGTTATCTAAATGGTTAATTTTTATTGCTGAGATGTTTCAATGTTAAGGTCTGTCGGTGGTATTGCATCAGTGGTACAGCAGGAATGCCGCCTACTTTGGAGTTAGCTGGTACGTTGGTGATGATTCCACTTTTTGCTGCTATTTGCACGTTGGACCCAATGGTGAGATGCTGTGCAATTCCAGATTGTCCTCCAATAAATACAAAATCACCTACAGTGGTGCTTCCCGCAATTCCACATTGCGCTGCTATCAAGCAATGGTTGCCAATAATAACGTTGTGGGCGATTTGGACCATATTATCTAATTTGGTTCCTTGACCCACAACAGTGTTTCTCCAGCTACCTCGATCTATGCATGAATTCGCGCTTTCAATGTATAAATCAAAAGGAAAAAGGAAAATAAAACACTTACCCAATTTCCACGTGGTCGCCAATTTCAACACGTAGCTCCTGAGATTTCTTCTCATGTCCTTCGACCCCAATGTTGAAACCAAATCCGTCCTGGCATATTAAATAACGATTTTTCAAAATATAAAACAACCAACCTGTCCCACTTTAACCCCCGGATGAACAATAACGTTGGCACCGACTTGTGCGTTTTGAATCACGGAGCCAGCGTGCACGATTGAATGAGGGCCGATATTGGTGTTTGGTCCAATAACTACAAAGGGACCAAGACTACAAGATGGATCGACAATGCTGTTATCTAATATGACAGCAGTGGTGTGGCGACTGGAGAACTTCCGAATCCATCGCATATTCTATTACTATTATTCCAATCGAGACACGAACAAGGGACAGAAAAAAAAAAACTCCTTGATGCTTTTTTGAGTTTTTTCAACTGCTTGGGAACTCGAATAGAATGAATAAATCGGTTTCACCTTGATTTAAATGCTCAATACTTTATGACGGGGATGAATATTATGAGCTACCAAGATCTCCATTGAGTATATGAAGAAAGTATATTGCTATACGGTTCCCTCTTGATTTCAATATCCCCTCATTTATTGTTTTGGTTTTGTGAACGCAACATATCTTCAAATGTTATATTTTATGAAGAACGCTAAGAAGAACGCCTTAACGTTCTTCATAAAATGATATTGAATTATTCAAATGAACCCATTTCCGTCCTTGTCGAAAACCTTGAAAGCCTCGATGATTTCCTCCTCGGAGTCTGTATCCTTCATCTTGTGAGCCATCATAGTAAGGAATACGGGGAAATCAATTGTCCCGTTTCCATCAGCATCTTCTTCGTTGATCAAATATTTGTGTAGAAACTTGGTTGGGTTCGTTCAAGTGATACTCATCAAAATGTTCGAAATAGAGGATGACTCCAACCTTTTTCTGATAAACATACGACAAGAACATCTCTTTAATGCTCCTTCGAGTGAATCGAACTATTAAAGGAAATCGGAATATTCATTTGGGACGGAAACTAAAGGCGAATTCGAAATATAAAAAAAAACTTTTATTATGAGTTAAGCTTTGCTTACTTGCTCATCATCATCTTGACGAACTCCTCGTAATTGATTTGACCATCTCCGTCAATATCAGCTTCGCGGATCATTTCATCGCATTCATCGTCGGTAAGTTTTTCACCGAGGTTGGTCATGACATGTCTCAACTCTGCAGCAGAGATGAACCCATTCCCGTCCTTGTCAAAAACTTTGAACGCCTCAATGATCTCCTCCTCAGAGTCAGTGTCCTTCATCTTTCGGGCCATCATCGTCAAAAACTCGGGGAAATCAATTGTCCCGTTTCCATCAGCATCTACCTCATTAATCATGTCTTGTAGCTCAGCTTCTGTGGGGTTTTGTCCTAGGGAACGCATAACGGTTCCTAGTTCCTTGGTGGTGATGGTTCCATCTCCATCTTTGTCGAAGAGGGAGAAGGCCTCCTTGAACTCTGCAATTTGTTCTTCGGTTAGTTGATCAGCCATTTTAGTTTTGTATGCAGTTACAATCCCAGTAAGACTATCTTATACATCGTAGTGGTAACCTGTGCGGTGGCCGTTAGATAATTTTTTTTTGAAAAAATGTAGACCATGCGAATCCGGTAAGCGTTTCAGATAAAAATGGAGGAGGAAGTTGAAAGACGTCTACGGGATCTTCTGCGTCGCACCAAGTTCAAGCGTGAGAGTCTTGACTCGAGGGATCAAATTGATGAGGAGTCTCGTCGCCAAGAGGAGAAGGTGGCAGAATGTACAACATATGAAAACGCAGGAGAGAGGCCGGAGCACTATTATGGGGACAAAGAATCCAAGTTCGACACAGCAGTTCCAACCACCCCGCGCATTGCGGTTCAAGTCCTTGAGTATTTTAAGCAAACTAACCAAGAGGATAAATTGTAATTGATTTTTTTAGAAAAACATAGTCGTTATATTTTTTCTGGGTTGATTGGTATTTTAAAATAAGTATTGACTGACAAAGCCTTTTTATGGTTTCGCTTCTGTACGTTGGGTTGAAAACATGCCTGTGTAGCTTCTTCAGGTGTAGTTGAACAAAATGGATGTCTTTCTTGAAATACTCATCACCCGTGGGCCAGTCAGTAGTGATGGGATTTTTCTTCACAAAAGCGATTCGTGCTAGCAGGACACCAGCTAAATATCAGTTTAATCCTTCAAATAGGTGCATCAATGTCCTGACAAAATGTCTGATTTGCCGAATTTGAGGATTAATTATTCTTAAGCAGTCTCGTTCTAACGACATCATCACCCTCCAGATTCTATAATTACCGCCGAGTTGAGTCCGTGTTGGTCTCAAGATTAACTTTATGTTGAGAACAACACCAACAAGAATTCCAGAGGAATGCGCTGAAGAATATACTCTTGCTAAGAGGTATTTGCAGTTTCAGGAAAATGTATCAGCCGGCATGAAAATGTTTCAAATCTGGAATATAGCCAACTATTTCAAGAGGATAATGTAGACGAAGTTACAGCACGAGCCAGGTAATTAATTCGTTCTCTTCAAAGTCATTCAGAGTTTGAATCGAGACGCTTCTGAAATAGATTGAAGAGCGAAGGCAAAAAGGTCCCCCCAGGGTTCGATGCAACAGCGTATTTGTATGGAACAATTAGATTTAATTCGGTTGTTCCAAACAGGCTGACAACCTAATCAAGGAGTTTGCAGGCAATTAAATTACATCAGAAGAAATATAATTCAGTGATTTCCCATGATGTTGTTGCTTCTCCAGGCTCTTTTCTTAATAAACAAGATATATGCTCTTGTTTATTAATACCTATCTTGCAATTGTACGGTATACCGTACCATACCTATTTGTCCCATAACTAACGTTTTTGTTGAATTCAAATAAATTGATCGTGGCTTTGGCGAGTATGTGGTGGAGTTCCGTGGACAATAAATATTTTCTGAATGTTCCTAAAATAAAGTAGATCCTCTGGTTCGAAAACAAAAAAACGTTTAGAATCAGATCTGGTTATCAACAACTCAGGGGAGGCATAAGAAGGCACCACAGTAAAAATCGTTGGTCCTAGGGTCCACAAGGGTTCGCGATCGAGAGCATCGAGTATAAGGACGCACAAAGTCCCTGAAGATATCCACTCGTATATTGAAACAATTTCTATTCAGTTACCACAGGCTTCAACAAAGTGATTTGTCTCCAAAACAAAACACGATCACTAACTCATCAGCATCAACAAAGAGAAAATCAAATGGAAAGCAAAAATGCATCCTATCGTCATCAAACAAGATATCCGCAGAACATGACACTGTTCAAACGCTTCGTTTATTATCGCGAATCCTTCATATGAATTGATGGTAACGAATCCACAAATCCCATGTTGTGGTCTGGGTATTCTTTGTCTCAATCGAATCAAAGAGACAGGTTACGAAGTGTGCCACCTTTTGGAAACCTTTCATAAAAGTTATAAAGGTAAAGAGGTCCACAACCTATGTAACCACGCAATCCAGGTGGTAATCACTGATAAATTCTTCGATGTCTGCGATTTCGAAGACGCACAAACACAAGCACAGCAAATATTTCGCTATATACCAATTCGTGACCAGGGCCATCCAAAAAAATGGTTCTGAAGTCGCGGATGAAAAAGATGACGGATTCAAAGATGGTTCCACCTTTGAGTTCTTATAATAGTTCGTTTTCAACAAGGAATTGTTGGGAAATTCACTTCTCAACGACTGGTAAAGAAGGTTGCCTGTCTTTTAAATGTTGAGAGACGTTTTGTGCCAATGTAGAGAAGTCATGAATAGTTGAGTGAGCACAAAGTTGATTCGACTCAGAATTCATCCGATCTATTTCCTCGCTGTCCAGCAATGCCAGATTAACTCTATAGTTCAAATCTCCAAGTAACAGTTTACCATAATACGACCAGAGGAAACTTTATACTTATTTTCGTTATGAGAAGAAGAATGGATGGGAACGTGGACGTCAAGTACGAAGTAACGGGGTGGAATTACACCTTCTCTACGAGAAGAACAAAGTCTACATGTCCAACGGAAAACCGAAGAAGCA
>Ga0105054_10007457_pt1 | contig 14838 bp, 9 predicted proteins | sample BON02_FD_78091 | JGI IMG/M metagenome (GOLD analysis project Ga0105054, IMG submission 78091) | Freshwater microbial communities from Lake Bonney liftoff mats and glacier meltwater in Antarctica - BON-02 (megahit assembly) | ecosystem: Environmental > Aquatic > Freshwater > Ice > Glacier...
AATTTAATTGCATCCCTCGACTTGACAGCTATGTCGCCTGCAAACGCGTTCCATGAAGTAGCTACTAAAGTATTTAAAAATACTTTATACATTGATGTTCCTCTCTCTGTATCACCAAAATGACCTCGCATACCTACCATTTTCTTTTTCTCATACTAATTTAGGGTTTTAAAAACATTACAAAATAGAACTATTGTCTTTCATTTATCCAGCAGTCTTATTAATTTATTAAAGTCGATATCGATACAGATACCACTTTTAACTAATCACTTATTGTCTTATTTACATGATATTTCAAGACTTTATCTATTTCACCAGAGGGAAACATTCGAGTAACCCCATAGCAAGACATGTAGAAAATTTACACAAAGACACCTCACAGCCATTCCTTTTCTTCTGCTACATAATGAATTGCCACATGATGGGTTTTTCGTGAGTTTAAACGATTTGACTATGCTTTTCAAGAATGATTGATTTGCAAGTAGGCCACGCAAGACCATTTCCCACCCTTCTGCTTAATCTTGGCATTGCCCACTGCAGAAAGTATTTACTCTTACCAAAAACTGTTTGCCAATTCCGGGTAATACCAATATCGTATTCGTTGCGATACGTGTTCCCATTGTAACTGGAGGCTCTATTCGAATCATAAAACTCAATGGTAGTCAGGCCTTTAACAACTAAATAAATATGGAAGAACAATAATAGTGATACTGCAAATGTCATTGCGGCAGCAAGAAGGAATACCAGCAACTTCCTAGAACCTACACTATCTTCATCTTGGTATCCTCCTATGAAACGAAGTTGCGACGCGATCGGGTAATATACAAGGAATACTACTACAACAAATAAGCAACCAATCCAGAGGTAAAGAAGGAATAGGAAAAAATATCGGTAATTATGAAACCCCACACAGTTATTGACCCAAGGACAATGATGGTCCATCGCAAGTACACACTTGTTGCAAACAGAACAATGATGGGTTCTTGGAGGTTTGGGTCCATCGCACTTTTTGCAAACTTTGAACTGATTGACGTCACTCGGTGGAGAGCCAGGATCTATCATCACAGCCAGTATCCAATTAAAGTAGATATTGAAAACGATCCATAGACCAAATAAAGTCAAGCCAAGTCGGGAGAACAATGCTGCTGTGGTGGGAATAACGGGCTCTGCGAGAAACACATAGGTGACAAATCCCACTAGACTCATTCCAAACGCCATGAATAAAGGACCAACTACTCTAGGTGTGAAATTTAAGCAGGCAATAATCTCCGGTACCAACACGCGCTTCAAGTGAGATATCATGCTAATATTCAATGAAGGAAGATTGTAGTACCGGTACTATCTATGTACTGTCGTTTTCTACGATGTCGTTTTTGTGGGTTGCTGCTGGAGTCGGCCTTGGGTTCAGTGCATTTGGGTTGAGATCTGCCAGTCAAAGCTTCAGCAACTCTGCTGATAAAGTGAAGTCAAGCAAGTTTGTTTCTGGTACTTTGGTAACTGCGAAAGAAGGAGGTTTAAAAGCTCCTGAATCAGGAAGTGATTGTCTTGCGTTTCGTTTTCGAAAATTCAGATTGACGGAAGATGTTATAGTAAGTTGTTTGTTGTAATAAGTAAATGCATTTAAAATGTCATTTGTTTAGAATTCAGATGATTATGGAAAGCGAATAAGGAAGAACAAAGAACTTGTTGAAGATGTGTTTCGTGAAGTGAGTTGGGGTTTGAAATTGGAAGATGGGCATGTGATACTACCAACATGCAGTTCCTCAATGAAACAATGGGAGATCGATTGGCAAGAAAGTGTCGATGTTTTCAAAGAGCCCCAGGGTGGCGGGTCGAAACGAACGATAGGATATCGAGTAAGTGGATGATCGATTGATGACGTACCGCCGTGCTAATGTGTATTGAACAGGTAAGGGAAGAGATTATCCCAGTAGGAAGGTATGTATGGGTGGCAGGTGCCCAAAAGGGTGGTGCGTTGGAGCCTAATAAAATCGGAGCCTTTATTGTAACGGATAAATCTCCGTTGAATCTGGCCAAACAGTATGAAGAAAGTGCCGGGAAACTTCAAATTGCCAGTTGGATATTTATGAGTGGCGCTCTTATTTGCGGGATTACTGGCATTGGTGGGTTTGTCAACACTGAAACAGATTAAAATATGCTCCAGTAATTACGAATAAAATTTAAACTTCTAGCACCCAAACAATTTAGTTGAAACACTTTTCTTTTCGGCACATGATAGTTGCTTTTGAAATTATGATACAAAACAGTAAAATTATTTTTAAATTTAATGATGCGAACAGGAAAAAAGCCAATAAAACCTCAGGTCTGACATACGAATTGATTTTCTGAAGCATCCCATTGGTTTTCTGCAGTTTCCAACAAATTTCCTGAACCAGAAACACTTGCTGGTTCTATATGATTTATAAGAAGGTCAACATCAGAATCTGCTATATGATCATCCATAGTGATATCATCCATGAAAGCAGTAGAACTCAGAAACTGACGGAGATTCCTTGCTGAGTATCCACTTATCGGTTGCTCCGACACGAAGTCACGATTGGCTATCCACGGATGCAACAGTACTTGATTGGCATCTAGTCGATCCTCACTCCTGCAAATAAGGCGCGATATTAAATCCTTCACGCTATCCGACATTCCATTCCACACCCGGTCATTGAAGTCCCATTGAAGTTGCACCACCTTTGCTCGAAGGCTTCTGTCATCAAGTTTCCCGTACGGATCAAATGGATGGTAAGCTGAAAGAACTACGAATAAAATCACTCCTAAACTCCACGTGTCTACCTTGAAATCGTAGTTGGAGGAATATCCAACTTCAGGAGCGGCATAAGCACTGGTGCCGCATACTGTGTACATTACACTTTGGTCATCGCCAAGAACCTTAGATAAACCAAAATCAGATATCTTAATCTCTGAATCAGGATCCGGACTAGCTAGAACGAGGTTCTCTGGCTTCAAATCTCGATGTACAATCCCGTTATGGTGCATGTAAGCTAAAGCCTCGGTTATCCTCTTGAAATGCTTGGAAGCTTGCCTTTCGGAATACGCTCCACTGTTTACCACTCTAGAAAAGAGTTCCCCTCCTCCCAGCAACTCCATAGCTAAAATAACAGTGTTCTCGTTGACGAACACGTCGTAGAGCTCAACGATATTCGGATGGCCATTCACTTTCAGCAATGCCGATATTTCGGTGCGCAAGTTTCGAATATCTTGGTTCCGCCTGGATATCTTCTTGACAGCAATTAATCTGCCTGTCCTCAAATCTGCTCCCCGATATACCTCCGCGAAATGACCGCGACCGAGCAACCCATCTTTTGAGTAATCCACAGTGTAAAAGTTTTCAAATTCTTCGTATCGCTTTATGGCAGTTTCAATCGTGGCAACCGGATGATTTTCAGAAGTTTGTCTACCTGTGCCTCCTCTGCACCACCCAGGAAATTTGAAGGGCATTATATTTAGTTGGAATGCTCTGTGTGTATATGCAGTACTTTCTTCAAACGGAAGGATATGCTTGGTAGTATGTCAATGTACAGAATGCAATTAATGTGAACGATGGAATTTCGGATTTACTGGAATATGAACTACACGCAGGAATACAAGAGCGCAGTACGCTAAGTCGATCTCCTTTTTAATACCAGGTATTAACATTTGGTACATCTAGCATTTCACAAATTCGAAAAAGGAACTCGACATGCGAGGTCCTAGAAAAGCACCGGGTTTGAAGACGAAGCCTATGACACTTAGTAGACGGGATATATCGTGGATAATGAGTTGGTTGAAAGATAAGGATGTGGGCTCAATGTCTCGTACTGATTGGGCTGATTGTGCATCGTCCATCGGCTATTCAGGGCGACAGAGACAAAGTGCAGCAATATTGATTGCGAAGTATTTTACAGAACAGTCGGAGAATAAGTCTCCTTATAAGTATCTTAATTCTGAGAAGGATTCCGACATAGAATCAGAAGACTCTGATGTTTCCTGCACTGGCGATGATTTATTGGAAAGAGCGCGACAAGTATACGGAATAAAGTCGCCACGGAGCAGTTCATCTCAAGAAAAAGACGGAATCCGCAAAGTTAAAAAAATTGGGGGGGAAAGGTTTTTCTACTTTGCGTTACCTGGGTTGAATGAAGGACGTGAAACGATTGCCACGGATGAATACATGCAGCGATATCATGCCGATCTAGTACACGAGTTCCTCCATCAATAAAAGTTCTTAAAATTGAAAGTATATCAGCGCAATAATTAAAAAGAATATCAAGCGAATCAAGAGTAGTAACATGTTGACGAGTGTCTTCATTAATAATAAAAACTCCTACGATATATACGTCACCCTAAATATATAAAAATGGTATCTTGAACGAATCAGCCTTCGTTTACAACACAAGCAGGGGCCTGGCAATAACTGTATATATTTCCTTCTCGGTGCAGAAGAGTGGCTCGTTCGCTAGCTCGCCGTCCAGTAACAATTAACTCTGACAAGTCTTCAACTAGAACAGGGTTCAAGTTGAAGTAGCTATGTCTCAGTGCGTGTACATTCGTCTCCATCCAAGTTGTGTCTATTGCATCAATGTCCAACCATGGACGTATCTGCACTTGACGTCTAGTGCTCCTCCTTATATTGTCGCGCCTCATTCGCGAGAGGATCGCATTCGGAGCACCGGTAAATAAAGAGCTGGGATGATCTCGAACAGCAGGGGGGGCAAAGAGTGAAAAGATCTGTTTTCCAAGAGTTTGTTGCTTCGAAAGCATCCGATCAACTCCTTGATTGTTTTCTTCTGGATATGAATTTCGAGAACATGTAGCGCAACCAGGACAACATGAATCCACGTCCCGAGGGTGCGAGAATTCAGGCTCGCTATCACCTGGATGAAATACTGTGAGGTGAGGGGGGTACTTAGAACGACCAGTAACATAATTGTACCACGTGATCATAATACCGTTGCCAATCTCGCTCCAGTACAAAGCCACATCTTCGCGATTGCCAACCACTGTTATGTGATTGCAAACCATACGGATACTCGCAAACCCTTGCTGTACAAAAGCTGCAAGCGGATAGTCTGGATTTAACAATGTGATGGATCGAGCCCGCAGTAGGTTGGCATTATCGGATGATTCAGTAGTGTAGTCAGGTGCAAGAATGAACCTTTCAGAAAATGAAGATCGAGATCCGTCCAGATTGTTGGCAAAGGCAGCCATGAGACATTGAACGCCCATTGAATGAGACAAGAAATGAACATCCCGAATTCCTGCATCAGATAATCCTTGCAATAAATCTTCAAACACTCGAACAGTTTTTGCATCAGCTGCGCTTTCAACAGCCCATAAATAAGTAGCGACTCGACCTTGTGATCTATTTAGAAACGGGTGTATCGTGAAGAAAAAAACGTACCTGCCGGCCAATTGAATATGAACGGTTTTATATGCGGTGGAAAATGACCCATAACCAGAAATTGTCCCAACCTTTCCAACGAATGCTCGAGCGATGCATTAAATCCGGGGATAAAAATCAAGGCCTAGTTTAATTTGAAAAATGGTTCCATTTTGTTAGAATGTATACGTACCTCTGCGTGACCATCAATAGTCGACCTCCAGTCCCTGACTTTTAAGTGAGGAGCGGACTTGCCAATCGTTTCATCGATGATTCCATTCAGAGCATGCGAGGACCCGTTTCGATGTAATAGAAGTTTCTCAGAAGAGGAAGCTAGAGAATCGGATGATCGAGTTGCCGTATAGCGAGAAGCCATCCCATCAAAGTTGAAACTGGTGGCATCATCACTTTCAATGTGATCATCATCGTGTAAGCAAAACTCATCGTCGTCCTTCGTGACGGTATCGTACTCGGCAAATTTAAGAGATGATCGAAAATTAGGAGTCGAAGCAGCAGCATCATCGAGTGACTCTGCTGAGAATACATCAGTATCAGCGTGCTTATCAGAATGGACCACGTCAATTACCAGTTGAGTACACTGCTTGGAGGAGGATTTCCCACTCCCAGTATATACATGTCCAGCTACAGTAAGACCACGCTCTTCGTTAGCAGTAACTACAAGATTCGTCAGCGGATGCGCGTAACTGAGATGCCGCAGTTTGTCCAGACAATCTGCTACACTAGCGGCATCCATGTCCCTGGAAACGGTATCAGGACTACCTTCATATCGCTGAGTCTTCAACAAGCAAGGTCCAAAGGATAGTCTGGCCATCGGCAAGTGTGCGAAGAATGCACCAGAGACACTGCACTCGACACTAGCAACACCACATCTAGGAGGTCTGTTACAAGTGGGGAAATACTTGAACGATTTTGGGGCGTCATCGGTCGCAATGACATAGGCAATCATCACATTGTCAAATGCAAATCCACTACCAAACTCCCTTGACCTGAATGGACCAATTGGACGGCCGTTTTCCCACCATCCCGTAAGTATTTCCCCATGGTAACTGTCATCCATCCAGTGACCATAGCCATGTGGCAAACCTGCCGCACTAGTTTGACCTCTATATGTACATGTGCTACGATGCGACTTTGCAATACCACTGGCGTATGTGAGTGTCCATGGACCTATAGATCTCACCTCCCACCATTGCCGCGCACCGACAGTATTCCTAAACCAGTCAGAGGCAAGGATCTTAGGGTACAAGTAGTTTATAAACACGTAAATCGCAAAGGTACACACTTCTAAAACAGCCAGAGAGACTAAAAGACCAAGTGATGCATGCTCACCAAACAAATTATAGTCTTTGTTGATGAGAAGGTTAATAACTTCCGCGAGTAGTAACCAATAGAGCATCCATCGGACAACCACAATCACTTTCGTCAAAGTGTACACTAGAATGCTGAATATAACAACCGTTACGAGTGACCAAAAACCGATTTGACCGGTATTCAATTTAATAGATATATTGCCTCCTTTGAAATTAGCCCCGGCTACTCCGAGCATAAGCAGCAGAGTCAAGAACACCCACAACATCACCCAAGGTTTATCACTCTCATATGTCCCCCATATTTTCCTCAGCATTTTGCGATGCATCATGGCTTGGAACGTTATCTCAACAGGTGCTGGTGAATTCTGAACATGAGATCGACGACGCCATCGATGCGAAGTCGAAGGTGCTAATAATGGATCATTCATTTTCACCACTTCATTTCCACGAGGGGGGGCTATGTGCTACTCATTTATTTTTCAAAATGAAGGAGACAGGAAGAGCAAAGCGTAAATGCGTGAAGAATGTATACATGGGAGATGATGCATTCTGCGATGAGCGAGTAGGCAAGGTTAAGAAGAAGAAAGGCGTCAAGTCTGTAGTAATCGCTGACGCCAAAATCAGACGGAAGGACGTTGAATGGGACGAACCATTACCTGTCACCCTTGCAGAAGTCGCTGCGGAATTGGAGGCATTGGTCCCTCGCATCGAACGCAAGTTTAACGATAATGCAATGAGTGAGCCATTCTACACTGGGGAATGGAACAAAATTCCTTATACTCGACGACCGTATGAAGAGATATTCGACTATGTTGCTGCTCCCGGTATGACAGACGAGGTATTAGAGATGCTTAATACAACGAAAGCTGCTACTTGTAATGCAGATGATACCTGTAAAGAAAAGGTTCCTTACTCGATAGAAAAGGGATGTTTTCTTACTGATATGCTCTGTAAACGCGTCAACATCGGCTGCAGTGCCTCTAGTATTGCACGTGGTGAAGGATTGACTCTGGGGAAGGAGTTGGAGATTGCAGACATGTGGGGTCTCGATTGCTTCTCTCGACAAAACATTCAGAGTGTCCTCGAGATCGCGGGGGGCATGATGGAAGAAGAGACGCAGCGTGTATACATTCAAAGACTGTTAGTACCAGTGATAGATTTCCAACCCTCAGATCGATCATACGATATAACCCATTCCCTTCGAAGTATCTTGCATTGCCTAGATGCATGGGAGCAAACTGATACAGACGAAGTGAAGCAACTCGTTATGACTCTATTGTCGAACATCCATATCCCTCGTGATTCTCTTCTACGATGCACTCGTGCATTGATGTATTTTTCCCTCCGATTTGATTTGGAAAACTTCAGAATTATTCCTAAAGGTGCTGGGGTTCGTTGCATAAAGCCTTCTGGGATACCTGCAGGGACGTTCGTAACGAGATATCTGGGTGAATTATACTCACCCTGGAGATGGTTTGAGAAACAAGACGCCATAAAAAACGCACAAAAGAATCTCGCATTCAAACCATCATTGCCAGACTTCTACAACATAATGGTGGAAAGGCACCTCGACGACACAGAAGGCTATGACGTCGCGTTTATTGATCCTATTGCTAAGGGTAATTTTGCCTCTCGGTTAAGCCACAGTTGCGAACCTAATTGCGCTAATTTAGTAATGGTGGTCAACGGCAAGTATGTAGTGAGTCTGCACACATTGAGAGATATCCAGTATGGGGAGGAACTTGCATTTGACTATTCGTCAGTGACAGAAGACAAGAATGAATTCCTTGCTGCCAGTTGTCTATGCTATTCATTGAAGTGTCGCGGATCATTTGTTGGCTGGGCTGGCGCGGGGGCCTTTGAAGATGTTGCGAAGCAGTGGCAAACATTTCTTGATAGAAATGCACTTTTGTTCAACGCCACTCAACAGCCGTTGACGCAGGTAGACCATGATCGATTGCACAAGTATGGAATGAAGGAAAAGCTATTGCATGGGTTGCCATCATGGTTGGTTAAGTGGACGAGTCTGGTATTACAATATGTCGAGTTTGAATCCAATGAGCTTCCTGGAAAATTGATTGTGAAGATAAACCCCAAAACCAAATTGCCATTGTATGACGATGTCTCTGCAGAAATAGAATCCCGTGGTGTATTTGAAAATCGCAAGCAAAATGTGGCCATTTCGATAAATAAAATCCGTCGTTTTTTACTGGCAGGATTGAAGAGCCCCATGCGATTAGATCAGATAAGTTCCCCTTTCGTAGTGCTCTCTGAAACGCAAATTGTCAGCAAGCTTTGTGGAGATTCTGAAATGTCGGTGCTTTCTCGAATGGTCGCACAAATCATTAAAAGACCTGAGGCTGCTAGCTTTCACGGATTTCTGGAAGATATTTTGGTTGTTGGGCGAAATGTAGCATCTATGATTGAGGCCAAACAAGTGCTAAAAGATCTTCGAAAAATCGTGTGGCTAATCCCGCTGGAAAGCTGTACTGCTGCCGGTGACTTGCTTACTTGGTACATTCATACGGATCATTTCTTCACGTCGGTGTCTTTATCAGGAGGAACTTCACCTGAAATCAAGATTCGAAACATCGATATTGGAAAAGATGGTAGTGTGGCAGACATAATAAAGCCTGCTGTGAAATCTGTTATTAAAGAAACGAGAGAATTTAAAGTGAGAGTGGCAGTGAGCCAAGGACCAAAGATCGAGCATATTCTTTGGAACGGTTCTAAATCAATCATGCAGACGAACTACACCCTACAACCGCCTGTAAAGCCTGCACCTGCTTGGTATAAAGAAGTCTATAATGGAATGGTTTTGCTTCGAGGAATATCAGAGTCTGATCTGCTCCCATTGGGTGATATCGATGGAATACCAAGTATGTGGGCATTTAAGACATTTCATCCTTCGCTGGTGCCGTTTTATATATTTCCAGACGGTACAATTGGGACTAAGGGCAAGTCCTCCGATTGCTGCTTTTATGCCTTTACAGAACCTCGTCCTGGTGCTGTTTGGCTCAGAGTGAATGCACAGGCGCCTTGTTACATTTATTGCTTTCCAGGAGCCACAAAATTCAAACGCGAATCAGCGGCAAAACAAATCGATCCCATGAAAGTCGTTTTCAAGGAGAAGAAAAAATACCAATCCGGATTTGTATGGGGTCAGCTGTCTGGCTGGTTCAAACAAACAGTTGCGTCCCCCGACGCATCCTTGTCCGCAGAACGTAGAGGAACTCTGTCTCTTCCTGATGTGGAGTCGTGTTTTGCCAGCGGAGAATACAACGACAGACAATCTCTGTTGGAAAAGATTCATGATCAACCGCACGTCATGTGGCCCACAGGTACGAATTGGCGATTCCGGAACTCGTTGAGGATGTATGGGTCTCCGTGGTTTGACGAAGCTGTAGACCCTTCACTGTCGGTGAATCGTTACGAGGCTATTGCAGATATGCAGTTTCATATGAGTACGGGAAGGGCACCAGATGATAAAGCGGCATTACAGAAGATTTCCAAGCGCAAGAAAAGCAACAGAGCAGCTTGCTGGCGAAAATGCACAAGAAGCTGTTGCGTTTAGCCAGTTTATTTAATTCATTTCGCCATAATTTGAAAAAGAATTGGGTTTTGCTAATAATATTTTCTTCATGGAAGGCGTTTGCAAACGACATTGCTCTCAAGTCGAGGGATGCAATTAGATTACATCAGGAGCGATACAATGTGATTTCTCATGATGTCGTTGCTTCTGATAACCTCACGGATTGTCATCAGACTCTCTTATTTCACCATGATCCATTTGTTTTTTAAAGAAATGAGCATTTGATGGCTTCTATCCTCTAATTGTAGTGTTTAAATCTAAATACTCTAAAATTTTGGAAGTCAAATCGAAAACGATTTCAAAAATGATACCGTTGAATATTTTAAGACCCGGTGTAACGGACCTGTTGTTGTAAGGGAACGATGCTAGGACGATTTTCCCCAGTCAGATCATTCTCTCCGTTGCGCAGGAAATCAAGTAACACCGAAGAAGACTCAGGGTGTATGTACACGCTTCAGATCCATGTTAATATGGCACGAAATCTCAAGATAGCCGATAAGAAGTCGTCTTCGAGTGATCCATTTGTTGAAATTAAGTTGGGCAAAGAAAAACAAAAAACAAAAGTGATTTCAAAATGCTTAAATCCAGAATGGAATGAAGAATTTGATTTCGGAGGGAAAGGAAAGAAGCTTACATCCTTGAAGGGCACCGAAGATGTGCATTTTCACGTCCTCGACAAAGACACGGTTTTTAACGATGATTTGGGGAAATGCATGTTCTCCCTCAAGACACTTAACGAATCAAATGAGTTCAAACAAACTCTTTGGTTACCGCTTACGGGAAATAGCAAGAAGAAGAACGGGCCAGAACTGAACATCACATGCAGTTTGGTCCCGGTGTCTGCATCAATTGCTGATGATATATCCGTCGATGAGGAGAAAAGCTGTACTGAAATAAGTGGAAAGACATTTGATTCCGTTTTAGTCAGGGTGATTCAAGCGAAAGATTTACTGGCCTCGGATAAAAATGGACTCTCCGATCCATATTGCCAAGTGGTAATCGGGAAAAAGAAAAGAAAAACATCGGTGGTGAAAGAATCTTTGAATCCTCAATGGAATGACGAGTTTGAAATTAAATTGCCAACGAAAAAGCTTCCTGAGGAAGTACTTGTAAAAGTATTTGATAAAGATTCACTTATTGATGATGCTATCGGCGAAGCGAGATTTCCATACGCTGATTTATTGAAGATCGATGAAAATGGCAAAACCATGTGGTTGAAATTGAAAAAGGAATCAAAGAGTATGTTCCGAAAAAAGGTGTTACCGGCAGGTGAAATTCAAATTGAATTTACAAGTTTCGCTTCAGGCGAGCATGCGGAAGTGGCAGAATCGAGAGAAGTATCTCCCCGTTTGGATGACGACCATTTCGAAGACAAAGTTGAAGACCAGGATCTTCCAGATGGTCCTGCTTTCCCCATAAGAATGGCCGAGCTTCCATCAGAGATACCGAACTTCACATTGATTGTTAACTCGGCGAAAGACATTCGATCGGCTGATAAAAATGGTTTTAGTGACCCTTATTGCACTCTACAAGTTGGAAAACAGCGACATAAAACAAAAACGAAAAATAAAACACTAAATCCTGAATGGCGCGAAAGTTTCACATTCAAGTCGAGTTCCTTCAAATGGTCGGATATGCTGAATTTGATTGTTTATGATGCTGACTATTTTTCATCTGAGGAGCTGGGCACGATCTCACTCTCGTTGCAGGACTTGTTTCTTCTCAATGGAAAGGAATCGAGACATGTGCTTGAAGGCAAGAACGATGAAGATGCAGGTGAGATTAGAATCCTAGTCAACTTCGAAAACGAGGAGCATCACGAGGAACATCAGGAGACTTCCCCGTTGAATATATCAGTGATCAAAGCCACCGGGTTAAGAGCCACTGATACGTTCGGGAAATGTGATCCTTATTGTGTTATCAGCTATAAAACCACAGCAGGAAAACGAAAATCGGTGCAAACGACTATCGTGAAGAACACTTTGGAGCCGGAATGGGCTAAGAACCAATTTGAACTGGAACAGGTTCCGCAAGAAGGTGAGATCACTTTTAAAGTGATGGATAAAGATTTGGTGACCAGCGACTTGGTTGGAAAAGTGGAAACGCCTCTATCAAGTCTAACAACTGGGACGCATTGGCTAGATCTGGACCCGAAGGGCAGGCTTATGGTTATTGTAGGAAACTCAGAGCATCAAGACGACACTATGTCGGAACCGAATAGAATAAATTCAGGGTCGATGGAAGAGTTTCTCGAGTTATTAATTCCAGCAACAGCAGGAAAGGCGAAAGATGAAATTGTATCCGATATGATTTCAAATTTTAAACTTTTTGATCGATCAAGCTCCGGCACCGTGAGTGGAATGAAAACATTCAACCGAGTTCTCGAGTCAGTGAAATGCAAACCGATAACGAACAAAGAAGATTCTACCAGGATATTGGCAGCATTCACAGATGATGATGGCGAAATCAATTACAATAAATTTTGTGATGCGGTTTTAGGAGTTTCGAAACCCTCTAAACTGTCAATTCCTTCAAATACTGTCAACACATCATCAATGGTTTCGAAATCTGCTCGCTCCAATGTCAGCGGCGAAACAACATCGTTAGTTGTATCGTGTTCTATTCTTGAAGGAAGGGAACTCAAGGCAGCCGATTGGGGTGGAAAAAGTGATCCTTATTGTATTATTTCATATAAAAACAAGGCTGGCAAGAAAAAGACTCATACAACCAAAGTGATCAAGAAAACACTCAATCCGGTATGGGAAAATTCGACATTTGATATTTCTGATATTGACGAACTTTCAAATATCTCTTTAAAAGTGATGGACAAGGATTTGATAACGAGTGAACTCATAGGAAGTTGCGAGATCTCTGATTGGCGGGATATCGATCAAGAGTGGCTAGATTTGAAACCAAAGGGACAAATTTTGATGAAATTTCAAATTTCTGAATCTTTCGATGAGCCTTCAAAGGTTCCAGATAGCCCCACCATGGCTGGTGACGGGCCTCAAGTCTATGTGAAGATAGTGAAGGCCGAAAATCTTCGAGCTGCAGATCGAAATGGTAAATCAGACCCATTCTGCGTAATTAAACTAGGAAGAGAATCTCAAAGCACAAACGTGATTAAGCGAACATTGGAACCAGAATGGAATCAGGAATTTCTCTTTAATGAAAAGAGAAAAGGAATCAAACCCGGAACTGACATCAAAATATTAGTCAAAGATAAAGATATGCTGTTTTCCGATAGTCTAGGATCGGTGACCATTTCCTTGGAATCCCTAACAACAAACAGTCGAGTTGAAAATTGGTTTGAACTCACAGGTGGAAAAAAGGCTCAAGGTAGAATTAAGCTGGTAGCGACATTGCAATCATCTGTTGTTCTAAAACATGTCGATGAATACAAGCCTGAATATAAAAATCAAATCGAAGTTCATAGAGACAGTCCCAGAACTTTCGTACCGGTAAATCAGGAACGAGTTCTTTCTGAAATCAGGGAAATCGTTACTGTGGCTATTCGTCGAAATGGAGGCAAGCTAGGTTTATGCGAGGAACTTGAAAAGCTGGATTTAAGAATGAAAGGGTACCTACCTTTGCGGAGATTGAAATCAGGTTTACAGGCTTATGGAATAGAATTGAACGAGACACATTTCTCGGTGATCGTACCTAGAATCGACCCTGAGGATATTGATAAGAATGACTACAAGTTGTTCTGCAAGCTGGCTAGGGCGTCATTGCTTAACGATGCAGGGGATGCAGTTACAGTGGCAGTAAACATCGACAATCTTAAGACAAAGCTTGCACTCTGTTTTAATGGAGCAATAGCTCGAGGCATGAATTTATCGACACTTGTACGTGCATTTGATTCTTGTGAGACTGGATTAATGACCCAAATCGATTTCGCTAATGTTCTCAAAGCTTTGGATTGTGTAATTGAATCACGCGAGTTACAAAAGATAGCACAACATATTCCAGGGGCATTTGAAAACGGATATATCAATTATGCGATGATGATCCAATCAATTTGCCCGGAAGCTCGACATCAATTCAAACAGCATTCGTCAAATTCGCAAACTGAGCAGATAAATCACAACGCGCTCTTCCAAAGAATGAAACACGCCATCAAAGGCATCTCACGAAGGAATTCAGGAACCAAGTATGACTTTTCAAAAGTATTTGATTCATTTGATTCGACTGGAACAGGCAAATTGTCAAAACGGGATTTCAAAAGACTCATTGAGATTGAAGTGAACGGTAATATCGATCAGGCATTTTCAGATCACGAGATTACGGGCATCATGCATGCTTTGGATCATGACAAGAACGGAAGTGTGGATTACGACGAGTTTCTCCGACTTGTGTCGTCTTCCAAAGAGGAACTTGAAGCAGCCATAGATTCATTCATTCAAGAAATTAAGAATCAGAGAAGGCATAGTGCACACCCTCGTTCTTTGCTATATGAATTTTCAAAATCTGACTCGGATGGAAGTGGGTCTGTGTCAAGACGAGATTTCAGACAGGTTCTTTGT
>Ga0105054_10007470_pt1 | contig 14823 bp, 10 predicted proteins | sample BON02_FD_78091 | JGI IMG/M metagenome (GOLD analysis project Ga0105054, IMG submission 78091) | Freshwater microbial communities from Lake Bonney liftoff mats and glacier meltwater in Antarctica - BON-02 (megahit assembly) | ecosystem: Environmental > Aquatic > Freshwater > Ice > Glacier...
TCTACCATCCACCGACTTTTTGGATTCAACACCATCAATTCTAAATTGGAGAGGTTGCTTAGCCTTTCGTGGTGATCATCGTCAGATATGCTATTGTGTTGCGCGTTTTCACTTTGTTCGATGTTTGTGAAACTGAGCAATCCCATTTTCAACAAATTATCCTCGGCATGTTTACGAAAGTATGCCATGTTTTCCTTGTAACATCTTGAGTCAATTGTGAATGGGTTGGGTATGCACATTTTCGACAGTACAACGAATGCGAGCTCTGAGATGTTGTGAACAGGAACACCATCTTCCATTGTTTTGTAACATTTCATATGATCCACATAGTAGATATCTCTCCTCTGCGTGCCCGCAAATTCAAACTCAAACGGACTGTTGTTCATGGATGATTCTTTTAGAGTGTCGAGGATAACAGTTGCAGCACCTGCTTTAGAGAGTTCAGAAACAATCACATCATTGTCTGATTGCATCATGAGTTCATACATCAAAGAATAGTATGCGAATTGACAAGGCGTGTATGCGCACGGAACTTGGGCATCCAACTCGCGTTTTCTGATGAGCGTGGCCTTGGCATTGTTGAATGCGATTTGATTCACAACAAATTGGACAATGCCGCATTCGATCAACCCAGCCCTCATTTTGTCATTTGTCTTGAGCGCGGTTTGTAATAGTGCCAGAGCTCGGATTTGTTTTCGCCCATGTTCTGGGAGATCTTCTCGTGTAATCGTACGCAGCCATTGTATGACTTGATGTACAATGGGTCTCAGATCAATTTTTCTGTACACCATAGCGTTTTGTGTGCACTGGTCCATATAACGCTGCGCTTTCTCCGAATCTTTTACACCAATTTCGTCAGACTCTTCCTGATATTCTTCCACAAAGTCGTCAACCGTGTCTCCGATTTTGAAATACGGCTCGAAAAAAATATCGTTCTGATTCGAATCCTCCGTTGGCTCTTCACCAGTCTCGATTTCGACAAGATCCATGAACCATGATTCGTCGGGTGTGTTATTGCTTTCATTTTCGATTTCTTTGACGATGCCACTGACTATCTTCAATTGCCATTTACATTCTTTGTCTACACGATTCATCATCAGGAACCAGTCCAGAAGAAAAGCAATGCTTCCCATCACGACTTTATGGTTTTCATGATGCTTACGCATGGCCTCTTCAACCAGATCAAGCAATCCATTATTGATCAAATTTGTTATTATGACAATTTTGCCAGCAACTGTCCACGCATGCAATTGAGACAACATCAATTGAACAAAACTGACTCGAGAGTTCGATTCTTGATGACGACTAGATAATGCATGGAGAGTCAACATCGCCACCTCTGGATTAATCATGTATTCTTTCCACTTTTTAAGAATACACGCCCATTTCTCGTTTTTGATCAAGTCGAATATGTTTAACCCACTCACACTTACGTCGCTTGATATGTATGCTTTGCTAAGTTTTATTTTTTCGATCTCTGGGCTGTGCTCTTTGAGTGTCGCTATTTTCTGCATACACAAGAAACAGTGAAGTTGTTGCATAGTATCTTGTTGCTTGACAATGGTCTCTCTGAGTTCCAAACATTCGAACACACGTTTTGAAGCGGACTTCATGTCGGGTTTTGGGAGATAGTATCGAAACATTGCAAGCACATCTTATATAGATTTTTTTTCCATAAAATAGATTTTTTTTCCCAGCTTCAAAAAATATTTTTCCCATAAATAGACTTTTTTTGTTAAAGTACATATATTTTCAAGACTTGTTCAAAAAGAATAGTTGGTTTTTGATGTGAATTGTGATGAACTTACATGACACACATGACCACAAATACAAGCTGAAGATGCACAGTGATGAGATATTTAGGCGTTTGCGCTGGTGCCTAGATAATGGTGATTCCTTTTGGCCAGCAAATGACAATGTACAGCATGCACCAGGAGACGACTCCAACTTTTACTATGGCGTTCCGCCTTGGCTTGCAGACCGATCCCCAAACCCACTTGGCATTCCGTAAGCTGAGAATTTTCCAATCGAATAGGTTGAAGGATATTATACTTTTATGCAGATAGCTGGAAATGTTGTAGTTGCCAAAAAAAAATAGCATTTAAAATTAAAATGGGCTTTATAAAGGTTACAATCTAACTTGAAAACTCATTCGACTCAATCTGATGCTAGAAGCTAGTTGTAATGACGATTTAAAATCAGACAAAAAGGAATAATTGTCAGAGACAGATTATGTTTTTTGCATGGTAAATAAGGGGATCCATGTTCTCAAATTCATATTTCCTGTCCCGCAAACATATAAAACCCCCGAAGATGCTGCAGTTTTTCCGGAGATGATGAAGTTGATTTCCGAGTCAGGAACGAGCATGGTGTTTCTCGAAGTTGAATGGCGGAAGAACCACAAGACAAACGTAGGAAACATTCAAGGAGAAGTGTTTTTCAAATTTTGCCAAGACAAATTTTACAGTACGCAAAATCATGTTTTCAATGTGAAAGATAAATAGGGCGAAATGTTAAAATGCAAAATGTGGATCGAAATTGATAACACACATTATGTCTGACACAATCGATTGCAAATTGTGAGTTACTTTGTTTATTGGGGCGAAATTGATTAAAGTATTGATTCGATCGAACTGAAGAGTTATCAGTAGCACTAAGAAAGTTAATTGTAGTTTGATTTTCAATAAATGAGTAACGAAACACGAGTAAAAAATGGTTACTATCTACAAGGATTTAAAACACGCCATAAAATAAAATCATACTAATGTATGGACAGCTGCGGTCTGCCCTGGTGGATTTTTTCTAGATTTTTCCCCGCCACCCCCGTCCGTATCGTGGCGTGTTAGCTTAGCTAGGTTTTTCTTGTGCGTTTTTTGAGACTCCAGCAGGTCGTCGCGTGATTTCATGAATTCCATTGCTATATGTGGTCTGTCCTTGAATTCAAGGATCCTTTTATCGAGGTACACCAATATCCCCTTACTATTTTCCTAGTTGAATTAAATCGAGTCCAAAAATTGGGTCTCACTGAGTTTGTAGATGATCGACACATTTTAGATTTTCGACAAGACAGCAGGAGCGCGTCGCGACCTGTGCAATACACGTTGTTTATCCTTGCCAATATATTTCCACTGCATATGAAAAGCTCCGAAAGACTCGATGAGATTACAGAGGTCGGAGGCAATGTCAACTTTACGTGACAGCATTGTGGACGACATTGCGTTTTCTCGGGATAACAACTCGCATGTCCGCATTGTTTGTTGGCAGAGCTCGTGGATGTTTTTGATGCAATGATTATTGTACTCGAATGTTCCCATATATTGGTGTGGGATACTATTTACGCATATTTGCGAAAGTGACAAATTCGGTTTCCACGTTAATAAACGTAGCGCTTTGCTTATGTCTGCACCAGACTGCGTCATATTGCACGAAACACTTGTGGTGTACTCACGGTGGATTAGGGTGCCTGTTGCGTTTTCAAACGTTTCTATCAGATCATTGTCTGTAGTTGCGATACCTGATCCTATGTTGATAATTTCAATCCCAGCAAAGGATTGATTGAGTATTTCACAAACAGCAGATAAAAAGCCATCAGCAGCATCCATAACGTGCACATAATCATGTGCGGTAAGACCGTTGTTTTCGAGTGTGACACCTGTTGCCATTTTTGTTGCTATTTTGACAAGATTCTCGATACAACTTGAGTTGTTTATGTTAGTGTTGGGTTCGCAAAAGCTTCCAGAGGGGTGTGAACTTGCAGGCTTGAACAAACGTAGTATGGCTACAGTCCAACAAGGATCAGCGTGACATTGAGAAATCAACAATTCCTCAACAACAACTTTGCTTTTAGCATAAGGTGTTTTTGGACTTAGTGCATCTGATTCACTGACCGAAGATAATTTTGCATCTGCATAAACATCCGAGGAAGACGAGAAAACCAGGCGTTTGCAATGATGTTCGCACATGACCTTGAGCAGAGCAATACTACCAGTTACATTGATATCGTAATATTTGACTGGATCGGATAGAGATTCGTGCATCAGCACAAGCGCTGCCAGGTGCACAACACATGAAAAGTGGATTTCATTCTGAAATACTTTGCGTAGAAACGCCACATCGCATAAATCCCCTTCATAGAGGGTAATAGCCCGGCCGGTGATTGTATGAATCGTGTCGGGAGTATCCCGTGGCGAGTTGCTGAAATTGTCAATGACAACTACATTGAAGTTGGATTCCAACAACTTGACACATACATGAACACCAATGTACCCGAGACCGCCGGTGACGAGAATTTTCTGATCATACATTCTACAACCTCACTGACCTAGTTGTTTTTATAATATTCCACTGTTAAAAAAAAAAATATCACCGAAAGCTGAAAATAAATGACATTTCCGCAAAATACATGTTGTCTCGTTGAATTGCATAAAAATATATTTGAATTCCGTAATGGATGATATATAAGCACCAGACTCTCTCAGAGAAAATATGTTGAGTCATACTCCCACAAAAATCATGAGAACCCTGGAGGATTTGGCACAAGAAAGATTGAAACTTTCCAAACAGCACAATTACGATTTGCAAAATCTCCTATTTTCGCAACAAGTAGTAATTTCAGACGTGGCAATGAAAAGCCGACTAGAAATCGATAGTATTCTTCATGCACAGAGCGCTGCAGGAAGTGTCATGTTGAGCCGCCACCAGGTGGAGATGGCAAAGATTGAAATGCAAATTAGACAACTGAAGGATACGCTGAGAACTCGACAAACACCACATGAACTGATACATTCCTCAGATTTTCGGAGTTTTATTTTTGACCCATAAATTACATTGTGTTCACTGTCAGAATCTGATGGATTTCGTCCTCAATCTCCTTATCAAGTATTGTAATTGCGTTTTTTTTGGTCTTGATCATGTCTAGGATGTCAGAGTCCATATGCTTTCGAAAATCCTCCAGGAATTTAAAGACGCATCTCTTATATTTTATGCTTTCATCAACATATCCTGTGCGCTTGAATGTTTTGTTTTTCTTTGAGACGAATGCAAACTTCCTGATAAGATCTTGTGTCTTAGAGAGTTTTCGAATATCGGCAAGACTCATCGTAGCCGTGATGTTGCGTAGATCATAAATGCGAGAATCTTCATTGATTTGTTGTTTATAGATTCCAGTCTGATACATCAAGACATTTGTAGCCAGCTTAAGTTCTTGGTAGCTTGTGCCATCTAGATCACGACCCAATCGGTGACGTATCTCTCTTTGGAATAAGTACACATTTTTGTCGTTGACTTTCGAAGGTATCTTCTCCTTGCATTCGTCATCATGTGTCATTATGCTCCCACCGAAAAAAACCTCATTCATTATGTCGGAAATGTACTCAGGAATCAGAATTTGTCTTGTGTTTTTATGCATTATTCTCATATCTGCATAACACATGTGAATCTGGGCTGGCTTTGCGTGGTTCAGGTATAGATATGGTGGCATTTCGTCAGAAGAGTCGAGCTGAAATACTGTATTCATATACTCAACCATGTAGATCAGCTGACACACATTCTCGCGATGGCAAAACATGCCATTGCTAATCAAAATCATTCCCAACACAAGGTCGGTGCACATGCACTTGATGGTGTTCAGAGTTGGATTGATACCAACAAAAAGAGAATGTACATTACCATTATACAAATCGCTTTCATCTTCATGCTTGTTTTGTTCGAGTTGCGAATCGATCGACAGCTTCAACGACTCTGCCATTTCGTCCGGGAAGAACATGCTCAATAAGTATTTATAGCTCGCACTAGTGTGATTTACTTCACTCCAGGCCCCTTGCACCTTTTCCATATCCTGAGCATTGTCGAATATTTCACACTCCCAGGTAAACATTCTGAAAATCCACGGGATTTCCACGGTGAAGAACGACTGCATGTTATTCATAATGGCTTCTGTATGTTTTCTCTTGCATGGAATATTCATAAGAATGTCCATTGTCAATGTGCTGTTCATAGAAAATGGGTCTTTTGCAGTGCCTGTTGGAAAATTTACCATATACTTTGCAAGAGGAATTGTATTCCATGTGCAGTGATGATTGATTCGAGGGTAGTATTTTTTGAGTTGCATAGAATGCTCTTTGGATACAAGAGAACCAATTTGCTGATCGTTATTGTGTTTGAAATTGATCTTGTGTTCCAGATAAACAGAAACAACCCCCCTTCCCGACTCTTTATCCTCGTAAAGCCGCATGTAAGGTCCCGTCTCAAACCCCTTTACAATGTCATACTCGGGCTTGAATAACGGTATTGTTGTTTCCGTCACCAACTCCAGATACTTTGGACGTTGCTTGCAACACTTTCCTTTCCAGCAATGGAAAATGCCAGCCCTCAATTCATCGACGATATATTCCGTTTCAATTATATTTTCAGTCAGTCTGGGGATAAACATTGATTGTCTCAATTCAATATGCCGTCCAATCTGTGTTTTCTCATCATTTTTGTTGATGCAAACTGTGTTTTTCAACGCTCCTTGTAGATGCTTGATGGTTTTTTTCGTGATTTCAATCTTCATCATTTTTGAAAATATATTCAATGTTTCACTGGGTTTGTTAAAGATCTGTACCACATGTTTGACATAGCTATTGTTGTGAATCAACAAAACGTCACACTTAGTCTTATTCTCATCCAGTCGACCATACTTGTCCAAAAACATATCAGCCACAACAATTATTACATCTTTTTTATTGGTGTTTTTGAGTTTCACATTCAAAGCACGTAACACGTCGCAAAGAGTCGAAATATTGGGTGTAGAGTCACCGGAATCGAGTTTGATACACTGCTCTGAGTTGCAGCACCGACCATTGCAGACAGACACTGGGCGCAACAAACAAACTCGAAAAATCGAAAAATTTGTGATACAGGCCTTCCCAAGAGTGCATTTAGAATCGGTACAGGCTCCGGGGTTAGAATGTGCATGTACAATTGACACCACAGGTAACAGCTGTGGGTCTTGCATGTCTCAACTCTGTGTACTCTCGTGGATTTTTGCAACAAGTTTTTGTGACGAAAACGTTCAGAAATAAGATAATCTATTTTAGGTTTCAAATAGTTTCAAAAAATCCCTTATTTTTTTTTGAGTTATTGTGCCTGGTTCAGGTCAAGCATGTCCAGCTTTCGTATATAAATGAGATATTCGCAATGTGTTTTTTGCAATGTTGGACGACATGACAAACATGGTTGAAATCATGAACAGATTTATGGAGACCAGCAACATTACAATCGTGCCCAAAGAAACAAGAGTACATCGTCTAGTAATCCTGCGCCTCTTGTATTCATTCGGGGCTAGTGTCGACATCGTGTCGTGCAAAGAAGAATTGAAAGAGATGGGTGTAGACATTGGAGATTTCAACCAGAAATGCACAGAGGTGTGATGTCTGTACCAAAAATCAAATTCTTTGTTTTATCACATTTTGAACTTTTTCCTCTCGACACAGGTAGCGCTCGCACAGAAATTAACAACCATGCAGTTACAAGAATGGATTGCTCTGATCAAGCTCATTACCGTTGATTCGTTTCCTACAGTTCTGCAAGCGATCACGGAGTTATACCAGGAAAGGATCATGCAGAGTCCGATATGGAGGCTTCACAAAATAATCGAGGTGCGGTTGCGATTTTGTTTAGCAAGTAATTTTGCCCCTGTGCAAGTCCGAACTGATGTTGTTTTTGGTACCGTGCCAGGAGAACATGGAGTTGGATGAAAAAACACACGCCGACCTTACGATCCGCGTGTTTATGTCAATCTACAACTGTGAGATTGATCATGTGAAGGCAATCTCGAATATGTTGATGCATACCGACAACAGAGACCCGACAAACATGTTGTGGCAAATTCTAGGCCAGATGAATACATCCATCTATCGTCAAAATATTATGTCTGATTTGAATTGTGTTCTCAGAATGATGGTGCTGGAGCAAAGCACCAGCCTCGCAGAAAAAATTTGCAATCCAACAGGATTTCGGCACGAAGCTTTGATCTACACAAAAATTCACCAGAACCTAAGATGCAGATTATCACTGACGATGTTGCGGGAAACTGTCCTGACGGGCAGAAACAAATTGGTCAATTCTGACGACACCAGTAGCATTTCTCAAAATGACAAAATGCTTCTGGACCTCCCGCTCAACATGGAATTGTGGGCAACAAAATCTTCTACTGAAAAACAAATCATTCTTTTAATTGTATCCATACAGAACAATTTTATCACTAGCAAGTATTCTCTCATCAACTCACTATTTGGAAAAGTGTTAGCAGAGTCCATCGACACGTGTGTTGTCTCGCCAGCAAGGATGCAACAAATCACAAAGTACACGATGCAAATACTGCCGAAAATCAACAACAACATCGACATGTCCAACACAGACCTCATAAATATGCTCGAACAGTTTTCTCAGGACTGCTTCGCCGGCGTCTTTGGCGTGCTTCAACAAGATCTCATGACCATGTCGTTTATAGCGCAAATGTACATTATAGCATATATTGACACTTGTGCCCAGCACGCGTTTTACAAAGACGTTGTAAGCTTCTTCAACAACAGAATCCAAAACATCCACAAAGAACTACTCGTCAGCGAGTATGTGAGTCCGCAACTCATCAGCAATATGAATGCCTGGAACTCAAAACACAAATTTTCAGAGGAGTGCATGTCTGCGATTTTTCATTTAATTACAATCTGAAAACGAAGTCAAGTTTTGGCGATCTTTGCCGGGAGGAAATTCTCCTCAGAGCGACTTCGTTTGGAGCAAAATGCCGTATGCAACACAACATCGGTTGGATACCAGATGCGTTGTATTGTGCAGTCCACCATTCTCATTTCGTCTGTAATTTTCATCTTGTCATCCAGGACCTTTTTTTGTATATTAACAATAACTGATTGTATTCTTCGTGGGTCTTCGAGAAGCAACTTGTCCGTGTCCCAGAAATAAACTACTTCTCCTTCTGTCGTGTACGACTCCATTTGCTTTGCAATGTTGTACCCTTGTATTTCAATACAACGGCCACCTTGGAGGCACATATTGCCGTGGCCACACACCTCTATATATTTTTCGAAAATGTTCCTCATGTCCTCATTGATCATTTCCTTCAGGGCATCATAGTATGCATACTGAGTGGTGCGAGACAAGCTGTGCGCCATGGAGGCATCTAGGTGAATGTGTCTCAGTGGGAGAAACTTGACATTTCCCGGAGTTTTTCCACATTGCCCATGGACAAAATCGGTGGTGAATGTACTGGTCACGGCATTATTAGTTTTGTTCGAGTAGAATTGGAAATAATCCTGTCGGTTCTCAATTAGCATTGACAAGGTTTGTGGCTTCGTGATTGAATACACCAAATTCCCAAGATTCTCCGAGAGTCTGCTGCCATATTGAGTAGCCCATTCATATTGTCTTTGAGGAGTCTTGGCCTTGTAACGCTCCGTGTGAAACGACAATTGCACAACTGCAAACGGAAGGGCCTGGTAATTGTCCGACAGAACCATTGTACTAAGATTATTGTCAGTAAGAGTAATACAACCATCCCCAAAAACACTTTCACCAGGACGCCCTACATTCAGATTCTTTCCTAGGTAAATCCTCGACAGAATCAATGTAGTCGTGTACATGTTGTGCTCCGAAGCGTCTCCAAAGGTCCAACAAATTCGAAAATCGTTGGCCATGTATATTCCACGGCCTGACTGGCTACGTTTGCACAAAATCGTTTTGAATCCATTGCGGGTAATGTTCTCCGAATTGTTTTTTGTAGTTGCGTGTATGCCTGCATACTCAGTGCCATGTGCATCGGAAAAGCTTCGGAAACAATTGTGCATAGCCTTCAGCTTCTTGTTCTGAATAATCTCAACTGTTTCTACATTCAGGTTCATGTTTGTCTGCATGTAAGATAACTTACTCTCAAACCCATTTTCTTTAAATCCAGTCATTTCGTCCGGGTGTAGGATAGATGAGACCAAAATGTCTAGGATGTCCGGTGCAGCATTATTATACCCAGGGCAATAAACCAACCCCCCTTGCTTGAGCGAATAAACAGTTTTTCTAGAATACAACGGCTCGTCTATTCCATCCTTTTCGAAACTGAACATTTTGTCCAGGTTTAACATTGATTTCTTGATATTGTCTGAACCGTGGCATTCTTTCAGATAGCTTGATACTGTATGCATCACACGCTCTGAGTACCAGCACAACAGCGCTGTCTTTTTATAAGTTGCCGTCACGAATAAATAGAATCGAGTCACTAATAGACTGGACCTATAATTCTATTTGTGGACTGGCGTTGTATATATACCTCTTTCATTTGCCGCTACAGCATTGCAACACACCACCATGGATTTTGAGTGCGACATACAATTGCATGTGATAAAGGATCAAGCATTCCACGTTGGTCTTGTCGAGTACATGGACAAGAAAAGTAAATATGAAGTTTTTGTGAGACAGTGTGAATCAGATTTGGAAGACATTGTTCTGAAACAGAAATCAACCACAAAAACTATGGAGATTTACAGCTATCTTCAGAATACAGATATATTATCCAAAGATGCCCAAACATTGCAACTCATTTTGACTGGTTTCGGGAAAGTGGGACCGCATGTTCAGAGTGTTTTGATTTCCATTTTCCGAAATGCTAAGAAGCAAGTGATTGGGCTGATTGAAAACTATGATACACCTTGGTTTCACAAGACTTACATGGAACCTACTCTGGAGCATGATGCCATAGCCACCAAGCAAATCTGGCAGACTCAGATTGACAGAGAGATTTCTCGGATCATAGGCAACACTAAACGTATAGTCATTGAGGTGAAGGAAAAGGCACCACAACAAAACGAGTTTTGCGATTTTATCCTGGACCCTCTCAACAAGGAGTTTTTTACAAATAAAACACGATCGATTGCGAAAGAACTCAAGAATGTAGTCAGTAAAAAGATGAAGCTTTAATATGCAATATAAAGTTTTTAATAAAACTCAAGATTTCAAACTGTAATCACGGATCGCCATATTTTAACATCCCCCGACTTTGAGAAGAGTATAATCATTCCTATGATTGGCCGACTCGAATAGCTTTTCTCGGCCGAATTCATGTACCGCCGAAGTTGTATCTTGTGGTCAACATTGATGTCCGACTGGCCAGCTTTGAGTTCGATAAGGACGCATCTGTCAACTTCGAGATCAAGTATTCCAGTCTGCACAGTGTCTTGGCAGACTTGCGCAAAAAACTTGACCTGCCTTCGGGTAGGTATACGACGGTCGTACAAGTAATTCTGAATCACGTGTTCATAGGTTGACTCTGAGTGGCCGACCCCAAGAGCGTCGCTCGCATGTTGCGCCGCTTTTATAACAATATCTGAAATTGCGAGCGCTGAGTAGTGGCAATTACAGGTTTTTGCAAAAAAACGACTGGAAATCGTTTTGGTTATTTGGGCCTGTCCTGACTCCATTTTCCACGCAACAGATTTTTTTCTTTATCTTGTTTATGATTATATTTTCTTTTTACTTTTCACAGTATGGTAGAGGATTTTTTTAAATAGAACCCTAAAATAGAATAAAAAGCCCTATGTATAGAGGAGATTTTCCGAGAGCAACGTCGTATTCGAGCATGACGGGTGGTCGCAAGAAAACACAGGACACTATGTACACTTCGTTGAAACAAAGGAGGTGCACAACAAACAAAAGAGCGCCGACTCTGGTCGACAAGGCACGTGAATTGTTGAAGTTGTCTGGTGTTCGCACCACCTTGATCATCAATGACCAGCATGATTCAAAGGGAGGGCTCCATATGTACTCGAACGAGGAGGGGAATATTGAGGATGTCTTGGCTAGCTATCTCAACCATATCAGGGCAAAACACCCATATCACGAGATTGATCACAATAACCCACAAGCAACTTTTCAAGCAACATCGGGTGTCAAGGCACGGAAAAGGTACAAGGTAAACGAAGTCAAGGCTATCGTCAACCTGTCCACGTTGCCCATGCCAGACAGCAATGACGAAAATACTACAAATGTTGCCGGGGATGTCGATGAAATCGATGATTTATTGGAAGATCTGGAAGAAAATACGTCGGTATACCGGAAAGGCACAGTGAATATGTAGTTATTCATTATTAGAAATCATGTAAGCTAATGTAAGCGCGAACTATTGCACTATAAAAACATGTTTGCTAAGGATACCAGAACGTCTTGTGATTCAACTCTGCTATTTTTGTAAGGCCTCGAAGGCTGTGGCGATTCTAAGTTCCTTCGTTTGTTTTGATCTCGGCTAGATGAAGCAAGTTTACCAAGAGCAGTTTCCAATTGAGAAATCATTCCGACAATTTCCGAATCTAATAAAACGTTACTGTCTGATTTTTCGTGGTGGATTGGCATAATTCCCAAATGTTCCTTGGAATATTGTATCCGACATGGTACACTGCTACGCATCTCTTCCTTGTTCTTCCCATAATCAGTTCTGTCAGATACACCAACTTTACCCCGCCGGAACCGTGTTTCAGAACCTAGTAATTTTTTGATTCTACACCGATTGAATTCATCCTCCTCGATGCTGACTGGGGAATAGTTGTGTTGTTGAACAGGCACGTATATTTCTTCTTTGTCTAACACGACATACGACATCGATGACAGATTGTCGATGTACTTGAAGGGAACATAGGCCCACGAATCGTTCAATGTTTTGATGTCTTTTGTAATCGTAGAAATCCAATTTACACCATCGATTTTTATTACCATGTTGCTGTCCTTTTTTGTTTTGTTGTGAAGATTCATGTATGAAAATTCACCCTCCGAGAGTACTATGGTTCCCAAGTGGTTGTGCTTTTGTTTTTGTATGTTCCGCCTGAACATGTCATACAGCTCTTCTTCGTCTTGACAATCGATTACTGTAAAGTCATTTCCATCCGGATCTCTTCGCTCCCAAACCCGACCCACGTTCATATTCACTTTTGGCACAATAACGTTTTCAATTCCGGTATCAATCAACTTTATACCACATTTGACATAAGCATTTATAGTGTGTTTGTCATCAACACGCACCCAAAGGCTTTGGATGCTCGTTTGATTCCCTTTAATCTCTGATGTTATCACACGCAGGTCTGCTGAAACGTCATTGTATAATAAATGATGATATATTGTGAATTTTCTTTCCTCGGTAGAGAGAGCGAGCGGTAGTTTTTTCACGACACTATAATGAGGATACTGAATATTGGGACCTTGATCGTCATCATTCACAATATTAGTAATCTCTTCGGACAATGATTGCACCAAACCCATCTGAAAATATTTATTTTTCGAGTTTGCTTGGACAAGCATGTAGTTCAAGTATAACTCTTTTGTAATACACTGTGATTTGACCTTTTTATTAAATTTTTGCACATCTGCCCTGTATTTAGGGTCTGACTGCCATTTTTCATCTTGCACGACATGGGCCAACATTGAGTTTAGTTGTAGAACAATTCGTGTATTTTTAGTGATTGATCCTTTTACCGTTGTGTGGATCCAAATGCAATCTTTGTTTTTTTCCTGACTGGTGTATCGAGCAACAACCGATTTATTTTGGGTTTGGTTGTGATTACGGATCTCATTGCGTTCTAAATCTGTAGAATCATACAGGTTGCTGCAATTAATGAAAACATATTCGATTTCTTTGCAATCATTCAATCTTTCCAAAATATGCTTGGTTTCGTAAATGTTAGTAGCCTCCACTGTTGCAATTTTGTCAAAATTGGTGTTGATAATGGAAAGCAGATGCGTCACTGTTCCATGTTCAGGACTGATTGAATCGGAAGACAATCGAGAGATAGTAAGACATGTCCTATGATTCTTGTACAATATCGCCTTGTCTTTGTCCAGTATGTCAGATATCACGAAATCATTGTGCAAAAACGAACACATCTGCAATTGTATGTAATGTCCTTTTTTATGCCATGCTTATATATATTTTGGTTAGGATGATTCAGTCTGTGTTTGACCCAAATCGCAAAAAGGAAAATGACACTCGAGTTGATAAGGATAATAATACAACACACATTAAAATAGCTATGCTTTTCCATTTTCCTCTGCTGTTTTTGTGGTTCTTGTGTTGACGATTTGCTCATATATGATTGTTTTTTTGGCTATCGAGCACAAACATATTCCGAAAAGAATGCAGAATATCAAAACAATCCCTCCAACAACACACAATACAAAAATCAAATCACTCGGATTGTCGTTGGCCCAATTCATGAGCTGTTTAGTGATTGTAGTGCGGTTGGTACCAGACATGATGGTTTGTAGAAATTTCAAAATATTTATATATGATTGAATGGTGCATAAGGTGAAAAGTATTGTGGTAGTCTAGAATCAAGAAGTGTAAATGCTCTTCCTTCTCCAAAGTTTGTTTCTACGCCAGGAAGGTCACGCTCCATGGAATCTGACGTTTGCACGGGTACAATATCTTCCATACCCAGTGGACGCCCGGAATATTGTAGAGGCGAGGGTGTACTAGTGGTGCCAATAGATTGTTGCATAGGCGAACCTCTGAAAACTGGAAAGCGCGAAAACAGCGAGGCTGGCGCTGGTGACACATTCTGAAAATTTACTATTGGCCTGGCGGCATTGTACACTGGAGTTGTTGAAGCGTTGTCCCTCCTTTTTGCAGCAGGTGTTGATGTTTGGGAAATCGTGTTAGGTCGTGGAGTACATGCCAAATTCCTCTTTGTAGGTCTATGATCAATCCAAGTGTTGGAACGATCATACATAGGAGACATAGGAGCATTACATTCGGGGGACATAGGAGTATCAACGAATGTGGGCGTGTGTACA
>Ga0105054_10007472_pt1 | contig 14820 bp, 9 predicted proteins | sample BON02_FD_78091 | JGI IMG/M metagenome (GOLD analysis project Ga0105054, IMG submission 78091) | Freshwater microbial communities from Lake Bonney liftoff mats and glacier meltwater in Antarctica - BON-02 (megahit assembly) | ecosystem: Environmental > Aquatic > Freshwater > Ice > Glacier...
TGCTAATATATTAGAGTTTGCATTTGTTGAAATAACATTTGAGGTAATTCTCGTATTGTTAGAATTGTTTATATTGGTATTTAAAATATTTTCGTTCAAGTTTGATGTTATACTATTAGAGGTCGCTAATATATTAGAATTCGCATTTGTTGAAATAACATTTGAGGTAATCCTCGTATTGTTAGAATTGTTTATATTGGTATTTAAAATATTTGTATTCAAGTTTGATGTTATACTATTAGAGGTTGCTAATATATTAGAGTTTGCATTTGTTGAAATAACATTTGAAGTAGTAAGAGTATTAAAAAATTGTATAGAATGATTAGCTGACACAATAGAATTTAACATATTTGATGTTGTAGATACATAATTAGAAGTATCCAATATAACATTTCTGTTGTTTTTCATAAAATTTCCTCCAATTGAAATATCTTTAGAAATATCAACATTTCCCGAATCATTAAAAATTATAACATTACTCGTTATATTATCAGAAGCACGTTTTATACAAAACAAAGAATTAGAATTAGATATTGTCCAATCGCATTTTGTATTATCTCCAAAAATATCATTATTTCCTTGTTTAAAGTTTATATTAATAGTTCCATCGCCGGAATCTCTATCATCTTGAAGAGTTAATGTAACATTACTTTGAACTAAATGTAGAAGTGTTTTTGGATTTGTTATTCCAAAACCTACATTTAATATATCCATTGATTAATTATATGGGGCTGTCTATATAATTATATTTATATTAATATTTAATAAAAAAAATGCGGTATTATATAGATTAATGAACTTTTAGTTTAAGCTCATTAATCTCTATTTGTTGATTATTAATTTTTTCAGTTAATTCTTGTATGGACTTTGTCAATAATGGAATTATTGAAGAATAATCGATTGTATAATTATCGGTTTCGCTGGATGGACAATTTACAACATTTGGAAATATTGTTTCTATTTCTTGAGCTATAAAACCATAACTTTTTTTATCTGTTAATTCGTTTTGATCTAATAGAAAATAAGATACAGGATTAATTTTATTTACAAGTTCGATAACAGAATTTATTTGTGTTATATTTTTTTTATATCTTATATCGCTAATATGTGTTATACTAGTGCAGTTAATATTTCCAACAACATCTAACTTATGGGGAGTATCTATAGAAGGCGTTTTTCCAATACCTACTTTATCGTGAGCAACAGCAATTGTTGCATTTAAGGGTGTAAAAGGTGTTCCATTATTCCATATTTCGGTAGCAGTCCAACTTGATGATGGTTTTGGATAATATTCGTCAAGTTGTTCGGCGGATTTATTTAAATATAAATGTCCAACATCATTATTTAGTTTTGATTTCCAATATGCTGTGTAATAAACCTCTTCTGTCGTGTTTGGCATATCTTCATAAGATCCTGATACATTTGCTATAAAGTTAGAATATGTACTTGATTCCGCTCCTAAATTATGCGATATCCAACACGAAGAACCCATTGTTTCTATATCATTACCATTAGGACCTGTTAATTTTATCCATCCTCCTGTTCCAATTTTTCTATATAATTGTAATCCCCACCATCGCGAGTCATATTCATAATCCATACCAATGTGACAAACTATAGATACAAGTATTTTAGATGTAATATGACATGGTTTTATATTTATAACAAAGCCATTTACAATATCATTATTTATGGGCTCCCATTCTCCACTATTGCCTGTTTTTGAATTTGTAGAAGTATATGTTTTATGTTTTGTTTGTATTGTCATTCCTTGTGAAAACTCTAGAACAAATGGTATTCCATTGAGATTATATGATAGAGCATTAACACCTCCATTAACATCTAATTGGTGATTAGGCTCGCTAATATTAACACCTATATTTCCAGATACACCATTTATCACAAAACGTTCGTTTATGATATTATCAATTCCACTTTCTAATTTATATTTATTATTAATATTTGATATTCGCCAACCGCATTTTACATTATTTTCTATATTGTTATTATTACCATTTATAAGTTCTATTGATGTATGCGAATTATTATCTATTCTACTATCTTGTATTTTTAATGTACTATTATTCCCATATATTGACAATATACTTGATGGATTAGTTGTTCCAATGCCTACATAACCATTATTTATTATAGTAAATACTTCATTTGCTTTATTTGAAATATTGACAATATCACCTAAAATATTGTCCTGTTTTACATAAAATGCTGTATTAACGTCTGTGTTAATTACCTGCAATTGTTCTGTAACATAAACATCTGTTTGTAAAATTGTACTATTTCCTGTTATTTCTAAATCTGTAGCTGTTATTTTTCCTTGAACATTTATATCACGGTCATATATGTTATTTACAATAAACCTATTATTAGTCCCATTTGCTACATTATCTGCATTAATATTATTAATAGTATTAGAAATTATATTAGAAGTTTGTAAAACATAATTAGAACTATCGTTTATTCTATTATTTAATGTTGTCGAAATTACATTAGATGTTCGCGAAATATAATTAGAAGTATTAAAGTCTAAATTGCTTGATTTGTTGTATAATATATTTGAAGTTGAAGAAATATAATTGCAAGTATTTAATATATTTGTGTTTAATGTTGTAGAAATTACATTGGATGTTCGCGATATATAATTTGAACTATCATTCATAACATCTCTCCCTTCAACTCTTAATATACCATTAGATGTATCAATATCTCCATACAGATCTATTTTATATTTTGGAGAATTTAAATTATTTTTATGCAATACCATAACATCTTTAATAGAATTATCCTCAATTTTATCAGTAACGCTAAAAAGTTTGTAATTATCAAAATTATCAATAGATTTTGATTTTATTTCGACACCATTTATTCCAGTGCTATTAAACACTATATTACTTGAATTGACAAAGTATTTATTATATAATCCTTGGTTCAAAATTTCAATCAAATCATTCCCATCGCCATCATATATTTTTCCATTCACAATAATATCATCTGCTGCGTTTATTACACCTTTTATAAAAATATCTCCATTATCAGTTATTTTTAAATTTGTAGAATTAATATTTTTTATATTATCTTTATATTTTAATTCAAATATACCATCATATGCTAAAATTTCATAACCATTGATATTTTCATTGTTATAATCTATTTTATTTAACAATGTTATATGTGGTTTTATATTTTTTACATTATAATTTTTGATTTGAATTAGAATGTTTCTTGTCTCGCTTTCGTCAAAAAAATTATAATATTCTTCCAATGCTATATTGTTCGTGAATGAATTACCATAAATATCAAAATTATTTACTACGTTTTTTACCGTATCACCTTGTGAATTATATTCTACTTTTAATAGTTTCATATTTCTGTTTATATTATTGACGGTTGAAGAAATGGAATAATTTGATGTTGATATATTTATAGTATTTACATTTGGATTATTTGGATTTACTATTGGTATAGGAACCTCTAATATTTGTAATTCATTGTTGTAATTTGTACTTATAAAATTGTTTGGTAATACATTACTAGTTTCAAATCTTATTATATTATTGCGATTTATAGAAAAGGTATCTGTTATCTCTATATTAGAATTATATCTTATTATATTATGCGTATTAGTTTTTAAGAATATATTACTATTCGCGAAACTGTTTTGAAGTTTGATTGTATTAGTGTTTAATTTTGCAATACTATATATACTATCATTATTCTCAAAAACTAATGGATCAGTATCCTCATATTTATATATATCAGTATGTATAATATTGTTGATAGTTATAATATTACTATTGTTATCAATAACATTAACTACATTTAATCCTGGAGAAATCGTAATATTGCATGTTATATTATCTGCAATTAAATATTTATTCAAATATGTAAAATTAAAATTATAGGATAAATTATAATTTTCTGTTTCCGCTTGTTCGTTTAGTTTTGTAAGAGCTAAAGTTTTATCAATATTATAGTTTATGGAATGAGACTTTACCGATATATTTTCGGCTGATATTGTATTAATATCATATGATAATGAAGGTAATATATGAATATTGCAATTATCTCCAGAATCATATAACTGGGTTATAATTATTTGATCAACTACAGTTGTTGGAATATATTTAGTAAGATTATCATTATCGCTATAATTAATATAATTAATAGATATATTGCTGGAATAATAAGTAATTGGTATATTTACATAATTTGTATCGTAAATTAATTCTTTAGTACTTTTAATTCTTGTTTTAAATATAAAGTCAGGGTCATTCCTATCCTCTTCAGTTATACTATTTAAAAAGTCATCAACCAAGTTTGTAACATTGATATTAAAGTTATAATCTGAAATATATTTTTGGTTTATATTTGTCCAAGTCGTTTCTGGTTCTGTTATTTGTACATCTATGAGTTTTACGGAAACTATACTATCTGATAAATATTGGCTTGTATATCTATTATAAACAGATACAGCCGAATTATCATATTCGCTTTTTATAACAAACGATTCAACGGGACTTTCATCATTAAATCCAAACCTGGCTCCCTTTCTATCATTACCTTGGTTGTCAAAAGCATCAATTGTAAAAACATTTTTTTCAGATAGTGATTCATTATATATACTTTCGCGAGAAGTATTTATTGAAAACTTATAATTATTTGCATGATTACCTCCATATATCGTATGTATGGTATTTGTATCACCCCCAGTATTTACCAAATTGATTGAAGCCGGTTTTTCATTATTTGTAATTTGCAATCCATATTTATCATTACAATCTATATGAAATCCAATATTACTATTATTTATATTATTTCCTAATCCAAAATGTGCTTGTGTATTTATTAGATTACCAAAGGTATCATTATTACTTTTAAATTCAATAAAGCTATTATATGCTTTTGTATTCGTATTATAAAAACTCATATTAAATTTAGACGCATTATTATCATTTTTCATAATTTTGAGTTGAACCATATTACTCGTATTCGTAATCTTGTCTATATTATCATCAAACGCACCATTATTAACATTATATATACCAATTTCTATAGAAGATGATGTTTTTGCTTCATCGGCTATTTCATATGTAATAAACTTTGCTACAGAAAAATCATTATCGACTTGTTTGATAATTTATGGAATTGACATATTATCGCTTGTTTTTGGGTGAATAACAAGACTGGAATCCGGCGTCAATAAACTAAAGTTTAAAGCTATTATATTATTTTCAATATCTTCACTTGATACATTAACTGGTTGCGTTGTTGTATATGTTGTCGCATTGTTAATAACACTTACTAAATTGGATATAGTATTTAATTTAAAATTAAAATTATCTCCATTTTTATCTATAATTTTAATATTTCCATGTACTTCTAAATCGCCATATATAGACATAGCAGATTTATTTTCATAATTAACATCAATATTAGGATTATTTACATCTATATGATAATTAGAATCAACCGTGTTATAATAAAATGACATACCATAAGTTGTTGGTTTAAATGTTTTATCAGTATAACCGATTTGCAAAGGTCCTATAACTGGAATATCATTATTTCTAATATTATTATACATATGATTTTTGTATATAAACCATTTTTCATCATTTCTCTCATTCCCTGCACCTCTTTCAAATTCGCAAATATCTATACCACTATAATCAGCATTATTATTAGCACCCCCACCTCTAACCCCCCTATATATACGAATTACTGAATAATTATTATCTTCTGTTGTTAAGTTTCTTACTTGTAATGGGGCTACAATTTTTTCATTTGTCCAACCAATACCTATTTTTTTCTGTGTATAAAATGTATCAGTATTATTGTTTGCATTTTTCAATGTTTCTATAATATTGTCATTTTGATAATATAAATCGGCATTTAAACCTTCATTAACATTAAAACCTTTCATTTTAGTAGAAATAGATGTGATATTATTATAATTTACACAAAACTTGTTTGTTGATATATCATTCAAATTGAAATAATTTTTTTGTTTTTCATACATAAAGCTTGTCGTGCGAACATTATCATTATTAATATTTAAGTAATAATGTAATGCGGTAACATCACCATTAACATCAAGAGCATAACCTTCGGCTGGTGTTAATTTGTTTATAGAGACCTTATTTTCATTAATAGATAATGTTGGTGGTGTATTTTTTAAATTAGGAAAGTTTAAATTATCTGTAAGTTGTGATATATCTGAAGATGGGTAAAAATATATATTATTTTTTTTACCTTGAACCCTATTAGTGTTTATTATGAGACTATTATCAGTAAAGTCAAGACGATGTAATCTACCTATATTAGTTTTATAATCTATTGAGTCAACTGTGCTTTTCATATATATATCAAATGTATCATCAAATAATACATCGTCTTTTATAATATTAAGCATTCCATCAAATCCGTCTGAAGCTTGAAATCCTATCCCAAGTTTTTTTGGAAAACTAATATTACTATTAATTAATTGCATACCATAATCACTTGAACTACCTGTTCCACCATTTATATTCGTTAATGAAACTGGTTGTCCATATACGAATATATTTTCAACATTAAGGTTTTTTACAGTGACATTATTAGGTCCATCGAAAATAACATCATCTTTGAATGAAACATTTCCTCTAAATATAGATTCCTCAGTAACAGTTATTCTTTTAGATGTTAAATTTTTTACAATAGCATCTTGAGAAACATTAATATTACTTGTATTTAATACTCTCGCGATATTAACATTATTATTAAAATTGTAAGTTTCTCCTTGAAAATCACCACCTCCTATTTGACTTGCATTTAATACACCAAAACCATCTTTGCGGATATATATATCATCTATATTTTTATATGTATTCGTTATAAAGTCTTTAGATACTATTTTGTCAAACTTTGAAACACCTATTACTTCCAAACGTGGCTTTCCTGATTCTGGTATAACATCTACAATATTACCTTGTTTAAGTGTGTATTTATTAAAACTTATTTCATTATTTTTATTTGTACCTATACCAACATTACGATTTTCATCAATTGTCATTGCTGGTAAATTATCAAGAGATGTATTATAAACAGGCAAACTTACATCCCCATATAAGTTATTAATAACATTGGAGGATTGACTAACATGAAACTCCAAAGGCATACCAACTGAAGTAGATATTATTGCTGGAGATTTAGAATTTCCACCAATAATACCAATATTAAACATAGTTGCGTCATCGCCTGTATTTACTTCATTTCGTAGTGCTATTTGCATACTATCAAACTTGTTATTTGCATATGATACAATATTCAACGGATGTGTATTTTTATATGTATTATCCATCCCACCCAATGTAACATATTTAGTAGTAAATACATTTTCAACATTTTCATAAATAGTTCCTGATATGTCAGGTATATCATTTGTAATAAATCCTGATTTAAAAGGTTGTGAATTTGTTAATGTTGATGCTATAGTAATGATATTACTAACCATACTTGCAGATACAGGATCTGACGATGAAATACTAATATTATCCAAATGCAAAGACTTCGCAATAATAGCACCATTACAAACAATATTATTTCCAACAAATAATGATGTATTATTATTCAAATTATTAGTTGTATGTCTAGAGGCATCAATAGATATGCCTCTTTTATTTACAATAAAATTGTACAATGTTCGTGAAGGGTCTTCTACATCATAGGTTTTTTCACCAACAAAAAGATATTCGTCCTCAGTCATATCTAATTTTGAAAGATTAATAGCATTGTTAGTATTTGTATCCTTTTGTAATCCTATAGCAACCGAATCAATTTGAACAGTAGGTTCGATAATTTGTGTATCGCCGGAACTCATAAATAAAGGGTATTCTATTTAAAAGAAATATACTATTAATATTTATATATAATTCTTTATGTATAAAGATAAAAAATGATAGAATATTTAATAGTATTTTTCTATACATAATATGAAACGCATTGAAAATATTCACAATAAAACAAAAGATGTATATATTGAAAATCAACCTTATAATGATAAAAATATATTGCTTTCTAATGATAATTTAACAAAACTATTTGACGAAAATGGATTATCAGGTATTAAATTCAAAAATATTAATTTATATCGTGTTGCTTTTGTTCACAAATCATATTGTACAATGAAAAACACAGACTTTAATAAAAGTAATGTAAATTGTCCAACCAATTGTTTGCCTTTACAAGATATGTCCTATGAACGATTAGAGTATTTGGGAGATTCTTTATTAGGAATGATTGTTGCAAATTATCTATATTGTAGATTTCCTGATCAAAATGAAGGTTTTTTATCAAAAATAAGAACAAAGATAGTTAATGGAAAAATGCTTGGATATTTATCTGATAAAATAGGACTTCCGCTGTTTGCCATAATTTCAAAACAAGTAGAAGAATCAGGAGGTCGTAAAAATTATAAAATTATGGAAGATATTTTTGAAGCATTTATAGGAGCATTATTTTTAGACTTCCAAACAGAAACAGATATAGTATCATTGCCAACAGATATTAAACTATCTCCAACAACAGGGGCGGGATATTTTATAGTTGAAAGTTGGTTGATTTATATTATAGAAAATTATATAGACTTTTGCGAATTGATTAGTATTAAAAATAATTATAAAGATATGCTTGTATCACATATGAATAATTATCTACAAGATTTTCCTCAATTTAAAGAGATAAATGTTACGTCTAAAGATAATGCACGCATATTTACATATTGTGTTAAAGATAGAAATGGAACAATTATTTCAACATATACAGGTGGAAATAAAAAAGAAGCAGAGAACAATGCAGCAAAAGAAGCATTGTTATATTATAGTGTAGATATACAAGAATATAATTCTAATATATAAACAAACAAAGAATAAATTATATATTTATATAAGTTAAAAATGCCAGATATAAAAATAACACACTTGGTATTGTCTGGTGGTGGGATGAGAGGAGTTATGTTTATTGGAGCATTAAGACTTTTGTATTTAGAAAATTTACATAAAAATATAACACATATATCAGCAAATTCAATAGGTTCTTTTATAGGATTAATGATCGCTTTTAAATTAACAATTGAAGAAATGGAAAAAATAATATATGATATGAAAGACGATAATACTTTATGTTTTATTCCAATAAAAAACTATATTCGCTTTATAACCGAATATGGATTTTTTTCAATAGAACTTTTTATGAATCATTTAATAAAATTAATTAATATTAAATATCCAGATATGGGAGATGATATAACTTTCATGGAACTATCTAAACGATTTGGTATAAACTTATATATATCTACGACAAATATAAATAGATGCGAAAATCGTATTTTTTCAATTGACAATACACCTGATAATTCTGTTTTTAGAGCGTGTGAGGCTTCTATGTCTGTTCCATTATTATTTAAACCTATTAAAATAGATGATGAATATTATTACGACGGAGCACTAACAAATAACTTTCCAATTAAAATATTTTCAGGTGTTCCTAAAGAAAATATATTGGGTATGATTTTATATTCAGAGAAGAAACAAAAAGAAGATTATCTTATGCAAAATAAGAAAATAAATATTTTTTTTATTTTAAAACAATTATTTAATATTTTTGATATTTTAAGAACACAGCAAGTTTTATTAAAACAGATAAATACTTCAGAAATAGATAATTATTATATGCCAAGTATTATAACAAATCAAAAAACATTAAACTTTAAACTTGATAAAATGGGTGTTAAAATGATATTAACATCTTACCAGATTGAAAATATGATATACGCTGGTTTCGATAGTATGTCAAAATTTATAGATAAAAGAAGAAGTCAAGTAAAAGAAGAATATGATAAAAGATTAGAATATGCAGATATTAAATAATGTAAATATATTATAGTAGTTATAACTATAATTTAATGAATAATAATGTAGAACCATATGTATTTATTTTAGATTTAGATGGTACAATAATTGGAGATTGCAGATATCAATGTGATATATATAATATACAAGAAATTATTAGAAATAATAGTTCTCAAAAACTATTAAAAAATAAAACATTATGTGAAAAAAATTTATGCGAGAGTTACAATAATGAATCACTTTTAATAAGACCATTTTTTAATAAGTTTATGTTAGAAATTAAAAAACAATATCCTAATAGTTTTATATATATATACACAGCATCTGAAAAGTCGTGGGCACATAAAGAAATTAGTATTATAGAAAAACAAAATAATATTAAGTTTAATAGACCAATATTCACAAGAAATAATTGTATAATAGATCAATATGGTGTATATAAGAAGTCTGTAGTTAAAATATTACCATTAATTTTAAAGTCTATGAAAATGCCAAAAACTTATGATATTTCTAAAAAACTTCTTATAATAGATAATAATGATACATTCATAGATTATACTGAAAACTTATTAATATGTTCAACATATAATTATATTAAATTTAATGATCTATGGGATAATATTCCAGAAGAATATCTTGAAAATGAATTATTGAAATCTTTTATTTCATCTTTAATATCGTCAAAAAAAATACATAATATTCGTAGTAAAAAAAGCGAAGTCCAAGATAAAGTACATAAATGGTTATATAAAAAATATAAAAAAATAAATAAATATAATTATAGGTTTAGAAATGATACATTTTGGAAGGATTTGATAACACACATTAAAAATAATAATATACAAGAATATAATAAACAGACTTTACACATAATGAAAAAAGTATAAAGATATAGAACGTAATAGGAATATATTTATTATGATTTATGTAAGTTTTGATATTGGGGTAAAAAATTTAGCATTATGTGTATTAAAAAAAACTGATGTTATAACAATTATAGATTGGCGAATAATAGCATTAGCAGAGAGTAAAAAAGAAATTAAAGGAATTGACGATATATCTGAACGTATATATATTGAAATGGATAACATTATAGGCGATTTAAAATTAAGAGGCATAGATAAGATAGATTATGTTTTAATAGAAAATCAACCATCTAATTTAAATGGAATTATGAAAACAATTCAACATATAATTTATTGTTATTTTAGTTTAATAAAGTATTGGGATAAAGACGTTAAAAATGTAATACTAGTAAATGCTTCATTAAAGACTAAAACACATGATTACAAACCAGAAATACAAACAACTGTAGAAAGTCCTAAAAATGCGAAAGGGTTTCGGAAGGATAAATATAAAATTAATAAAAAACTAAGTATTGATATATGTAGTAATTATATTAAAGACAATGAAGTATTGGCAAGTTTATTTGCAGAAAATAAAAAGAAAGACGATTTGAGCGATGCTTGTCTTCAGGCAGTTGCATATATTAGAACAAATATAAAAGACGAATCATTAGATAAGTATAATGTATTATATAATTAAATCATTTTTTTCAACATATATTTATGCGTTTTTATATATGTATTAAAATTATTATAATATATAAACAATTGATAGCCAATTAAATATATAATATGTCCAATATATCAAATCTCAATAATAAAAGTGATGATTTAATCGAGTTAAATAAAAAGAGTTTTGATACTAATTCTTTTAATTTTGATATACCAAATAAGCAAAATAGAGTACAGCAAAATAACTTTATAGACGATGATGTTTTATTTAATAAAAGCAAAATAAGTTCGGATGTTATGTCAATGTCTTCTAGATCATCTTCGCGTGCAAGTTCCGTATACGGAAAAGGAGATAGAGAAAAATATATGAAAAATATGAAAAATAAATCAAGACACGACTATAATAAAAAGTCTAAAGATGATGATACTGATAGTAGCCAATCGAGTAGCAAAAGTAGCAAAAGTAGCAAAAGTAGTATTGCGAGTAAAGGAAATGAAAGTAACGCCGGTAGTTTTTATAGTAATGAAAGTGAAGAACAAGATGAAAGCGTTAAATCATATAATGACAGCGAAGGAAGTAAAATAATAAAGAAAAAAAATTTAAGCCCTAAAGAAATAATAAAAAATGAAATAAATGAAAAAAAAGAGATAATATATCAATTGGACAGATTAGAATCAAAAGGGTTCAAGGTTCCTTTCAAGTTTAATATGAACTCTGACTTTGGAGAAATGAAGTCTGAATATAATCGTATAATTCGTGAGAAAGAGTTAGATGGTAGCGTTAGATTTCAACAAAAAATGCTTATGGCGTTTATCTCTGGAACTGAATATATGAATAGTCGTTATGACCCTTTTACTATTAAATTAGATGGATGGTCTGAACAAGTTAATGAAAATATAAACGATTATGATGATATTTTTGAAGAATTGCATTGTAAGTATAAATCTACAGGTAAAAAAATGGCTCCCGAGCTCCGGTTGTTTATTTCCTTGTCGGGAAGTGCTTTTATGTTTCATTTGACAAGTCGCATGTTTAAAGAACAACCTATGCCCGATGTTGAAAATGTGCTTAAATCAGACCCTGAATTAATGAAACAATTTCAAAATGCTGCGGCAAAACAATATATGATGGGTAATAACAAAATAGAACCACCTATGAAACAAAATAATAGTGGCTCCGATAGTATGGGATTATTTAATATGGTAAGTAATATATTTGGAACATTAAATGGTGGTTCTATGTCTCCGGATATTATGCCAAGACAGATGCCGAGTTCTAATAATATGAATGCTACGTATGGTATGAATAATAATGCTATAAATAGACCGGATCAAGATGTTGATAATATCATAAGAAACATGCATAGTAAGATTTCTGTCGAAGATAATGATGACAATATAGAAACATTATCTGTTAGTGACGAAGAAATAACATCAATTTTAGAAGATACGGCTGATATTAAGATATTAAGACAATCCTCAGGAGGACGTCCTCGTAAAAATACACGAACATTAAATCTTTAAATTAATTATTATAAAAAAAAGGCGATATTTAAATATTTATCGTTTAGACTTTGAGCGTACATTACTTATTTTTTGAGCTGATTTATTAACAAATGAGCCAATATCATTTACGGACTTTGAAATAAGTTCAGGAGTTTTGCGGATAGTTTGCATAGGATTTCTCACGGTATTTTCAACCTCTTCCTCAAATAACTCTAGTTTACCTAATAATGTGGATAAGGTACTTATTAAAATTGGGACAATAATAATGGTAAATAACAATGTAAGGAATAGGAATAAAGATACCATTGTTCCAACAGCTATTACATCACGGCTCATATCTTCCGAGCATTTGCATTTTTCGTTTGTCAAAAATCTAACATAATCAAAAGCATAATATATATATACAACGAATATTAGGAAAAATACGAATGTACCCATTGCTAATAGTTGTACTACAGCGGGACCCATATTTTTAGCAATACTAGAAACCGAAACAAATGAAGTCACTAAGAAATACGATAGAGCGACTAATGTAAAGTTCTTAATAAAATCTTTATTCGGGTGTTCGGCACATTCACAACCGATATTTTCAAGTTTATATAAATACGCGTAAATTATAATTAATAATATTGCAAATATCATTTGAATAATCACACTACTGTAAAATGACAAGTTGTTTTCCGCACCTTTCATATTTACTTATTCTTACTCTATACTATTATATAGAAATTATTTATATTTATAATTCTACAATATTATAGATTATAAATTTTGTTGTTGTATTATAATTTTTTATATCAAGACTTTTTATTTTATTAACAACATCTATAGACTTTTCAATTTTTAAAAACTTATATATTTGTTCCATAAATATGTCTATAATATATTTATGAACCGTTTCTTCGTTTATAATTATATACATATAATCGTATATTCTGTTTATTAATTCCGGTATTTCATTTTTTTTAACGATAGTCCAAGCTTTATTTATATTATGCGTACATTTCTTCCATTTTATATAATTACAATACAATTCATATTCGTCATTTAATAATAGCAAATTATTATCATATATATATTGAGGAGGTTTCCATTGTTCGTTCTCATTATAATCTTTCCATAATTTTTCTATCATTTCATCATAAAAGTCTTTTTCAAAGAAAGATAATATATCAATATATATAATGTCATCATTTATCTTAATATACCCCCATATTAATGTAAAAAACTCTTCATTATTATTTTCAATAACTATATTTTTTATTTTTTCATAAATAATATCTTTATTTTTTACAGTTAATTTATTAAGATGACCGATTAGATTTCTTTTTACTATAGAATTGTTTGTAAAGTTAGGTATAATTATATGAAATCTTTTTTTATTATTATTATCTCCGTCTTTTTCTTTTTTTGTATATACCTTTTTCGCCAATATCATTTTTGGATCATAAAAAGAACTAAAGCAAGTATATTTTTCTTTTAACTGCGATACTTTTAAAAGAATGTCCTGTGGAATACAAGATATTTTATTATATTTATCTTGAAATTCTAAAAAATTAATTTTAACAATTTGTTCTGTCATTTATATTATACTTTATATGAATAATCTTATATGAATAATCTTATAGATATATATAATACATAAAGCAGAAAATATATATATATAATATATTGATGAATATTATAAGCGATATATCAGCTTGTAAAGACTTTATACATAGTATTGAAACTATTTATAGCACACATTCTATTTATCGAACAATAATAATTTGCAATGAAAATATTGATTTATATGTTGATTTTTTTAAAAAAAAAGACTACGATGTTCTTATAATTGATAAATATGAATATATTAATTATGATTTAATTGATAAACGTATTTTCATTATTAA
>Ga0105054_10007473_pt1 | contig 14818 bp, 10 predicted proteins | sample BON02_FD_78091 | JGI IMG/M metagenome (GOLD analysis project Ga0105054, IMG submission 78091) | Freshwater microbial communities from Lake Bonney liftoff mats and glacier meltwater in Antarctica - BON-02 (megahit assembly) | ecosystem: Environmental > Aquatic > Freshwater > Ice > Glacier...
TACCATCCCCCGCTTTTCATCGAGGCTCATTCCGGCCCAGTTATTTACACCCCCGGCATATTTCCAAGCTTCCTTTGGCCAGGTTTCATACCCAAACTCCCCGGGATGCGGGATGGTATGAAAAGTCCAAGCTAGCTTTCCCGTTTTAATATTGTAGGCCCTTTGATAGCCAGGCTCGGCGCCGTATAACTCAGAAACTGCAGTACCCAGTATATAAAGATCTTTGTATACAATTCCGGGAGAGGAGGGAACAACAGCTATTTTTTCAGGATCGCCACGCATACCTAAATTAAGATTCACTTTGCCGTCCTTACCAAAAGCAGTTATTAATTCCCCAGTCAAAGCATCCAATGCAAAAAGATTACTGCCGGCAGAAAACAGGATTCTTTTATCAATACCATCCTCCCAATAACTTACGCCCCTACTTATTCCTCCACCCTGGCCTCCAAAAAAAGGATCAAACGACCATAATTGTTCCCCTGTTATTGAGTTAATTGCGTAAATTCTGTTTCTGCTTGAGGGAATATACATTATCCCGGCAATTACGATAGGATTTGCCTGAATTCTGGAGGTACGGGCACCGGGCAATGCATCTTTAAAAGGAAAAGACCATGCCAATTCCAACTGACTGACATTTGTTTTATTGACTTGCTTTAAGGATGAGTAACTACTGCTTTTTGCATCTGATTTATAGGCACTCCAGCTAGTGGATTTCTTATTCACAGTCTGGCAGCCCGAATAAATCAAAAACAGTAGTATGGCTATCGAAAGATAATATTTTGCGGTAGGTTTTTGAATATTCAAGGTATTTCTGCACATATTTTTACCAGACTCAATTCAATAATAAACTTCAATCGGTGGAAATTCAATTTAAGTCTAAAAAATTATTAGATGAGTGGAATTTGAAAAAAAATAATTGGAATTGAAATAATTAGAAAATAAAACTAGATTGATGGATTCACCATCTAGTGGATTGAAATTTCCATCCCGGGACTTTCTTTTGCATTTCAATCTCATCATTCCTTTTCTTCAAACCACAATCAATATAATTTTGGTGAAGCCTTGCTAATGCCACTCTATCTAATTCTACACCTAAGCCCGGTGCATCAGGTACTGCAACTGAACCATCAGTAAACTTAATGCGTCCGCCAATTATAACCTCATCAGATTGCCATGGATAGTGTGTATCTAAGGCATAGGGCATTTTTGGAAGAGCAGCACCCAAATGAACCATTGCGGCCAATGAGATACCTAAATGGCTATTTGAATGCATAGATAAATCACGGCCAAAGGTTTCACAAATACCCGAAAGAGTCATAGATGCTTTCAAACCACCCCAAAAATGGTGATCACTTAAAATAATATCTTCAGAACCAATTTTTACACTGGCCGGAATTTCCTCGAAAGAGGTGGTACACATATTCGTTGCAAGCGGGGTTTTTAAAACCTTGCGGACTGCAGCCATATTTTCCTGACCCCGGACTGGATCTTCCAGATATTCCAATACCCCTTCCAGTTCTTTGCCGTACTGAAGAGCTGTGTCCAAGGCCCAAATGGCATTAGGATCAAAACGTAATGGAACATCAGACCCGAATTCTTTATAAAGTGCCAGGATTGTATCGACTTCCAGTCTGGGTTCAAATACCCCTCCCTTTAGTTTAATGGATTTAAAACCAAACTCTGTGCACATAGCTTTTGCTTGAAGAACTATTTCTGTAGGATTTATTGCCTGTTTTTGTTTGGCTGCCTCCCATCCATCTGCATTCGGGTTTATGTTAAATCCATACTCACCGCCTGCGCCTTCGTATTTATAAAAGAGGTATGCGGAAAAAGGTACACTTTCCCGCATTTTACCTCCAAGTAAATCTACTATTGGCCGACCAAGAACTTTGCCCATGATATCCATGCAGGCAACCTCAACTGAACTGAAAATATGCACTAATTTCCGCTGATCCCAAGGAGCTTCACCTCTCGCTGAAGGAGATTCGGAACCAAAACGTTCAGTTAATACTGCTCTGATCTGATTCAGCTGAAATACATCCTTACCAATTAGAAGTGCCTTAGTTTCAAGAAGTGCCTGCTCGATATCACTGGTTCCGGGTATTTCACTGATACCTGAAATCTGATCATCGGTTATAATTTCCAATATAATTCTTAGAGCATAAGGAGCATGCAAACCTGCCGCATTTAATAATGGCGGGTCAACAATAGCTATGGGCGTAATAATGATATCCCTAATCCTTGGGCCACTTTGTTTGAGCATCTTGTATTCTATTGAAAATTAACTTGCTGCTTCTGCCTCTTCGGTTACCGCCTGAATTAATCCTTTAATATATCCATAGCAAAATGCGAAAGACTGCCAGCCGGCCACAGGGTCTTTATGGTAAGGAACATGGTCAGGCATTACCATCCCATCAAATCCTACTTCACGTAATTCCCTAACTACCTGCAGGAAATTCATATCCCCATTATCCGGATAAACCTCCTGAAAATTATTCCAGCCACCTTTAATATTTCTCAGGTGGATATTAAATATTTGATTTCGTTCACCGGCCCATCTGATAATCGGGATGATATCATTTTTAGGATCTTTTAGGCCTTCTGCGATCGAGCCAATACAGAAGTTGAAGCCATGATACTTGCTGTCATAAAGCTGAGCAAACTTCTTGATCCCTTCAAATACATCAGGACTGTTCCAACGGGTAATTCCCCTATAGCCAACAGGAGTAGGAGGATCTGCAATATGATTCGCCAACTTAACATTGTATTCTTTTGCCACCGGAAGAGTTCTGTCAAGCAGATAGGTAATCCGCTCGAACATTTCATCTATGTCTACGTCTCCTGCAATTGTTTTTGGATCATTTCTTTTTATAGCTTCAGCATAATTCCAGGTGCTGTATTCTGCGTTTCCCCGTTTAGGATCAATAGTTTTTCCGGTTCTCAATACAGGCAGAATAGTGGTGTTATAGTTCATAACCTTAACTCCTGTTTTACCTGCTACCATGATCATCTGATTGAGCATTTCAATTTCACGATCTCTTTCCGGACCTTTCCCAAGCATTATATTAGGCACACTAACCTTATCGATACCGGCGGAAGTTAGGGCCCAGTGATAGGCATCTAAACTGATGCCGTACTTTTCGCAAGCTTCTCTTTTTCTGTAGGAGTCCTCAAGATCCCAACCCACCCCGGGAATAAATTTTGGAGAACCTCCATCAATGTTGTAAACACCGCAGCGTCCTTTTAACTGTAAATTCTCTTCTGTAGTTCCACCAGACTGGCAGCCAACTTTCATCAATACCTTTCTAGGTTTTGGCTTTACTTCTGCTAATGTTTCCATTGGAGACAATACGGATGCACCTATGGATCCGGCAGCGATTGTTTTAACAAAATTTCTACGTTGCATAATTTAATTTTATTAAGTTCGGTTAAACAAAATGATTTATTTTTCTTCTTGCAGCAAAAAAAGGGAACTATGATCCAGTTCACCATGACCCTCTTTAACCAGCTGATTCATTAATGTGGCAACTAATTCTGTTGCCTTTAAAGAAATCTGATGATCGGCTCCGGTTTGGAGGGCAATTCCCATATCCTTCTTATGTAATTTGACCTTGAATCCGGGGACAAAATTTCCGTCTATCATACGTTTACCATGTAAGTCTAAAATGCGGCTTTGAGCAAATCCTCCCAGAAGTACTTCTCTCATCTTTTCGAGGTTAACTCCTGCTTTCTTTGCCATTGAAAAGGCCTCAGCTACCGCTTGAATTGTAATACCAACAATCATTTGATTGCATGCTTTAGTTACCTGACCTGCACCAGCTTCTCCAATTAAGATAATATTTTTACCCATAGCTTGGAAAACCGGAAGTGCCCTGTTAAAAGATTCCTCAGATCCACCGGCCATGATGGATAAAGTACCTGCTTCGGCACCTACCTGGCCTCCCGAAACAGGAGCATCAAGAGCTGAAACTCCTTTTTCCTTAAGAATAGTATAAATGTCCATTGTCATCCCCGGTGAAATGGTAGACATATCTATAAAAAGAGAGCCCTTTTTGATCCCCGGAAGAATTTCTGAAACTACCTGTTTAACTTCAGGTGAATCAGGTAACATGGTGATGATGATATCTGAATCTCCTGAAAGATCTTTAATACTGTCAAATACCTTTGCCCCGGCTTGCTTAACAATGCCGGAAGAGCTGCTTTTACTCAAAACATTTACCTGAAATCCGGCTTTTAATAAATTAAGCACCATCGGTTTCCCCATAATACCCAAACCGATAAATCCTATTTTTTCCATTGTTTAATATTATATTTTAGTATTCTAGATTAAAGGAAATAATTTAGCTCCAATCATAATTACGATTAAGCCGGTAACACCCATAACTACCAAAAGAGGTGAAATGGTCTTTAACGCTTCCTTCTCCGTAAGGTTACTTAATTTACAAATAATCCAGAACCCGGAATCATTCATCCATGGCACCAGTTTAGATCCGCAACCGATTGCTAAACCTAAATATACAGGATGAAAGGCCAAATCTGAATTCATAGCCATACCTGAAAGAATTCCTGATGCAGTAATTAAAGCAACAGTTGCTGATCCCTGTGCAGTTCGAACTATCGCGGCAATCATGAAGGCCAATGGGATCAATGCCATTTGATAGCCTTTAGTCATATCTGCAATTTGAGAACTAATTCCGGTTTGCTGTAACATGCCTCCAAATGCTCCACCGGCAGCAGTAATAAGGATAATACCTCCACCACTATTCAAAGCAGCTTGAATCTTAGATGAAATTCCATCTTTAGAATCATTTTTACGACTTGCCAAAATCAATAAAGCTGCAATACCACCTATTACCAGAGCTGTATTCTTATTTCCAAAGAATCCCACTACGCTGATTAAAGTTTGTGTCATTGGGGAAAGGGTACTCAAGTCAGCAGGCTTCACTGCATTTACAATGGTATCAATACAAATAAAAACTAAAGGAATCAGGATTGGCAATAAGGAAATCCCTAAGCCAGGAAGGTGTTTGGTATCAATGATTGCAGCAGCCCGGATATCTTCAAGTTTGGCCTCTGCTGAATCCCGCATTTCTATTGGGCCTCTTTTATTTGACCATACCGAGAAAAAATAACCTGCAGTTATGGTAAAAAGACCTACAATTGTCCCCGCAATCATCATTAAACCAATAGGAATATTCATCTCGCCAATCAAAAAAAGTGGACCTGGCGCCGGTGGAACTAAAGAATTAGCCATAGCAGCTCCTGCCATAACACACATCACAAGTAATAAATAGCTGTTCTGAATCCTTAGCGCCATCGATTTAACCAGAGGCATCATTAAGAAAATGACTGTATCAAAAAACACCGGAATACCGATAAAAAAACTGCTCACTAAAAATGCTACCGGAGCTTTATCCATACCTGTTAAATACAGGATAGACCTGATTATTCGCTCAGCAGCCCCGCTTTCTAATAAACACTTTCCAATAATTGCAGCCATAGCAATTAAAATTCCAATTTTAGCACAGGTATTCCCAAACTCCGTAGCAATCCGTTCACCCACATTTCTTTTTGAGAAAGACAATGCAGCATCGGCAGACATTCCCTTAGAAAGTGCATAATTTTGAAGAAACTCAGGAGGAGTGAGCATCGAAACAATGAATGCTGCGAATAATAAAGCGAGAAAAGGATGAAGTTTGAACCCGATAATCCCGCCAACAACAATTAGTACACCAATAGCTAATAATAAGAATGGATCGGATAAATACATAAGATGATCGGATTAAATTTGCTGTTTTCTAAAATCAGCCAGTTTATTGGCCATAATTCGTGCACCATCGGCAACGAAAGTTGCATCGGCACCGCAAGCCAGGAACCGGATTCCCAGTTTATGATATTTCTGATAATCGTCGGGGTTAAAGAAAAGTATTCCAACGGCTTTTTTTGCTTTCGTTGCGGCTTCGATTATTTTATGAACCGCATCAAGAAAATCTGGATGATCAAATTGCCCGAAAATGCCTAATTCCATTGTCAGATCTGCAGGACCAATAAAAAGGACATCCACTCCATCAATTGCTGCTACTTCATCAAGGTGATTTAGCACTTCCCTGGTTTCAATTTGTACTATCCCAAGAATCTGATCTCTTGACTTTTGGTAATAGTCGTTAAAATTCAGACCAAATTGCGTAGCTCTTACCATTTTGGCTACTCCTCTATTCCCGTAAGGGGGATAATGCAAACCTTTTACAACCTTCAAAGCCTCTTCAGCATTTCTAACCTTGGGACACATCACGCCTTCAGCACCCATATCCAGAACCCTGTGTATTCGTTGTGGTTCTGTACTTTCAGCACGAACTATAACTCCTGCACTGGTATGTTCTAAAGCTTGTATCTGTGAAAGCGTAGTACTTTCTGACCCTGCACCATGCTCCAGGTCAATCAATACCCAATCAAAACCTGATAGACCAACTATTTCAGCAGTGACAGCACTGCCAAGATTTAACCAACAACCATTTATGGTTTCCCCATTTAATAATCTTTGTTTTAAATTTTTCATGTTAAATCTGACAGTGTTGTATTTGTTCTCATAATTTACTTTTGGCGGTTAAACTAATGGAATGTAATTATTTTTTATCCCACCAGATACGGGTATCCATAATATCTGCACCCTGTCTGGCTATTGCTGCCTGAACATTCGTTTTATTTACGTTGAGTTCAGCGTCTGTATAAGTCAATCTCCTGATAAAAGGTTCTGTTTTAAGATCTTTTCCAGGAAAAGGATTTGGTGTCAGATTAGGAAAACCACTTCTTCTGAAGTTAGCCCAAGTCTCAGGTCCAATTAAAAAAGATGCTACCCAATATTGTGTGTTTATTTCTTCCAATTGTTTTCCGACAGTTAAAGGATTAGCAGCCACGAAGGTGTTAATTGCGGCGTCTGTAATCACAGAACTTGCTCCATAGCCTACGAACTGCTGCATGTGTGCACGAATACCGTTGGAATAGAAAGTCCCAGGGGTGCCAATTGTCCAATTCCTGAACGATGCTTCTGCCAAGAGCAATTGGGTTTGCGCATAAGTAACCAAGAAGCTAGGAGCATTTAAGCCGGCTAAACGGGTACGATCCAACTGACTGTAATCATTTAAACTTACTAAATTACTTGCCCTAAATGCTGTGCTAATGGTGGTATTATCAAAACCAAGAGGCATTCCAATCTGAATAGCAGGGGTTCTGTTAGCCCTTGATTCAACTTGTTGGGCACCGCTGGCCGCACCGACATAACGCACCGCAATTGATGCTAACCGGGGATCATTTGCATTTTTAAGATGAGTTACAAAATCCTCTGCAAGATAAAAGAATGCAGACTGCCCTCCGTTTAATGATGAACCAGGCGGGTTTGGAAAGGTTGGATTATGCCTAAGAATCGCATTATCAGTATTAGATTGCATCACTCCGCCTGCTACCGCCTTAGCTACAATTTCTGCCGCTTTGGTAGGATTTACTTTCGAAAGCCGCATACCCGCACGTAACAATAAAGAATACCCAAACCTTTTCCATCTGGTTATGTCTCCATCATATAAAACATCAGTAGTAACCCTTGCTTTAGTAGCATCTAGGGCTGCTGAAGCAGTTTCCAATTCTGTTAAAATAGCTGTATAGATTGATTCCTGAGAATCATAAATGGGAGTTGAGATGCCCGAGAGGAAATTTTTTCCAGCCTGATTGTAAGGGATATCTCCATAGGTATCTGTCAATTGCATAAATGTATAGGCATTCCAGATTCTGGCCATATTGTACAGGTTAGAACGAGCCGGAAGATCTTTAGTTTTTGCAATTACATCAGTTAATTCCTTAACATTTCCTTCATAAAAATTATTCCAGTTTCCGGCAGCAACGCCACGGTTATCCTGATTGAAATTAGCTGCTGCACCCTGACCACTAAAAGGAGTAATCATTTGTTTCACAATGGTAGTTTCATAGCTCAAATTACCATAACCGGGTGCAGTATTAACAATTGCGGAATTTAATTGAAAAGAGGGATCCACTGATGTTAAAGCAATAGGGTTGACGTTCATTTCGTCAAAACCTTTATCACAGCTAACTAGTCCGAAAAAGACCAGAAAAATAGCTGAAATTCTTAGTTTATTTTTCATCTGTTTATTTTTTAGTATTTAATTTATCTACTAATAATCTCATATTGAATGTCTGGATCCTTTAAAACTTAACATTCAGATTGAATCCAATACTTCTGGTAATTGGCAAACCGGTTGCTTCCAATCCAATCAAATTGTCAGATGGTAAACCAGACTGTTCAGGGTGAATGTTATCAACCCATTTTTTTAATACGAAGACGTTATTTGCAACTCCATTCAAGCGTAATCCTTTGATAAATGAAAGTCTGGCTGGTATAAAACGAGTGAAATCATACCCAATCGTAATTTGACGCAATTGCCAAAGTCCCGCATTGTAGACAAATTCTTCTGCAATATTTTGAGAACGAATAGTTTCATAATACTGCTGAAGTCCTGCTTTAGTTGCATTTACCTGACCATTTTGATTTACACCATTACCAAGAACTAAATTTTCTTCACGTCCTACCAAAGTTGATTTATGCAAACCATGGCGATATGCATTATGATTTGTTCCGGAAATCAATTTATGGCCTAATTTAAAGTCGACAAGGAATGACATTTCAACACCTTTTACAGATAGACTATTGGATATACCACCAACCCAAACCGGTATGGCTGATCCAAATGCAATCTGAGTTGGAGTACGAATCGGGCGTCCATTACCAACATCAAATACTTGCCTTCCCTGTGCATCACGTAAATACCCAAAACCATATAATTGACCCATCGGTTGACCAACAACCTGACGAAGTTCGCCAGTAAAATTGGCGGTCCCCACGGTAATCTGATTATTAGCAGCTCCAGCGCCAAGATCCAGTACTTCAGTTTTATTGTAAGAAGTATTTAGGGCAACATTCCAATACACACTTTGAGTTCTGATTGGATTTATAGTCAGCAACATTTCAACCCCCTCATTTCTGCTTTTTCCAACATTTACCAACTGGTTTGAATAACCACCGGCATTAGAAGTTTGAGCTCTTAAAATCTGATCTGATGACAGCTTATTGTAATAAGTGAAATCTAAACCAATCAGATTATCCAATACTTTCAGTTCTAAACCAAATTCCTTTTCAGAAACCGTCATTGGTCGCAGATCTGCATTTGGTACAGTTGAGCCACTAATATTTCCTAAAGGTTGAGCTGCACCACTTGGTGAAGGAAATTGCTGTGCACCTATTCCATAAAATAAATTATTAGAATAAGGAGCAATATCTGTATCACTACCAACCTCAGCATAAGCTGCCCTGATCTTACCAAAGTTTATCCATTTGGGTAAAGAAGAGGCAAAAGCCTGAGAGAATACAAAACTACCTGTGACTGAAGGATATAAAATACTCCTATTAGCCGGCGACAGAGTTGAGAACCAGTCGTTTCGTACCGTACCATTTAAGAATAAAAAGTCTTTATAGGAAACTTCAGCAGAACCATAAAATGAATTTACCGAACGCTCTGAGTAATCATATATAGGATCTCTCAAGCGACCATTTCCAACGGTGTAAAGATCGCGTGTGTAAAAATCCTGTACAAAAACGTTGTGTCTGCTGATCTTACGGTTCATTTGGTTTCCACCAACATTTAGATTCGCACCAAAATCGCCAAAAGTTTTATTAGCGCTAACTAAGAAATCAGCGTTTAATTCCCTAACTGAACGGGAATCCTGAACAAATTGCCCATTCACAAATCCTGCCGGAGCAGCCGCCTGTCTTTGGGTACCGGTTGGTAAATTGTAATCCTGTTCTCGAGAATAATAATCCTGGCCAATCCTTCCCTGAACAAAGAGCCAGTCATTGATATTGTATTTTGCTGTGATATTACCGAAAACCCGATCATTATGGATATTATCAAAACGCTTCAGCGCAAAAAATGGATTTGTCCTATTAGTAAATCTGGACCAAATATTCTCATTTCCATTAGCATCTTCTGAATATTGTTCTAATATGGATAGTGGCATAGAGTTAGCCAAAGTGTATATAACTACAGGGCTAAAATCCTGTTCAGCAATGTTAGGTGGATTTTTGCGGTACTCATTAGAGTAATTTATATTTCCTGATACCGTTAATTTTTTTGCTAAATTTTGGGTAAATCCTAAGTTGACCGTATTCCGATCATAGCCGGAATTTGGCAGGATTGTATTGTTTTTGAGGTTAGAAACCGAAATATTTAAGCCTCCATTGGCACCCCCTGATGATAAACTAATTGTATTGGACAAGTTGCTTCCTGTCCTGTAATAATTATCGATAACATTACCTTGATACTCATAAGGCACTGTGATATTATTAAACAAGGTTTGGGTCATCCCCGGTTGAAACTTCTCACCAAAACTCCATACACCCGAAGTAGGGAAGGGTGTTTTTGGTCTAACTCCATTCTCTCCCTGACCATATTCGCTTTGATAGTCAGTATAATCTAGAGGATCATCAGTGGTATAGTTTGAATTATATGTAACTGAAACACCATCAGCACCTTTGCTTTTTGTAGTAATCATAATTACTCCATCCTTGGCTCTTGAACCATAAAGTGCTGATGCTGCTGCACCTTTCAAAACCGTCATACTTTCAATATCATCCGGATTGATACTACCTAAACCATCTCCACCATCAGAAGTACGATTACTTCCTCTTTCTGATACGTCTCCCCTTGCAGCGTAATTGGTATTATCTATTGGAACACCATTTACTACAATCAAGGGTGAATTATTGCCACCAAATGAAGATTGTCCTCTGATTCTGATTTTACTTGTTCCGGCAGGACCGGATCCCATTGGCGTGATATTTACACCGGCAACTTTTCCCTGAAGTGCATTCATGAAATTCGTGGTCCTGTTAACAGTCAATTCTTCTGCAGAGACATTTGTGGTTGCATAACCCAAGCTTTTGGATTGTCTCTTTATTCCTAATGCTGTAACAACAACCTCGTTCAGGGCAGTATTGGCAGTTTCCAACTTTACATTTATAGAAGTGCGCTGATTTACAGCAATTTCCTGAGTAGTAAAGCCAATGAAAGAAAATACAAGGATACCATTCCCATCAGGTATAGAGATCGAAAATTTCCCATTCAAATCTGTGGTTGCACCAATATTAGCGCCTTTAAGCTTAATGCTTACACCAGGTAGGGTCTCGCCTTTAGTATCACTAACTACACCCTGTACCACAATATCCTTAAGCAAATTATCTTCACCTGGCACAATAGTTAAGTTCTGAATTGCTTTCAATTCAGTTAAGTTTATAGCCCTTTTTGAAACCAGTATTGTTTTATTTTTAATAATGAAATCAAGAGGCTGATCCTTAAAAACATTTATCAAAACCTTCGAAAGGTCTTCATTTGATGCATTAATTGTAACCGGTTTCGCTAAAGCGAATAACTCCTCCTGAAAAAAGAAGCCATAACCGGTTTGCTTTTTTATAACTGTGAATACAGTTTCGAGGGAGACATTCTCAGCACTGTAGGTAACCTTTTGTGAAAATCCTTCGGCACTTGCGTTTAATATGAAAACGACAAGGAGTATCAATGTCAGTTTCATAACACGGAGTATTTTATTGAAAATAACCCTTTGTGAATTAGCATATGTTAAGAATTGAATTCCACTTTTTATCTCTGGCTTTGAGTCTAAACTTGAGTTAAAACCCACATAGCCTTCACTTTTAGTAAATAAATTCATAAATTTGTTTGTTTGGTGATCAGAAATTGAAGCAATTAAATTATTTGAGGTCCAAACTTTTACCAGGAGCGGGCCAACGCTTCTGGTTTTTTGTTTAGCCTTCTATCTTTAAGATTTTAAGGCATAACAACAACCTCCTTCCCTTCTAAACTAAAATGGATATTACTTTTTTCCAAAATCTCTAAAACTTCTAAAAGAGTCAAACTATTAGAAATCGCACCCGAAAAGTGGTGTTCCGGAAGATTCCCTTCATATCTGGCCGTTACACCATACCATCTTCCCAGCTGGCGCATAACTGTTTCTATCTCCGCCTTTTTAAAATAGAAATAACCCTCTTTCCAAGCTATTTCAGACTGAGTATCTATACGCTTAACATGAATACTTTGATCAACATCAGACTGTTCACCCGGCTTAAGGAGTTTGGAATCATTTGTTTTTAAATCTATTACACGTATTTCACCTTCAAATAAGGTTGTTTTAATTGATTTCTCGTCAGAGTAAGCATTGATGTTAAACTGGGTACCCAGTACCTCAACACTTTGAATTCCGGAACGAACTGAAAATTTTCGTTTAAAATCTTTTGATACTTCAAAGTAAGCTTCTCCCTTTAATTCAACTTCGCGCTTATCTTCAGAAAAAAAGATTGGGAAACGTAAAGAAGAAGAAGAATTCAACCATACTTTACTTCCATCGGCAAGATTTAATTGATATTTACCTCCAATCGGGGTTTCAATAGTATTATAAACAGGTTCCGCATAATCAGAGCTTGCTAATTTCGTTTTATGTTGTTTTGAGAATGTATATTCAATAATACCATCTGAATTTTTCTGCACTTTTATCCCCCCCTGATCAACTAAAACTCCATTTTTGGACTCATCAAGTTCAATCTTCCTTCCATCCGACAAGGTGAGAATTGCCCTGCTTCCGCCAGGCAGAATATCATTTGGCTTTTCATTCACAAGAATTTTATCGGTATTTACTTTTTGAATCCTGGCTGTATAAAAATAAGCGGCAAGTGCGATAAATGCCACAAACATTAAAGGCACACCCAATTTGCTGAATTTGCTCTTATATTGCTGTTCGTCATCAATATCATCATGCTCAATTATTTTGGCATAAATCATTGTCTTGAGGTCATTTTCAGATTGAGAACTGTTTAACTCCCATTCAGATTCAATACTACTTTCCCGCCAATACCACTGAAGCAATCTCTCCTCTTCCTCCCTTGTAGCAACATCATTCAGGTATTTTTCAACTAATTCCCGGACTTCCTCTTTTAGCATAGCTTAAAATTTGGGCATATTAATCATAGAGTACCATAAAGTACCTGCATACCCTTGCTCATGTTAAAAATAATTTTGGGAAAGTAATTTTATTAACCTAGAACAGGTTTAAAGAATTCTTAAGGCTGAGTCTGAGAGCTTTTAATCCTTTAGTTAAATGCCCTTCAACAGTTTTCTCAGAAATTCCTAATTCCATTGAGATCTCTGAAATACTGAGACCGGCATTTCTACTGAATCTGAAGACCAGTTTGCATTTTTCAGGAAGTTTTTCAACCAGCCTATTAATGTATTCTTGGGTAAATCTGGCATCAATTAGTTCTTCACTCAGCGTAGATGATTCATCCAGACAATTTGAAGATTCAATTTCCATTCTTCTTTTTTGCCTGTAGATAAACTTAAACATTGACAACCTAACGGAACTTGCGAGATAACTATTTAAACAGGAAATATCAAGATCTAATCTTCTGGACCATATCCCGATAAAAATATCCTGAACAATCTCCTGAGAAACAGATTTATCCTTACTTATATTATAGGCAATTGAAAGCAACCTTTTCCAGTATCTATTGTAGATCTCCGAAAATGCCTCCTCATAACCTAATCTCAATAAATCAAGTAATTCACTATCCGATTTAGCCTGACAATTCAATTTTTATAATAATTAGTAAACCTAATATATGAATATTTCAATAAATGAAATTTGTATTTATATTTTTCTTCATTGGCTGGGAGTCCTAATTAAACTATCTGCAGAATAAGGGGAAACGCATTATTCTTTATTTAAAGCTCCGTTTACCGGCCTTCCAATCCAAACCTGTGGTACTTTCAGTTTCAAGAGACGGGCAATGGTTGCAGCTGTATCGAATGTCATAATACTTTCTGCCAATTCCTTATTTTTTTGAATTTGCGGTCCTCTAATGATCCAAGGTATCTGCATTTCATTCATTGAAATCAAGCCATGTCCTTTATCAACTCCACCATGATCTGCAGTAAATAAAACCACAGTATTCTTCTCTATGCCTGCCTCTTTGATACTTTTCAAAATAGTACCTATATGGGCATCGGTCCGTTCAATGGCTGCATAATACTCAGGAGTGCCATGTCCGACATTGTGTCCAACACTATCGACATCATGGAGATGAACAAACAAAAAATTAGGTTTCTTTTCTATAATATATTTTGATGCAGCATTAGCAACGGCAATATCTCCATCTGCATTCTGGTCGTGATTTACTGCTGCCTTTGGAAAGAGATAGCCGATACCATCCCATTCATAGATCACACCAATCTCGCTAACGGGCTTTTCTTTTCGCAAGAGCGCATAGACACTTGGAAACATCCCGTACTCATCCAAAACTCTGGCAGGCATATCGGGCTTTTTACTGCCCCAAGTAGTATAACCATGCAACTCAGGTCCTGCTCCCATTACCATCGATGCCCAGTTTGCTGCACTTGAAGAAGGCAGGACAGTTCTTGCCGTTAAGCTCCAAGAACCTTCCTTCATCATAGCTCTGAGATTAGGAACTTTAGCATTTTCGAAGGCATAAGCACCAAATCCATCAGAGCCTATTAATATGACATGTTCTACTTTCTGAGAAAAGATCTTTGCAGGAACTAAAGCAAAGAGTAACAGAGTTAATATGAGCTTCATGAATTTAGTTTTCATTTGTTTATATATGGATTTTAATAGTGGACTTACGGGATGGAACCTTAGTAAGCGGGTGGTGAAAACACCAACCGCAGGTTAA
>Ga0105054_10007483_pt1 | contig 14806 bp, 12 predicted proteins | sample BON02_FD_78091 | JGI IMG/M metagenome (GOLD analysis project Ga0105054, IMG submission 78091) | Freshwater microbial communities from Lake Bonney liftoff mats and glacier meltwater in Antarctica - BON-02 (megahit assembly) | ecosystem: Environmental > Aquatic > Freshwater > Ice > Glacier...
CGGCAACATACCGCTCAGTGCCAGCGGCAAAATTACCTGCACCAAAATACCCAAGAGCGCCCCCAGCCCCGCCCCAAATAGCCCGATCCCCGCGCCCTGCACCAAATACACTCCGAAGCCCTGCCGTGCTGAGGCTCCGAGACAGCGCAACACCGCCACCGTTTCGATCTTCTGGCGCACATAAACATGGATCGCGCTCGCCACCCCAATCGCGCCAAGAAATAACGCGACGAAACCCACCAAACTCAAAAACCCATACACGTTATCGAGCGCCCGCCCGAGATTGCGTTTCCGTTTTTCAATCGTGTCGAAGCCTAATCGTTCTTGCGGAAACGTTTCGATTAACGTTTCGCCGATCGCATCGGGATCACTCTCAAACGGCAATTTAAACGCCGTGCGGTAGCGCAATAAACTACCTTCTCCCGCTAATCCTGTTTCCGGCAACAAGCTGAGTGGTATGTAAGCGCGAGGCGCGAGCTGAGTAATCGACATCGATTCGCCCGGCACCTTGCGAACCGCGCCCAACACCGTGACCTCGGATTTTCCGAGCAGCACCTTATCACCCGTTTTCACGTTGAACTGGCTCAACAAAGTCTCCTCAAGCACGACCACTGCGCCTCCCAGCGCGAGCTGTTCACGTGCGTTGGCTGGGGCCGTCTCAAACTCTCCGTAAAATGGAAAACTCCCCTCCACCGCTCTCACCTGCACGAGACGCGTCGCGCCATCCAATGTCGGGAAAACCATCATCGACGAAAAGCTGATCTCCTCCGCCTGTTCGCCACCCAGATCGTTGAGAAACGTGACGACTTCCGGCGTAAAAGCCTGACGCGAGGTGACCACCAAATCCGCCCCGAGCAAACTCTTCGTCTGCTCCCCAATCGTGCGCCGCAGATTTTCGCTAAACGACCCCACCGCCACCAGCGCCGCAATGCCGAGCACGATCGAGAGCGAATACAACCCAAGCCGCCGGCGAGAAGCGCGGGAATCCCGCCAAGCCATTTTAAAGATAAAATTCATGAGAAGTTGCCCCCAGAGTTTTGGCCCACGGAACACACGGAATACACAGAAAATTCAGACAGCGAAGCGTTCATGTTCTACTTTAGGGTAATGACCGAAGTTGACCAAAAGGCCTACTCTTAGCCCAGTTGCGTGGAGGTAGTTTTGAACTTGAGCACGGTGTTCGTCGGTCAGCTTCGACACGGCTTTCAATTCCACGAGCACGGAATCGAAGCAGATAAAATCAGCTTCATATCCCTTCTTTAACTCACGTCCCTTGTAGGTCAGCGGCAATTTGACCAGCGATTTAGCAGGGATGTTCTGTAGATCGAACTCCATCTCTAAGCATTCCTGATAAACGGCCTCCAAAAATCCGCAGCCTTTCTCTTTATAAACCTCAAAACACGCTCCGAGGATCGCGTAGGTTTCCTTTTCCAGCATCAGTTTATTCATGATTTTCCTTCCGTGTTTTCCGTGTGTTCCGTGGGCAAAAAATCCGTGGGCAAAATTCATCCAGCCACCACGGCCCCATTCTTGAGGCGGAGGATGCGATGGCAGCGGTTGGCGAGTTCCAGATCATGCGTCACGAGCACGAGGGTGGTGCCGTGCTCGAGGTTGAGTTCGAAAACGAGATCGGCCATCGCCGCGGCGTTCTCCCCATCGAGATTCCCGGTCGGTTCATCACAGAAAAGGATCTTGGGCTGATTGATAAACGCGCGCGCCAAGGCCACCCGTTGTTGTTCGCCACCGGAGAGCTGCACTGGATAGTGATCCGTGCGATCACTCAACCCCACGCGTTCAAGCAAGGCGCGGGCTTCCGGCTCACGTCCGCTTTCGCCCCGCAATTCGAGCGGCACGAGCACATTTTCCAGAGCGGTCAAGGTGGGGATAAGCTGAAAGCTCTGAAACACGAAGCCCACGTGTGCGTTGCGAATCTTGGCTCGCGCATCTTCGCCACGTCCGCCGAGAGTCTCGCCCACTAGCTCGACCTCGCCACCGCTCGGCAGGTCGAGACCAGCGCAGAGGCCAAGCAGCGTGGTCTTACCACTACCACTGGGGCCGACAATCGCGAGGCTATCGCCTCCGGCAAGGGAGAAGCTCACCTCGCGTAAGACAGTTAAATCACCCGATGCTGCGGGATAAGTTTTCGTGAGTCGCTCGACTTTAAGCATATTTTGAACTCTCATTTTCTTGTGTGGCATCCCAATAATAAAATTTCGCAAAGCCTAGCCCAAGCAGCCTTATTCGCAAAATGAACCTGCGTTTATTTTTCATTGCCCTGATCTGTGTCGCGATTCCCGCGCAGGCTGATGAACGTAAAACTATCGTTTTCATCGGCGACAGTCTCACGGTAGGATACGGTTTGGATAATCCGAAAGCGCAATCCTACCCTGCTCTGATTCAGGAGAAAATCGATGCCGCCCAACTTGACTACCGAGCAGTCAACGCTGGCCTCAGCGGCGATACGACAGCGGGGGGTTTGCGGCGCATCAATTGGCTGCTCCAGCAAAAGATTGATATTCTCATAATCGCACTTGGCGGTAACGACGGGCTGCGGGGAGTTTCCGCGGATGTGACCAAAGGTAATTTAAAAGGGATCATCGAAAACGCGCGGGCCAAGTATCCCAGCGTGACCATCTTGCTGGCGGGCATGCAAATGCCGACCAATATGGGGGAAGCTTACCGGCAGTCTTTTCAACGGATATTCCCGGAAGTCGCGCAGGAAAACCACACCAGGCTGATTCCCTTTTTGCTGGAAGGAGTCGGTGGTGATCCGTCGCTCAATCAGCCCGACCTGATTCACCCGACCGCGGAAGGCCAGCGATTGATCGCTGAGATTGTCTGGTTATCACTGAAACCACTGCTAACCGAAAAGTGATAACCCCAAGCTTTCGCCATCGTGGCACGCCACGTATTCTGAGCGCCGTCGCGATCATCCTCGCGACGGGGTTGTCGGTTGCTCCCGGAACCGCACGAGCATGGTCACCTACCCTACGCAGCGGCGCGGAAAGCAACGACAACGTCACCAAATCTATTCGCGAAGCGAAGTCAGACTTTGCGCTCACGGCTTCTCTCGATTTGAGCACTCTCCACCTTATCAATCGCGATTGGCAGCTCAGCTACGGTGGCAGGGTGCACACCTCTGCGTGGCAGGACTACTCCGATCTTAATCTCACGGAAATTGGCGCCCACGGCACCCTGCGTCGCAAGTTCGGGCTTGGGCCTTACGCACCACGAGTGGAAATGCGGGCGGAGGTTTCTCACCAGCTTTCTAAAGTCGAGGAATGGTCAGGCAACTGGGTGCGAGTCGGCGCTACCTTCCGTAAACGTTTCACGCCTCATTGGCAGGCGAGTTTGAATGGAGTCTACGAACAGCTCTCTGCGGAGCGCGAGGTGTATGCCACTGGCAGCACCAACACGACTGCGACTATTGACTTCGATCCTACTGATGAGTGGCGGCTATCAGCAACGATGGGCTATACCGATGGAGAGCATCTCTCGTGGTGTCGTAACAGCTGGGAATCATTCGCCGGGACTACTCAATGGCTTGATGGGATCTTCGGCGGCGATTGGTTTCCTTACCAATCGCCGGGATACACGATTGCCGGGGCCATCAATCTGTCACGCGCGATAGGGCCTAATTCGACCGTATCACTGGGCTATGACGTTTCGGAAACTCGCACGCAAAAGAATCATATCTACCGGAATCAGGTCATCCGTCTGCAACTCATTCACGCCTTTTGAAGGGAGCATTATGGGCAAGATCGCGACTCTGATTAGTAACGAAGGAAATCCTGCTCCACGGCAGTCTCTCTCTTCAGATCACAAGTAGCCGATGCCATGATGACCAAACCTACGATCCGTCCTAATATGTCGTTATATTGGAAACTAATTATTTCGAGCGGTTTGCTTGGTTGCACCCTGGGGGTGGCCCAGCCATCGGGGATATTTTCCCATCTGCGAATCCAAAGCTCAGCCGTTTGGGCGGACAATTTTAGTCGCACCTCGCATCTGCCCACCCAAAAATCCAGCCAGGTTTATAACTTGAGTGGCACCGTGGATAATCGGCATCAGCTCGATCGCAATTGGTTGCTGATCTCTAAGGGCGAAATCGCGAGGCAATACGTGACGAAGTATACTGCCCTCAATAATATCAATGCCACTGCGCGACTTAAATTACGTCGCAAATTCGGTCTGGGGCCATTCGCACCCGTAATCGATTTTTCGACCCAACTCACCGGCACCAGCTTTAAGGAAACCGGTAGAAACGGTTGGCTATTTGAAGCGGGAGTCAGCGCTTCCAAACGCCTCACCGAATCGCTACGTCTCACTGGCGGTGCAAGTTGGAATCACTATTCCGCTAAGCGGCGCACCTACGACGTCAGCACGGAGCGGCTGTTCTTGGAAAGCAGTTGGGATATAACCGAGCGCTGGCGTATCAGCTTGGGCGCGAGCCGAATCCACGGACAATTCGTGGCCAATGCCGCCGGCAAAATCTGGTCGCAAGCGATCGGAGGCCAACTCGGTCCGGAAATATTTCAACACTACAACACCCTGGCTTGGGAGGTTTCTGACACCTTCGGACCAGGCTGGGTCGCCTACCGCAACCGCGATAGCACGATCGATCAATAGTGGGTGGATATCTCTCCGGCCCTCAACGATCAAACTTCGCTTTCCCTTCGTTATGAATTCAACCAGGCTATCAACGCCATCGGTATTCGCTACGACACCATCTTCTGGTCGCTCGGTCTTAATCATCAATTCTGATCGCCCATCATGACACGCCACCTTTCTATACTTCTGTTCGCCCTGCTCGCGCTGGATTTACGTGGCGAGGAGGCCCAGCTTAACATCACCCTGGTCCACGATGGTGAGCCCCTTGAATACGCCGTCGCTTCGCTGACTCCTCTCGACTTCCCCGTGCCGACAAAATCGGCAGCCGAAGCCGTGATCGCGCAGGAAAACAAAGAGTATGATCCCTATGTCACCGTTGTCATGGTGGGCACCGAGGCGAGCTTCCCCAATCGGGACAACGTCCAGCATCACCTTTACTCCGTTTCAAAACCAAAACGTTTCGAGAAACCTCTCTATGCCAGTGGCACCTCGGAAACCGTTCTCTTCGACCAGCCCGGTGTCGTGACTCTTGGCTGCAACATCCACGATTGGATGGTCGCCTACGTGCTCGTCGTCCCCACTCCATGGTTCGCCAAAACCGGCCCAGACGGTCTCGCCATGGTCAAGGGGATGCCTCCCGGTCGCTATGAGTTGGAAATCTGGCACCCCCGCATTCGCCAGCCCATCAAGCAGGAGATCACTCTTGTGTCCGGCCCTAATTCTGCGGAGGAAATGCGCCTAAACCTCAAACGCGACCGTCGTATCCGCCGAGCTCCTGTAGGCCGGTCTGGCGGCTATTAGCCCATGGCGGGATTATTCCGTATTCATAGGTTTCGAACTCGGCTGCTTCTAATCATTCTGGGGCTACTCATCGCAGCGCTCAGCACGTCCTATCTGCTGGTCACACGTGCTAATCGCGACAACGCGACCTCACACATCGAAGAGAGCCTCAACAACGCCATGCGCGTGTTCTGGTTTTCGGTCGAACTCCGACAAGAGCGGCTCGCGCAAAGTGCTCAGGTCGTCAGCGCGGACTGGCCCATCCGCACCCTCTATCTTCAGCCCGACTTCGATCGCGATACTCTGCGATCCACATTATACAGCTACGCCGATCGACTCCAGGTGCCGGTAGTCGCAACATTCGAAACGGATGGCGAAATGCTCGCGACGACCATGCGCAGTTTAACCGATGAACTCTGCGGTCCTTTTCGCTATCTCATCACCAGAGCAGATGAAGATGGCACGGACTACGCCACCGACTTTGCTTATCTCAAAGGAGATCTACACGTCTTGGTCGTTGTCCCGGTCTACGCACCCCGCCCCAACATCATCCTCTGGTTTGCGGTCGCTTTCCCGATTGATGATACCTTCGCCACCGAGCTGAAGAGAAGCACCCAGGCAGAGGTCACCTTCATCAGCGGAATCGAAGCAACCGAGCAACGTGTCTTGGGCACCACCCTGCCGATGCTGGACGCACAATCGATTGCCGATCAAACCCCCTCCCAAAAATACATGGGCATGACTGCCATCCACGACGAAAGCTACGTCACGCGGGTCACCCCACTGGGACTACTCGGCGACGATCCCGCGCGGATCGTCCTCCAACGATCACTCACGGCCGAACTCGCGCCCGCCCGTGAATTGGAAAACGACATGCGCTTGATTTCACTCGCCGCACTCATGCTGGCCACGATCGCCGCCATCGCCATAGCTCGAGGTGTCAGTAAACCGGTGCAACAGCTCGCGGCTCACACCGAGCTCGTCGCGCAGGGCGATTACGAGACGCGCCTCATTCCGAATCGAAGCGACGAGTTTGGTCAGCTCGCCGAAAGTTTCAACCGCATGTCCGACGGCCTCGCCGAACGCGACCAGGTCCGCGATTTGCTCGACAAGAATGTCTCGCCGGAAATCGCGGCGCAGTTGATGCGCGATGGCGCCACTCTCGGTGGCGAAGAACGCGAAGTCACCATCCTCTTTGCCGATCTGCGTGGATTCACTTCCCTCAGTGAAAACCTGCCTCCACGCGAGCTAATCGAACTGCTCAACGACTATTTGGAGCGGATGAGTTCCGAAATCGAGCGCCATGGCGGCGTCATCGATAAGTTCATTGGCGATGCCATCATGGCCGTTTTCGGAGCTCCCCTGAAACAGGAAGGCGATGCTGATCACGCCCTGCAATCCGCCCTCGCGATGGAACGCGCGCTGGCCAAGCTCAATGTTGAACTTGAAGCAGCCGGTCGTCCGAAGTTGAGCATCGGCATCGGCATCAACACCGCCCGAGTAATCGCCGGTAATATTGGTTCACATCGCCGCCTCAATTATTCCGTGATTGGCGATGGCGTAAACGTCGCGGCCCGACTTGAGGCCCTTACCCGGACACCTGATTACCACACCAATATCCTCGTCAGCGCTGCGACCCTCAAAGCCGCACAAGGTAAATACGCCACGCTCGATCTGGGCCGCGTTACCGTCAAAGGTCGCCAGGAACCTGTCGCGATTTTCTCCCTCGAGAATCAATCTTCGCAGAGCTGATCATTCACAGGGTATTTCAGGGATGGCTCGCCATCCAGAAAACAATGATTCGATCACGCGACATATCCTACTCCTATAATGTCATTAAACTGTTTTATGTAAACACTTTACAGGATTACTACTCCACTCGAAACCTCGCACATTCAGAAGATAAGGGCGCTTGCCTACGCAGTTCTTTTGCATTTAATTGGCATATTAAGATTCCGATGCGACCGCACACCCGCAGCACCGCCCAGATCCCCCCCCCACCTCTATTCCTATGAAAAATAGCACACCCGACGTCGGCCCGTCTACTTTTTCTTTCGCCCGTCGTTTCGGGATTACCTCGGTAATTTTAGTCACTCTTGGCATCACGACTACAGTGCAGGCCGTGGACGTCGCACCGATTACCTACACATGGACCGGCGAGGGAACGAGCGACAGTCTATACACTTCGGAGAACTGGGCTGACGAATCAGCTCCTCCTTCAAGTAGCTGGAATTCGAACCAGGACATTGTCGGAATTTTCTTACTATTTGGGAACTCCCGTCGCAGCTACATCACCTATTCTGATCTCTATGCGACCAAGATCGAGTTTCAATCAAACGACCACTCATACTTCTTTGATAACCAGTTGTCCACCAACACCCACATCGGCAGCGGAGGTATCATTTACAACCCCAACGGCAGCATCAATTCACATCTCCATGGCCCGGTCCGGTTGCATGCTTCCCAAGTATGGAACATCGCCGCTGGAAGGTTTACCATCAAAGGATCGATCACTGATTATGGGGTGGAATCTTCCTATGATTATCAGATCGAGAAAACGGGTGCCGGCACTCTCGTGGTGGAGTCCGACTCTGGGCATTTTTCATGGGGGGGTGGCCTCAAACTAACGGAAGGGGTGGTCGTATTTCGGTCAACGTCATCATCTGCCGTATCAAGTCCGTTTGGCACCGGCACGCTCACTTTTAATGGAGGCACCCTCAAGGCAGAGATGAATGACTCTTCTAGCTCCACAGAATCTGGCATCAGCATCACCAATAACATTGTCGGCAATGGCCTGATTTCACTCATCACGCACTCATCCTTGAACATCAATGATGCCGATTCCGGCACCAACCTCTTCCAACTTGATGCGGACACCACCATCAAGATTCAAGGTCGGGAAGTCTACGTGTCTAAAGACATCACTCAATCCCCTGAATCTACCCCACGTAAGCTGACCTTAGATGCCAACACCGCACTGATTCTCAAAGGGAGCAGTGAATGGACCGGTGGCACTCATGTAATAAAAGGTGCTCTAATTTTCCTCGGTGAAGGGAACACTCCCAGCATCGTGAGTGAGCCCGAAGTCCTCAATGATATTGTAATCGATTCAACGGGCTATGTAGGCATCGGAGTTGATAATGACGTGGGTGGATTTCTCGGCGAGATCGATAAAACCGCTTCCCACGGAACGATTGGTTTCGATTCCGACATCCAAGTAAGCATCGATACCTTCTCGTCCCCGGTGGATCTCAGGGGATTCAATTCCGACATTCGACTCGGCTCAGCCACAGCCGCAATCCTCACTGGCACAATCACGCCACAAGGAAACGACTATCGTTTCGGCGGAGGCGGCGGCACACTCTACGTCAGAAGTCTGCTTTCAAATCAAAGCGACCCACCTGTTGCCGGCAGCAATATCGTCGCGGCTTCTCCAAGTGAAGCTCCCCTCACCGTTCATTTTAAAAATACTGCCAATAGTATTTCCGGAACCGTCCAGGCAGACAATTCTGCGATCATCTTTGGCGATGGCGTGCCCTTACCTGGCACCACCAATAACTTTTCGATGAACGCGAGTAGCTATATCGGAACCGCCTATAATCCCGGAGGTTCCAACTCGGAAATCCCTATCCTTACTTTCCTCGGACACTTCCCGGCTGCTACACTAGGTATCATTGGCTTCGATATCACCTCTGACACCACCAGCACACGCACCGTCGATCTCACCGGTGTCAATTTCTCAAACGTTGATATAAGCGGATTCATCGGTGGCGTCTATCTCGGCACCTCTTCAGTGCTCCGCGATTCATCAGGCGGTATCACCGGAGCCGGGGTCAATTTCACCGGAATCATCGGCGCCGACGCTAGTGGCATCCATCGATTTGCGGCCTACAAAGGGGGCTTCTTGGATGTTGCCGGCTCCTTATCTGGCTCCTCCATGATCATCGGCAATCCTGATTCACAAGGATCTTTCGGAGATATACAGCGCGAGCAACGCTCCGTTGTTTTGGTATCAGGAAACAACTCCACAACCTTAGCCAATGGCGTCACGCTCTATGGAGGTGAGCTAAAAGTAGGGCACGACACCTCTGACGAATCAGTAATCGGCGTCGATGCCACCAGCGCCTTGGGCTCCGGAACCATTTCCGTCATGCTGGTAAATTTCACCCTCAACGATGAGGAGGATGATGATGACGCACCTGAACCTTCCCTCACAGTATCAGCCGATAATATCATTATCAATAATCCGATCGCCCTGAGCACGGATCTAATCGTCGGCGATACACGGAACTTCACATTAAGTGGAGTCATTTCCGGCAACGGAGAAATCGCGATCGGCGACGAACCGGATCACACCGTTAACATCACCTTTGCGGGAAATAATACTCACACTGGTGGTATCAACATCAACAACAGTAACACCGCGACCTTCACTCACGATAACGCTGTCGGTATGGGCGAGCTCAGCTTTGGTGGATCATCAGGAGGAACCGCCAATTTCGAAACCGCCAATCCGGTTATCTACGGACTCTCCGCCGACAACAATTCCGCCCAGATCAATCTCAATTACAGCGGAAATCGCATCCTCACGATCAACCAAGCCGAAGAATCGAGATTCCGTGGAGATATCAATGCATCTGGCGCTTCCACGATCATCAAAGAAGGTGCGGGGATGTTCCTTTTCGATAGCGGCACCATTTACTCCAGTGGTATCGCCGACGGACAAGGAAACGACGTCGCCTTGGAAATTAAAAACGGCACTTTCGTTTTCGGTGATAATGCCACTCTGGATAGTGGAGCGATCAAAGTAAATGGAGGCACCCTGGCAGTCCAAGGTAGCCGCACGTTGAACAATTCAATCGTCGTCTCTTCCGGACGTCTCGCCGGCTTTGGTAAGTATGGAGGATCCGTTTCGATTGGAGCAGGCGCGATACTTTCTCCGGGTCTGAATGGCCATGGACTCATAGGTTCCATGGAATTTAAACACCTCGAGCTCAATTCGGGAGGCATCTACGAATTTCAAGTTCAAGACCCCAAAAACGACAATCAGAATGGACGTGATCAAATCCGCGTCAGTGGCGCCAAAACTCTGGTGATTAACGCCACATCTGCGGATCCATTCATCATCAAAGTCCTTTCTCTGAACAGTAGCGGAGCGGCTGGCATGCTCTCAGGTATCGATACAAACAACGGCCTCTATTCATGGAACCTCTTCAGTTATGACTCTCTGAGTATTCCAGGAACCAGTAACATTTTTGACGCCAGTCTATTTTCACTGGATGTGACGGGGTTCACCTCAGATATCGCAGGCGCCTTCAGTCTGTTTAATCAGAGCAACAATCTTGTCCTCGGCTTCACCCCGGTCCCTGAGCCTTCCACCTACGCGATGATGGCACTTGGCCTTAGCGTGATCGGATTCATGGCATGGCGCCGGCGTCGCTCGCAGTCCTAACCGCGATTACGTTCAGCGATTGAGGGCTGTCGCCTGCTCTTGGCAAACGCATCGGGGCATGTTTCCTTCACCCTCATGCGCCGATTCATCGCAGCTCTACTTATCGCCATCGCAGGATGTCTGCTTGTCGCCTGCTCACCACGTGAAACGCCGGTCGAAGAGGGTATCCGCACGAAGACGCTGCTGATCGGCAACTCCGCCGAACCCGGCACACTCGATCCGCACCTCGCGTCGATCCTCACCGATCAGATCATCATCAACACGCTCTTCGAAGGACTCACCGTTCTCGACGAAGAAACAACCCAACCTCTTCCCGCCGCTGCCGAATCGTGGGAGACGTCTAATGACGGACTCATGTGGACTTTCCATCTCCGCGACGGGCTCGCTTGGTCCAACGGCGATCCACTCGTCGCCGACGATTTCATCCAAGCGTGGCAACGCGCGCTCAATCCCGCCTTTGCCGCTGACAACGCCTGGTATCTCTTCGCGATCAAAAACGCCGAAGCTTACAACGCCGGTAAGATCACCGATGCGACCCAATTGGGAATCGCTGCGCCCGACGACCGCACGATCATTCTCACCCTTGAGCAACCCACGCCTTATCTCCCCGCGCTCGTTTCGTTACCGGCCTGGTTTCCGCTCAATCCGCGTGCGATGAATAAATTCGGCGCCATGACTCAACGCGGCACGCCATGGACACGTGCTGGCAATCTCGTGAGCAACGGCGCTTACCAGCTCACCGAATGGACTCCCGACGCGCGCATTGTGCTCAGCAAAAATCCGCATCATCGCGACGCGGAATCCGCCCAGCTCGAACACCTTGTCTTCCGCCCCATCGCCAAACCCGATGACGAAGAGCGCAACTACCGTGCTGGTCAGCTCCATGTGACTTTCAATCTCCCCGTCACGAAGCTCGCGCCTTGGCGGAAACGCGATGCCACGCAACTCCGCGTCGATCCACTCCTCCAATCCAATTTTATCCGCTTCAATATCACGCGCGCACCGTTCAATGATATCAGAGTGCGCCGCGCCCTCGCGCTCGCCATCGATCGCGAGCTACTCGCCGAGACGGTGCTGCAGGGTAGTCGCCTCGCCGCCCACAGCATCACCCCACCCAATATCGGCGGCTATCACTCCACGACCAGCGTCTCCGCCGATTTCGATCAGGCGCGACAGCTGCTTACCGATGCAGGTCACGCCAAAGGATTAGGGCTTCCCCCGATTGAACTGATGGTGCGCAACGACGAGATCATGCCCCGTCTGGCCGAAGCGATTCAGGCCATGTGGAAAACTGAACTGGGAATCGCCGTAACAATTTCCCAAGTGGAGCAGAAAACCTGGATTCAGAATCAGCAAAATCTCGGTTACGATCTCTGCATGTCGGCCTGGACCGCGGATTATCCCGACCCCGTCACCTTTCTGGAAATCTTTCAGGGCAACAGCTCCTACAATTGGACCGGATGGAATCAACCCACCTACGATGCGCTCCTAGCTCGCGCCGCCCACATCACCACGCGCGAGCAACGTTTCGCATTACTCGCCGAAGCCGAAACTCTACTTCTCAACGAAGCCCCCGTCGCGCCGCTCTTTTTCGGTGCGCAAACTTACCTCATTCATCCCGCCGTGAAAGGATGGGCGCCCTCGCCTCTCGGATTTCGCCGTTTCCAATTGGTTTCGCTCCAGCCCTGATGTCGCTTGTCCCAAGCGACGCAGCACCTCACCTTCTACTCATGCGTTTGATCGCCACCCTTTTACTCCTAGTCGGTTTTTCGACCGCCTTGCCCTCCGCCTTGTCCGCCATAGCTCCCGGCGTGACGAAGGAAGCCGCGGCAAACGACAACCGTGATGTGGAGTTTGTCCGCGTCTGGCCTCAATGGCGGGCAACAGATACATTCCTGCGCATCTCCGAATTTCTCAGCGGCAAGGAAAACACCGGCCGCCAAACTATCCTGCGCAGTCAGCCTGACAATCGCGACGGATTATATTTTCTCGTCCGTGCTCGCAGTGGAGACGCTGCTTACGGCGAAGCAAAATTCGTGCTCGAAATTATCACCCCCGATTCAGCACAACCCAAGATCTACGAATTTCCTACGACGATCGCGAAACGAAGCCATGCCTTTAACCTCGGGCTGACGGGTTCTGATTGGAAAGGTGAGGACACCCATCCCGTCGCTTGGCGACTTAGCTTGTTGAATGCCGCCGGTGACGAGCTCGCCACGAAGCAAAGCTTTCTCTGGGCACTCCCCGAATCCGAGTAACCCGCAAGTGGCCTCATCATCTTCACCTTTCGGTTGGGGCCCGTGGAAAGACACCGGTCTGAATTTTAGCGCGACCACACTCGCGGAAACTCTCGACGGCGGACAAACCTTCCGGTGGCGATGCGAGCCGGATGCCACCTGGCGGGGCCAATGGTCATCGCATCAAGTCCGGCTGCGCCTTTCCGATACTGGTCTCGTAGACTACTCTATTCCCAGTGATAGTCCCCGCACGATGGTTCCTGCCCTGAGCGCTTACCTCCGCATCGACACAGATTTCACTGCACTCGCCGACACCCTGCCTTGGCGCAGTGATCCCCATATTGCCAACTGCATCGCGGCGTTTCCCGGCCTGCGGATTCCACGTCAGCCATTTGGCGAAACGCTTCTCTGTTTCTTGTGCAGCGCGACCAAGCAGATCGTGCAGATCAAAGAGATGGTCGCCCTGCTCGCGAAAAACCACGGCGCTGAAATCGCAACGGATATTCACGCTCTGCCGACATGGGAAACCCTCGCGACCATCCCCGTGGATGTGTTGCGCAAATGCCTACTCGGTTTTCGAGCGCGCTACATCTCTGCATCGGCGCAATACATCGCCGAGCGACCTGGCTGGCTCGATGAGACCGAGCAACTCCCCTATCCTGAAGCCAAGCAACGATTGATGGAATTACCCGGTGTCGGCGCGAAGGTCGCCGATTGCGTGCTTCTATTTGGCGCAGGAAAACTCGAAGCGTTTCCCGTCGATACCTGGATATTGAAAGCGATGGCGCGGCGCTACGATTTAAACGGCTGGAAGCCTGAGCAAATCACCCACTTTGGTCGCCAGCACTTCGGCCCACTCGCTGGCCTCGCGCAGCAATACCTCTTCGCCTACGAACGCGCCGAGGCCCGTAGGTAGAGGCGGTCCACCGGGGCCGACCGTCGCTCGCATTGAACAGACAGCGAATGCCAACATCGTAAACACGCGCGCAACCCAGAGAGTAACCTATTAGGTTACTTTGCTTCCTCCTTTAATAATTTCCACGGGAAGAAATACCCCGTGTAAACGACTGCATGCACGAGAAAGCGGTCGACGCACCCGCGAAGAAGAAGATCAGCAGGTGCATGCGGATGACATTTCCATCCCCGCTACTTGGCTCGCTGGATCAATTCCACTTCGTAGCCTTCGGGGGCATCAATGAAGGCGATCACCGAACCGCTACTCGAATTCGTAGGGCCATCACTCAATTCGTAGCCCTTGGCTTTAATTGCCGCGGTATAGGCCGCGAGATCTTCCACCTCGAAGGCGAGATGCATCAAATCCTCTTGGACTGCAACTGGGGTCGCGCCAGCAGGCATCTGACATATCTCAATCTCCTCGTCGCTGTTTGGCGTTTGGAGAAACGCGAGTTGCGCACCACGAGGCGAGGTATGCTGCCGGCTCAGTTTCAAACCGAGCGCTTCTTCGTAAAATTTCACGGTCGCCGCGAGATCGTTCACGCGCATACGGGTGTGGAGTAGTTTTGTAACCATCTCAAAAGTGTGCACCGCTCTACTGACGCGGCAAGCCGACAGCGCGTCCGGACGTAGTATAATTTGTCATTGCGAGAGGGCAAACCAAGCTGTTCCGGCTGGCGCTGAGAGGGCAATGAACCGGGGAGGGGCATCCCTCTTCTGTCATAGCGAGAAACGTAGCGACATAGCCATCCACGCATTATTTGTCGGCCAC
>Ga0105054_10007488_pt1 | contig 14800 bp, 15 predicted proteins | sample BON02_FD_78091 | JGI IMG/M metagenome (GOLD analysis project Ga0105054, IMG submission 78091) | Freshwater microbial communities from Lake Bonney liftoff mats and glacier meltwater in Antarctica - BON-02 (megahit assembly) | ecosystem: Environmental > Aquatic > Freshwater > Ice > Glacier...
GGCCTCTCTGGCGATGCGCGCCTCTTCTGCGGCGGCTTCGTCGGCCTCTCTGGCGATGCGCGCCTCTTCCTCGGCAGCCTCATCGGCTTCCCTAGCGATGCGCGCCTCTTCTGCGGCAGCCTCATCGGCTTCCCTAGCGATGCGCGCCTCTTCCTCGGCAGCCTCATCGGCTTCCCTTGCGATGCGCGCCTCTTCTGCGGTGGCTTCGTCGGCTTCGCTGGCGATGCGGGCCCATTCGGCGGCCTCGTCTTCCGCGTCGTCCAATGCGGTTTCGGCCTCGGCCATCAGGGCGGCAAGGCTGGTGGGCGGTTCGGAATCGTCGCCGGTTGCGGCTTCGTCGGCGAAATCATCCTCGTCGTCGGAAAGCGCTGCACCGTCCTCGTCCGGAGTGGCGGGCGTGGTGTCGAGATAGGCCTCGACGGGTTCATCCTCGACGAAGGCGGTGTCCGCGGTGCGGTTGGCGCGGGCGCGGGCCACGACGGCACGGATGCGCGACAGCTTGGCGGCGACGCTGTCACCGTCGATGTCGACCTCGAAGGGGGTGTTGTCGCCCGGGTCGGAACGTGGGCCTGAGGGGCGGCGGTCATCGTCGCTGCGCGCCCTGGGGCGTTCGGGGGCCACGGGGGGCAGGGCGTCGCCGGTCAGGGCATCGGCCGTCTGACGCAACACGACACCGTTCTTCTGCACGGTGGTTTCCACTCGGCGCTTGACCTCGCGCTGGGCGATCTGATGCAGCATCTGCATATCGGGTTGTGGCGGTTCGGCACCGAAGTAACGGTCGTCCGCAGCCAGATCGCGGAAGTATTCCGCGATGGATTTCATCGTCTCGAACGGCTGGTCAAAGCCTTCGAGCGTACACGAGAACGTGCCATATGAAACAGTCAGAATCTTGCTCGATCCAACCATCGGTTACTCGCTTTCTCCCCCGATCCAGCAAGGGTATGTTTACCATGTATTGGTTCGCAAATCGGAACAGAACTGCGAATTTACCGGTATCTTTTCGCGGCCAGAATGTGGTCACTATGCTGAAATTGGGTTAATCGCGCCATGATTCGACAGATAATTTCCCATGGGCGCGGTGCAACCCTTGTGGGCGGAGGCCCTGTCTTGTCTGGCGATCTGGACGATTCGCTGGCGATTGCGCCGCTTCTGGTGGCCGCCGACGGGGGTGCCGACGCCATATTGGCGGCAGGACGGCTGCCGGACTGGGCGATTGGCGATCTCGACTCGATCTCGCCCGCCGCGCGGGCGCGAATCGGGGCGCGGGTGATCCACGACCCCTGTCAGGACACCACCGATTTCCAGAAGTGCCTGGTGCGGATCGATGCGCCGCTGATACTGGGGCTGGGGTTTCTGGGCGGACGGGTCGATCATGAACTGGCCGCTTTGGGGGTGCTGGTGGGGCATGCCGGGCCGCCCGTGGTGCTGATCGGGGCGCGCGATGTGGTGGTGCATGTGCCCGAAGGAATCGAGCTGACGCTGGAGCGGGGGATGCGCTGTTCGCTGTTTGCCCTGCTGCCCGTGACGGGTGTGTCCGAGGGGCTGGAGTGGCCGATTGCCGGGCTGGCCTTTGCCCCCGGCGGGCAGGGCGGCACGTCGAACCGGGTGGCGGGGCCTGTGGTGCGGCTGGCGTTCCATGGGCCGGGGATGCTGCTTATTCTGCCGCGCCGCGCGCTGGGTGCGCTGCTGGCGGGGCTGCGCCAAGGGCGCGTTCGCGCATGACGATATAAAGGCCGGCCGCCAGTGTGACGGCGATGCCGATTGCGGCAAGGCCGTTGGGCAGATCGCCGAACACCGCCCAGCCGATCAGGGTGGCCACGGGGATTTCGAGATATTGCATGGGCGCCAGCGTCGCCGAGGGGGCAAAGCGCAGGGACCATGTCATCAGCAGATGCGCGGTGGTGCCCAAGACCCCCAGGAGCGCCAGCAGTCCCCACGCGCTGCCCTCTGGCATCACCGGATCGAGATGGGGCAGGCCGCTGCCGTTCAGCCACAGCATCGCCGGAATCAACACTGTCGCGGCCATCGCGCCACTGTTGAATTGCAGGGCGACGGGGTCGACATCCTTGGCCATGGTGCGCGTCACCAGCATGAACAGCGCAAACACCACCGCTACCAGCAGGGGCAGCAGGGCGGGGGCTCCGAAGGCGGCAAAGCTGGGCTGCACCACCAACAGCGTGCCGACAAAGCCGACGGCGCAGGCGGCCATGCGGCGGGGGCCCACCTCCTCGTTCAGGGCGTATCGACCGAGGATCAGCAGGATGAACGGCATGACAAAGGCGATGGCCACCGCCTCGGCGATGGGCAGATAGACGAGGGACAGGAACATCGCCCCGATCCCGATGATGTGCAGCACGGTGCGGATCGCCGTCAGTGCCGCGATGCGGCGGTTCATGCGCAACCTGGCCGGGGCCAGCGCCACCAGCGGCGCCAGAAGCACCACCTGCAGCGCAAAGCGCACCGTCACCAGTTGCGCCACCGGGATCGTCGCGCCCAGCAGTTTTGCCGTGGCATCGCCCATGGGCGCAAGGACGCAGAACCCCAGCATCAGCACGATGCCCAGCAGCGGGCGGTCGGCGGGGCGCAGCAGGGCCGTCATACGGGGGGCGGCGCTGCGGGCAGGGAGTCGCGGTTCAGGCGGCGTTCGCGCAGGAACACATAGAGACCCGAGGCGACGATCAGCGCGATGCCGGCAAAGGTCTGGCGGTCGGGCAGGTCGTCGAAGATGGCAAAGCCAAGGGCGGTGGCGGCGATGATTTCAAGATATTGCAGCGGGGCGAGGGTGGCGGCGGGGGCGAATTTCAGCGCAAAGCTGATCATCAGGTGCGACGCCGTCGCCACCACCCCGACGCCGATCAGCCAGACCCAGAAGAGGCCTTCGGGCATGACGGTGGCCAGCGGGGCGAAACCGGCCGGGGCCAGCCACAGGGCGGGCAGGATCAGCCCGCTGGCCACCAGCGCCGTCCAGAACTGCAGCGCCACGGGCGGGATGCGCCGGGCGATGTGCCGGGTCAGGATCAGGTAGCAGGCAAAGCAGAACGCGGCGACGAGGGGCAGGAGGGCCGTCGCGCCGAACACCTCAAGGCTGGGACGGATGATCATCAGCGCTCCGGCAAAGCCCAGGGCGCAGGCGGCGATGCGGCGCCAGCCGATGGTTTCCCCCAGGAACACCGCGCCCATGAGGGTCAGCATGAAGGGCGCGACGAAAAAGATCGCGATGGCGTCAGCCAGGGGCATCACCCGGATCGCGCTGAAGAACGCGGCGGTGGCGATCAGGATCAGCGCGGCCCGCAGCAGGTGCAACCCCCAGTCGACCCGCCCGGGCCAGGCCAGTTGCGCCAGGGCCAGCGCGAAGGGCGCCAGCAGCAGCGTCTGGAGCACGAAGCGGAAGGTGAGGATCTGGCCCACCCCGATGGCGGGCGCGGCCAGCTTGGCGAACGCGTCCATCACCGGGGCGGTGGCGGTGAAACCGATCATCAGAGCGATGCCGAGAAGCGGGCGGTCGGGTGTCATCGCGCGACGCTAGGGCGGGGCGAGAGGGTGTGCAATGGGGCATCTGAACGGGCGCTCGTCGGTGTGGCTGGCCTGTCGGACCGGTCGCGCTGCCCTTGGGGCTGTCGTTGGAACGGCGAAAGGCACGACCATGACCGCTTTGCCGATTCATACTGAACCCAAAGCGCTGTGGCGCCGGAGCGCGGGGTTGAACAGCGGTGCGCTTGCTGACCCATGACGGCAAAGTGACTGGCCCTTTGGCGCCACAGGTCGACTTATGGGACAGACTGGTTTCGAGAGGATGTCCTATGGTTCTGCGTGCGTTTGCCTGTTCCCTGCTTCTGGCCGCAACGATGGCCGCCCCGGCCCATGCGGGCCAGCTGAACTTTTCCGGCTGGACCGAGCAGAAGTTCAGCCTGTTCTCGAAGGTCAACTTCCGCCAGGCGGGCAACACACTGGTCTTCCGGTCCGACGATGCGGCCTCGCTGATCTGGCAACGCGTGCCCCAGGGCAACTGGGGCACAAGGGGCGCGGCCTGGGCCTGGGAGGTTTCGGTGTCGGTGCCGCCGACCGACCTGACGCGGAAGGGCGGCGATGACCGCAACGCCGCGCTGTATTTCGTGTTCCTGCCCCGCGCCGTGGCCGAGGCGAATGCCGGGTCGGCCAATATCCGCGCGCTTCTGGCCAACGATGATGCGCGCGTGCTGGTCTATGTCTGGGGCGGTGTGCACCAGCGGGGGCAGGTCTTGTCCTCGCCCTATCTCGGGGCGCGGGGCAAGACGGTGGTGCTGCGCGGCGCGGGCACCGGCAGTTTCCGCGAGAACGTCGATCTTGCGGGCGATTACGCGCGGGCCTTTGGCGGCAGCCCCGGCGCGCTGGTGGGGGTGGCGGTGTCTGCCGACAGTGACGACACGAACACCATGCTGGCGGGCCAGATCAGCGGGCTGACCCTGCGCTGAGGCTCATGAACAGATGCCTCGCGTCTCGGCCCCCTCCCACGGCAGGGTGACGTTTTCGCGCGCCACGGCCCCGGTGCGGGCGAGGGCGGGGAAATGGGGCGCCAGCAGGGCGTGCAGGCGAGCGGTGCGCGCGCCTTCGGGGTCAAGCGAGCGGCAGCAGACGAACTCTTCGACAATGCCGCCCTGCTGTTCAAAGCCGAAGCTGAGGAATTCGGGGTTTTCCGCAAGGTCGAACAGATAGGGGTCGCCGCCGGGGCGATGCTCGGCCGCCGCTTTCAGCGGGTGATAGCCGGTGATGTCGCGGTTCTGCCATTGCCAGACATGGGTCATTTCATGGGCGATGAACATGGCTCGGGCCAGGGACATCCTGTCGGGATAGCCTGCCATATAGTCGTCGCGGTAAATCTGCTCGGCGGCGAACATCCGGTTGAACAGCACGAAGGCGGCGGTGGACACGCGCACCGGGCCGGTCTCGGGGCGGCGGATCTTCTCGCGGCAGGTCAGCGCCGGGCGGGCGGGCCGGGTGCGCAGCACATTGCCGATCAGCGCGCCCTTGGCGATGCGCACCGGGGCGGCGTTCAGGGTGGCGCCGTGGATGGTGGCGGTGAACGCGCGCTCGGCCTCACTCAGCGGGCGGGCGCAGGCGGACAGGATCACGAACAGGGCGAACAGGGCGATGCGCATGAAGCTCAAGATAGTATGGTCTGCGGCGCGCGGCGAGGGGGTGCGTGACTGCTCACGCCGGTGTGACGGCGGCGTTGCCGGTCAGGCCGTCTTCGTGCAAGCCGCGCCGGACAGGGCCGGACACGACGCGGCAGATGGCGCGGCAGATGGCGCGGCAGATGGCGCGGCAGTTCAAGCAGGTTGCGCGTTTTTCACATCCGGTCTTGCCCTGCCGGACCGCCGCGCGCGTGGGGCGGCCCCTTTGCAAGGGGATTTCCGGGCAGAAAAGGCAGGACGGGGCGCGGTTTTTTGGCGACGGGCTGGCGATGACTCTGCTGCCCTTCTCCGCCTGATCGCTGTCGCCGCCCTTGCGGTTGGCCTGACTTTGGCCGGCGCGCCCGGATCGGCGCAAGCCATTGATGTGAAAGCGGATATTTCGGACCAGCGGATGGTGGTGACAGACCATGGCCAGGTGATGGCGAACTGGCCGGTGTCGACGGCGCGCAAGGGCAAGGTAACGCCGGTGGGCAACTTCCGCCCGCAGATGCTGAAACGGTGGCACTATTCGTCGCTTTACAACAACGCGCCGATGCTCTGGTCGATCTTTTACTCAGGGAACCATGCGATTCACGGCACGGATCAGATCAGCCGGCTGGGCCGTCCGGCCAGTGCCGGCTGTGTGCGGCTGCACCCCGACCATGCGCGCAGCCTGTTCGCCATTGTGCGGGCCGTGGGGATGGCGGCCACCCGCATCCGGGTGCAGCGGTGAGAAATCTGCAAATCCGTACAGTTTCGGGCGGAAAATTCAATTTTCCGCCGGGGCGGTGATCTGCATCAAGGCGCGGGGCGGCCTTCTGTGGCAGTATTGCTCAAACAACACCGGAGCAGCCCCATGAATCGCCTTGCCCTTTGCGCCCCTCTCGTTCTTCTGGCCGCCTGCGTGCAGCCCCCGGTCGAGGTGGGGCGCGCGCTGTACACCGACAACTGCGCCCAGTGCCACGGCGCGGGGGGCAAGGGCGACGGGCCGGTGTCGCGCAACCTTTTGAAGGCGCCGCCCGACATCACCGGGTTGACGCGCGCCAACGGCGGGGTGTTTCCGCAGGTGTACGTCATGGGGGTGATCGACGGCTATACCCGTCGGTTGGACCCGCACAGCGTGATGCCCGAGTTCGGGGGAGAGCTTCAGGCGGGCGATCTGGTGATGGTGGATACGGGGGATGGCATCATGACCCCGACGCCCGAGCGGTTGGTGGCGCTGGCGGCGTATCTGGAGGGGTTGCAGGAGTGAGGTGGTGCGGAAACGGTTGGGTGGACCGTTTCAGGGGGCGTCGGGGTGGTGGGTTTCAGCCACCCTACGATAGCTAATAATTACTCACCGAAAGATTGAACATCAATTGCCTTTAAGAAACGCAAGACAGATGAAACAGCATCAAAGACAAACCTTGCCTCTCTAGCTTCCAGCAATGGATTGTCGTGTGCTAAGGATTCATAGTTTCTAGTTGAATTGAACTTTTCTAAAACTCCGATGTGGGACCGTAGAATAAATATGCTAGTCTCAGAATATCTGCCCGTTTTTTCCATTAGAGTTGCAAATCTTGCAGCCCTACTATGTAAAGGTTCATTTTTATTGCATGTTTCGCCATTGCTTTCGATAAGATGGCGAAATTTCTTGTTGCAGTAAGTGTGCAGCCGATCCAATGCAGCAGCCTGTTTGTCTGCCTTAATATCTCGTTCGATAGCACAGATTAACTCTGAAAGCGTTTCACTTTGATCAAACCTATTCAGAACGTCCAGATTGTTCGGCACTGAGTCGCCTTCGATTTTCGAAACCACATCAAAGAAGTCTTTTTGTACTACTTCTTCAAGCTCTGGGGTCGCAGCGTGATATGTTGCTGGACAAGTGGACCGATAGCTCCAGAGCTTTCGGAGCAATACAGCTAGGGTTTTGCTGTCTAAAGAGTCAAAAATCGCTCTCAGATGTTTAGCCTTTGACGTGCCGTTGATAGCATATTTCTTATCATAAAAAATGATGTTAAATTCGTCCTCGAAAAACTCTTCTATAGTTGGATTGCTAAAGTCCAGCACATAGCCAGTAGGCATATTAAGCGGCACCTCAATTTTTCGCCGATCAGATTTTCTTAAATTCGAAAAATTTAGCGCGCTTTCAAACATCCAACTCCTCCACAAACCGTGCATTCTCGCTGATATACTGAAACCGCAACTCCGGCTTCTTGCCCATCAGCCGCTCCACCAGATCGCCCGTCTCCCCCGGTTCGTCCTCGTCGGTCGTTACCCTGATAAGTTTCCGCGTCAACGGGTTCATCGTCGTATCCTTCAAATCCTTGGCGTCCATTTCGCCGAGGCCCTTGAACCGTGACACGTCGATCTTGCCCTTGCCGCCGAGCCCCTTGGCCAGCCACACGTCCCGCTCGGCCTCGTCCAGACAATACACCCGCTTTGCCCCTTGGGTCAGCCGGAACAGCGGCGGGCAGGCGAGGTACAAATGCCCCGCGTCGATCATCGGGCGCATCTGGCTGAAGAAGAAGGTCATCAGCAGTGCGGCGATGTGGGCGCCGTCGACGTCGGCGTCGGTCATGATGATGATCTTGTCATAGCGCAGATCGTCGAGCACGAATTTTGACCCCATGCCGACGCCAAGGGCCTGACACAGATCGGAAATCTCGGTGTTGGAGCCCAGTTTCGAGCTGGCCGCGCCCAGCACGTTGAGGATTTTGCCGCGCAGGGGCAGCAGGGCCTGAATTTTCCGCTCGCGCGCCATCTTGGCCGAACCGCCGGCCGAATCGCCCTCGACGATGAACAGTTCGGTGCCGATCCGCGTCGCGCTGGAGCAATCGACCAGTTTTCCCGGCAGGCGCAGCTTTTTCGTCGCAGTCTTGCGCGCGGTTTCTTTCTCCTGACGGCGGCGCAACCGCTCTTCGGCGCGCAGCACCAGAAAATCGAGGATCGCGCCCGCCGATTTGGTGTCGTTGGCCAGCCAGTTGTCGAAATGGTCGCGCACGGCGTTTTCAACCATGCGGTGCGCGTCGACGGTTGCCAGCCGGTCCTTGGTCTGGCCGACGAATTCGGGGTCGCGGATGAAGCACGACACCAGCGCACCGGCGCCGGTGGTCAGATCCTCACGGGTGATCGTCGCGGCCTTGCGGTTGTTGACCAGATCGCCGTAACCCTTGATGCCCTTCAGGATCGCGGCCCAGAATCCGGCCTCGTGGGTGCCGCCCTCGGGGGTGGGGACGGTGTTGCAATAGGACTGGATGAACCCGTCGCGCGCCGGGGTCCAGTTGATCGCCCATTCCACCTTGCCGGGGAGGTTGAATTTCTCGAACGATACGGTGCCGGCGAAGGGGGATTGGGCGTAGGTGGTGGCGTTGCCCATGACTTCGCCGAGGTAGTCCGACAGCCCGCCGGGGAAGTGGAATTTCGCCTCGGGCGGGGTTTCACCGTCGAGGATTTCGGTTTTCCAGCGGATTTCGACGCCCGAGAACAGATAGGCCTTGGAGCGCGCCATCTTGAACAGTCTGGCGGGCTTGAGGGTGAGGGCGCCGAAGATGTCGGGGTCGGGGTGGAAGGTGACGGCGGTGCCGCGCCGGTTGGGCGCCGCGCCGATGCGGGCCAGCTTGCCTTGCGGAACGCCGCGCGAGAATTCCATGGCATAGAGTTCGCGGTTGCGGGCCACCTCGACGCGCAGATGGTCGGACAGGGCGTTGACGACGGATGAGCCGACGCCGTGCAACCCGCCCGAGGTCTGATAACTGTCGCCCGAGAACTTGCCGCCTGCGTTCAGGGTGCAGAAGATGATCTCAAGCGCGGATTTCTCGGGGTTTTTCGGATGCGGATCGACGGGAATTCCGCGCCCGTTGTCGCGCACGCTGACATGGCCGTTAGCGTGCAGTTCCACCTCGATCCAGGTGGCGTGGCCTGCCACGGCCTCGTCCATGGAATTGTCGATGATCTCGGCCACCATGTGGTGCAGGGCGCGGTCATCCTTGCCGCCGATGTACATGCCGGGGCGCAGGCGGACATGCTCCATATCCTCAAGCACCTCGATGGACGAGGCGTTGTAGCTGGACTCCGGCATGCCGGAGAGAAGGTCGTCGGTCATCGGGCTGCTCGCTCTGCTGGCTGTTGGCGATTGTCATACACCGGGGGCGGGGTGCGGGGAAAGGGAAACGGACGGGGCGCGCCCCGGTGTTTTCCCTGAAATGGTCCGATTTGGCCGCTTTGCCGCCCTGATCGGGGATCATGGTCATGGACACAGGATTTTCATCACCGGGAGCAGATCGATGACCCACGGCACCTTTTATGAACTGGCACGGGCCCGGCGGGCCATGGCCTTGCAGGCCCTGGCGCTGCGGCAAACCGGCATGGGCCTGCTGGCCGGGCGCAACCGCCCGGTGCGGCTGACCGTGGCGGCGGCACACCGGCTGATGCAGCGCGACGCCTGAAACCTGCCGGCGGGCGCGAAGCAGCCCAATGCCGGCCCCCCCTGATCGGAGGTCAGAATGACGATTTCGATTTCACAGAACGGCGGCGCCCGCGTGGTGATGCGCCTGGCCGCAACCGAGCGCGCGGTGACACCGCGCAAGGCCGAAAGTGCCGGTTCCCTGCTGATGGACCTGCTCGAGTCGGTGCTGGAGCGGCGCTGATCCGGCACCCTGTGGGACACCGGCCGATCTCCCGTTGACCCGGGAGAACCGCGTGGTGTCATGTGGCGACCGACACACGCCTGAAGACAGGAAAAGAACCGGTTTCCGGGGTCAGCCCCTTGCCAGCTTGGCCCCAACTCGAAGGTTGGGCGCGGGCCCGGTTCACGAACGTCTGGACAGCAGAAAACTTGTCAGGCACTCAGGCTGCGAGGGACCCCATGCTGCCACCTGATCGAAAACCGATGCGCATGTTCTATGATCTGGCGCGTCGGCGGTGGCGCAGGCTGCGCGCGCGCACCGTCCAGACCGTGCCGATCTTTCACATCGGTCGCTGTGGCAGCACGGTGCTGAACAAGATGCTCCAGAAGCATCCGAGGATACGGGCGGATTCCGAGGTCTATCAGGTGATCTACCCCAAACTTCGCAACAAGCGGCCCGATCTCGATCCGATCACCTTCACCCGCGAAAGGATCGGGCAGGGGGCAAGGTTTGCCCCGTTCCGCGGCCGCTATATCTTTGAGATGAAGTTCTTTTCCGGCCTCGATTTGAAACTGTTTCCAACGGGTCTGGCGGGATACATCGATCTGATGTCCGACCTCGGCATCGGCAAGGCGATCGTCCTGCGCCGTCGCAACCTGCTGCGCCGGGTCGTGTCGACCCAGATCGCGGTGAAGCGTGGTGCTTTTCAAAGGCGATCGTATGATGCGGCGCCTGTGCTTCCGCAGATCACCCTTGAGCTCGACAGATTGTGGCTTGGCGACGCCCATGACATCGTCACGCTGTTCGACAGGATCGGGGACGAATACGATCAGCTCTTCGGCTGGCTCGACAAGCGCGGCATCGCTTGCACCGAAATCGTCTACGAAGACCACATCGAGCAGGATCCGCAGGTGGGGTACGGCCGTATTTGCGCGTTCATGGGGCTCAGGCCCGGTCGGCCCGAGGTGCCGCTGGCGCGGATCAACACCGCCAGCTTGCGCGATGTCCTGCTCAACTTTGACGCCGTCCACGAGCGGCTGGCACCGACCCGCCACGCCTGGATGCTTGAAGATGGCGCCGCTTTGCCGCAACACGCCCCGCAGCGGTGGATTTCCTAGACAGCGGTGTCGGCGCCGGTCTCAACGACCGGGGTGTCGCCGCAGGTCGCTCCACCACCGGACAAGGCGTTGCATCGCGGCGAGGGCCGCGTCGGCGGTGTCGGGGGCAAAGCCGGTCGCCGGGCGCATTTGCCGGACGGGAAAGGACAGTTGAAGGCCTTTCTGCTGGCGACCGTAGGTGGACAGGAGTGCACCCTCGGGCGCGTGGAACTCGAACGCTTGCCGGTCGGGTTCGGTGGCGGGATTGATAATCAGATCGACCTGTCCAAGGTGGGAGTCGAACGACATCCAGAGGCGGTGGCGCAGGGTCATGGCACCCGGCAGGGCGGGGTGGCGGATGGGGTCGATCCACGAATCCCCGTCGTAATAGCTGTCGCGCAAGGCGGGCAGTTGCAATGAGATCCCGTGGCGGGCGCCCCAGGCGGCGGCATGGTCGAGATAGGCGGTCTTCAGCCGATAGATTGCGGCGTCGGGCAGTCTGACCCCGGTCGACGCCTTCTTTTCCAGGGCGCGCCGCAGGATGGCACGGCGGTGGGCAAGGCGGCGGGGGTCGGCGTTGCGCAGCAGCCCGGCCACGGTCTCCAGATCGAGCGCGGCGTCGTAGAGCGCCCGTTCACCGCGATAGGCGGCGGGGGCGACAAGGATCGACCAGACGGCATGTCCTGCGTCGCGCAGGCGGTCGGCGTGTGCAGCATAGCGTTCGGCCTGACGCAGCGCCGGACCTGCGGTGATCTTGTCCTCGATCAGCAGCGCAAAGCTCTGGCCCTGCGCGGTGCCATGGACCAGCAGATCGCCGAAGCCTTCGCCGCCGAGGGCGGGCTCGGGCAGGGCCGCCTTTACCGACAGGCCGGTCAGCGCCAGTCCGCAGGCGGCGGCGAAACGGTCTGCGAAGTCCGGATCGCACAGGAACTCCTCGGCCAGCAGATGGTCGATCTCGACCTCCTTTGCGGATTTGCGGTTGTCGTCCATGGTGCTGGCCCCTGCGGCTTTGGTGAACTGTGCCACCCGGCAGGCAGGCCGTCCAGCGGCGGTGCGCATCGGCCCTTGCGCACCGCCGCTGGCAGCGTATCGTCGCGGACATGAAAAAAGCCACTCTCGCGGCGGCCCTTCTGGGTCTTGCCGCGCCCGCATGGGCCCATCCGCACATCTTTCTCGACACCGGGCTGAACCCGGTGCTGAACGCCGAGGGTGCGTTGGTGGGGGTGCGGGTGATCTGGGTCTATGACGATTTCTATTCGCTGGTCCTGGTCGAGGAGAACGGGTTCGACGCCGATGGCGACGGGCGGCTGACCGAGGCCGAGGGCGCGCAACTGGCCGGGTTCGACCAGCGCCCCGAGGAGGGGTTCACCGGCACCACTGCGATCTATCTGGGCGACAGGGCGCTGGCGCTGTCCGAACCGTTCCAGCCGCGCGTCACCATGGAGGCGGGGCGGATCATTTCCACCCACCTGCGCGTGCTGGACGCCCCCCTGGTGCTGGACGGCACGCCGGTGCATCTGCGCACCTTCGATCCGGCCTATTACGCCGCCTTCGATCTGTCGCTGACGCCGCGCATCGAAGGCGGCGGGGCGTGCGATCTGGCGGTGCTGGAGCCTGACATCGGCACCGCCACACGGGTGCTGGAACAGTTGCTGGGCGGCCCCGTCGCCGAAAGCTATGACGCGGAGGATTTTCCCGAGGTGGGTGAAAGTTTCGCCGATACGTTGCGTCTGACCTGCCCGCCGCCGTCCTGACCCGCTTGCGGCAGTCCCGCACCCCGGCTATCGCTGGCCCATGTCCGAAACCGTTCCTCTGTCGCGCGCGGGCCATGCCCGTGGCGTCCTGACCCTTGGCCTGCCGCTGATCGGCAGCCATCTGGCGCAGATGGCGATTTCGCTGACCGATGCGATCATGCTTGGCTGGTACGATGTGAACGCCCTGGCGGCACAGGTGCTGGGTGGATCGCTGTGGTTCGTGATGTTCCTGTTCGGGTCTGGCTTTGCCTTTGCGGTGATGCCCATGGTGGCCCAGGCCGAGGCGCGGGGCGAGATTGCCCAGGTGCGCCGGGTCACGCGCATGGGGCTGTGGGTGTCGATCCTGTTTGCCGCTCTGGCTGTGCCGGTGCTGTTGACGGCGCCCTGGTGGCTGGCGGCCATGGGGCAGGATCCGGTGATCGCCGAACTGGCATCGGGGTATCTCGGGATCGTCGCCTGGGGGCTGTTTCCGGCGCTGGGAGTGATGGTGCTGAAAAGCTATCTTGCCGCGCTGGAGCGCACGCGGATTGTTCTGTGGGTGACGCTGGGCGCGGTGGTGGTGAACATTCTGGTCAACTATGCGCTGATCTTCGGCAACTGGGGCGCGCCCGAGATGGGCATCACGGGGGCGGCCTGGGCGTCCCTGGTGGTGCACATCGTGTCGTTGCTGGGGCTGATGGTCTATGCGCGGTTCGCCACGCCGGAACACACGCTGTTCGTGCGGTTCTGGCGCCCCGATCCCCAGGCGTTCGGACAGGTGTTTCGCCTCGGCTGGCCCATCGGGCTGACCAATCTGGCCGAGGTGGGGCTGTTCGCCGCCAGTTCGGTGATGATGGGGTGGCTGGGTGCTGTGCCGCTCGCGGCCCACGGTATCGCGATGCAGATCACATCGCTTACTTTCATGGCCCATGTGGGTCTGTCCAACGCCGCGACGGTGCGCGCCGGACAGGCGGTGGGGCGGGGCGATGGCGGGCACCTGCGGCGCGGCGCCTGGGTGGCGATTTCGCTGTCCATGGCGTTCGTGGTGGTGACGGTGGCGGCGTTCCTGCTGGTTCCGCGCCCGATGATCGGGTTGTTCCTGTCGCCCGACGATCCGGCCCGCGCCCAGGTTCTGGCCATCGGTGTGGTGCTGCTGGCGGCGGCGGCACTGTTCCAGCTGGTGGATGCGGCGCAGGTGATGGCGCTGGGCCTGCTGCGCGGCATGCAGGACACGAGGGTGCCCATGGTGATCGCGATTGTCAGCTATTGGGGGCTGGGCGCGCCGATGTCGTATGTGCTGGGCTTTCCGCTGGGGCTGGGCGGCGTTGGCATCTGGCTGGGTCTGGCGCTGGGTCTGGGGGTGGCGGCGGCGCTTCTGGTGGCGCGCTTCGTGGTGCGGGCGCGGTTGTACTGACCTGCCCCATGGCCCCCGCCCGACAGCGATGTGGTATCACGCCCCCCGGTTTCTTCTTTGCACAAATACTCGAATCCGGCCTTGCCGCCTCATTCGCGTTTTCCGGCAAAGCGCGCCTGCCACTCGGCCCGCTGATCGTCGGTGATCTTGGCGAAGGTCACTTCGGGCACCGAAAAGCTGTGGCCGGGGTGCAGCATGGCCAGCGCGGCCCCCACATCCTCGGGCCAGTCGTCGTCGCCGGTGTGCATGGCGGCCAGCAGTTCGCCGCTCGCATCCGGAATGAACGGGCGCGACAGGATCGCATAAAGCCGGATCAGGTTCAGCGACAGCGCTGTGATGGTGGCGGCGCGGGCGGGGTCGGTCTTGAACGCGCTCCAGGGGGCGGTGGATTGCAGGTATTCGTTGCCCAGCACCCAGATTGCGCGCAATTCGGCGGCTGATTTGCGCACCTCCATCGCCTCCATGAACCCCTCATAGGCGCGGATGCGGGTGGTCAGGTCAGCGATCAGCCGGGTTTCGGCTTCGGTGTGGGGCGCGCCTTCGGGCACTTCGGTGGTGAATTTCGAGGCACAGAATTTCGTGACGCGTGATACGAAATTGCCCAGCACATCGGCCAGATCCTTGTTGATGCTGGCCTGGAAATTTTCCCAGGTGAATTCGGTATCGCTGGTTTCCGGCGCATGGGACAGCAGCCACCAGCGCCAGTAATCGGCGGGCAGGATCGACAACGCCTGATCCATGAAGATGCCGCGCCCCTGCGACGTGGAAAACTGTCCGCCTTCATAATTCAGGTAATTGA